>OJAG01000938.1_pt1 | contig 19868 bp, 9 predicted proteins | sample 1589021 | NCBI WGS metagenome assembly OJAG01 (sample SAMN03283264) | human gut metagenome | biome: human-associated habitat; material: feces | host: Homo sapiens | place: USA | collected 2013 | reverse complement strand
GCGGGGCTGGTCATCCTGTTTGTGGCTGTGGCCGCGATGGTGTTTACCGCCGCGCTGCATAGCCAGCTGGCCTACTACTATTACCGTTGAGGAGGCGCCATGAAAGCATCTGTCATCATCCCGAACCTGAACGGCGCGGGCTGGCTGCGGGATTCCATCGAGTCCGTCTGGGCGCAGACCGAGCAGGATTTTGAGCTGATCGTCATTGACAACGGCTCCACCGACGAGAGCCTGGACATCGCCCGCAGCTACTGCGGGCGGGACCGCTACACTTTAATTGAAAACGCCGGGAACACCGGCTTTTCCCATGCGGTGAACCAGGGCATTGCGATTGCCAAAGGCGAATACATGGCACTGTTCAACAACGACGCCTTTGCGGAGCCGGATTGGCTGGCGGAGCTGATCAAAACCGCCGACGCCGACCCGAAAATTTTTGCGGTCAGCAGCCTGATGCTGCGCTACTATGAGCCGGAGCTGGCCGACGACGCGGGCGACTACGTGACGATCCTGGGCTTTGCCTGCAAGCGCGGCGACGGCTTAAAGGCCAGCCGCTATACAAAGCCCTGCCGTGTGTTCAGCGCGTGCGGCGGCGCGGCGCTCTACCGCAAGTCGATTCTGGACGAGATCGGCGTGTTTGACGAGCTGTTTTTCGCGTATTACGAGGACGTCGATTTGAGCTGGCGTGCGAACAATTTCGGCTACAGAAACGTCTATTGCCCCACGGCCCGCTGCCGCCACATCTGCGGCGCGACCACCGGCGCGGTGCGCTACAACCCGTTTAAGAGCATCCAGAGCGGGCGCAACAGCATTCTGCTGCCCTACAAGAACCAGCCGATTTTGATGTTGGTTTTGAATTTTATCCCGATGCTGCTGGGGTATCTGCTCAAAGTGCTTATGTTCCGGCTGCGCGGCTTCGGCGGGGATTACGCCAAGGGCTTCCGCGAGGCGTGGACGGCGCTGCCGAAGATAAACAAACCGAAATTCAAGTGGCGGAACCTGCCCAATTATGTCTGGGTGGAGTTCAGTCTGATTGCCGGGCTGTTCAAGTACATTGTGTACCGCGTGCAGCGGGCGTTGAAGATCACGTGATGGGGGGCCTTGCCTTTCATTTTGCTGCGCTGTAGGGGCCGGGCATGCCCGGCCCGGTGCTTTCCCGGGAGGCTGGTGCTAACGGGTAACGGCAAGAAGCCCCTCCGGCCATCGCTGCGCTCGGCCACCTCCCCTGTGAGGGGAGGCTGTAAAAGGCTCCTCGCATTGCGGGGTGACTCACCGCTGCGCGGGGAGATGTCGCGAAGCGACAGAGGGGTTCGGGTCCGAAGGACTGGCCGAGCCTGCGAGGCCTGAGGGGCTTTGGACTTTTCCGCAGACTCCCTTTTCTCTTACTTTCTTCGAGAAGAAAGTAAGCAAAGAAGCTTTACATATTTTACCCAAAAAGCACCTGCTGGCCGGTCACACGCATACCGGTCAGCAGGTGCTTTTATTTTACTTGTTTAGAATTTCTTTGGTTCTTTCTTTGCAAAGAAAGAACATCTCTCGTTTAATCCTCATCCGCAAAGTTGCCCAATGCCTTTGCCTGCTCGATGACCTTGTTCTCGAGCATCTGCGGCAGGGTCTCATACCGGACGAACTCGAACGTGAAGTAGCCGCGGCCCTGGGTCAGCTGGCGCAGGAAGGTGGTGAAGTCCTGCATCTCGGCCACGGGGACCTCGGCCTCGACGACCTGCAGGCCGTCGTCATCGGGGTTCATGCCCAGCACGCGGCCGCGGCGCTTTGTGACCTCGCCCATAATATCGCCGGTGTTGTCGGCGGGGACGTGGGCTTTCAATGCGCCGATGGGCTCAAGCAGGACGGGGCCTGCCTCGGGGATGGCGGCCTTATACGCGAGTTTGGCGGCCATAATGAACGCCATTTCGCTGGAATCAACAGGGTGGTAGCTGCCGTCCAGCAGCGTGGCCTTCATGCCGACCATCGGGTAACCGGCCAGCACGCCGTGCTCGGCGGCCTGACGGACGCCCTTCTCGACTGCCGGGAAGAAGTTCTTCGGCACGCTGCCGCCGAACACGTTCTCGGCAAACTCGATGCCCTCGCCCTCGATGGGCTCGAACTGGATCCAGACGTCGCCGAACTGGCCGTGGCCGCCGGTCTGCTTCTTGTGGCGGCCCTGCGCCTTGCAGCTCTTGCGGATGGACTCACGGTACGGCACGCGCGGATTCTCGAGCGTGATCTCGACGCCAAACTTATTCTTCAGCTTGGCCAGCGCGACCTCCAGATGCTGGGTGCCCAGACCGCTGATGATCTGCTGCTTCGTCTCGGGGTCGACCACGAACCGGATGGCGGGGTCCTCCTCGATCAGGCGGGCCAGCGCGCTGCCGACCTTACCCTCGTCACCCTTCTTGGCGACCTTGACGGCCATGCGGTAGCTGCTGATGGGGTACACAGGTGCGGGCAGCGCCACGACGCGGGCGGGGTCGCACAGGGTATCGCCGGTCTTGGCGGTGGCCAGCTTGGCAACGGCACCGATGTCACCGGCGGCGATTTCGGGCGTGTCGGTCTGCTTTTTGCCGCAGACGGTCAGCGTCTTGCCCAGGCGCTCCGGCTGGCCGGTGCGGGCGTTGACGGCGTTGCTCGTCGCGGTCAGCCTGCCGGACAGCACCTTAATAAAGCTCAGCTTGCCGACAAACGGGTCGGCCACAGTCTTAAAGACGTAGGCGCACAGCGGGGCGGCGGGGTCGGCGGTGATCTCCACCGGCTCGCCGCCAGACTCGCCCACAGCGGACGCGGTGTCCGCGCCGGGCAGCAGCACGTTCATGTTGTAGAGCAGCATATCCAGCGCCTGCGCGTTGACGGCGGAGCCGCAGAACACGGGCGTGATCTGGCCGCTGCGCACGCCGGAGGCCATACCCTGGACGATCTCCTCTGTGGTGAAAGCCTCACCCTCGAAGAACTTCTCCATCAAAGCCTCGTCGGTCTCGGCGATGGCCTCGCTCATGGCCTGGATCAGGCCCTCAAAGCGGTGGCCGATGTCGGGCAGGTCGATCTGGACCTGCTTGCCGCCTTCGTATTTGAAGGCCTTCTGGCTGAACAGGTTGATGTAGGCGACGGTGCCGTCGTCCAGACGGACGGGCACGACGCAGGGGCAGACACTGGGGCCGAACTTGATCTTCATCTGCTCCAGGATCTTAAAGTAGTCGGCGTTTTCCAAATCAGCCTTGGTGACAAAGATCATCCGCGCCTTGTTGTTTTTCAGCGCCAGCTGGTACGCCTTCTCGGCACCGACGGTCACGCCGGAACGCCCGGACACACAGATCAGCACGCTCTCGGCGGCCATGATGCCCTCGGCAGCGCCGGTCTCAAAATCAAACAGACCCGGTGCGTCGATCAGGTTGTACTTGATGCCCTCGTACTCGACGGGGACAACGCTCGAATTGAGCGATGCCTTGCGGCGGATCTCCTCGGGGTCAAAGTCGCTGGCGGTGGTGCCGTCCTCGACACGGCCCATACGCTCGGAAGCGCCGCTCATGTACAGCAGTGCCTCGGTCAGCGTCGTTTTGCCGCAGCCGGCGTGGCCGGCCACCAGAATGTTGCGGATGTCTTTGCTTGCGTAGCCCATGGATCGTCAAACCTCTTTTCGCGCCGGGGCTGCTTCCGGCAGCCCTGCGGCGTAGAATTTCATTGCGGCGCAGTGATTTTTGAACACTCCCGCCTGTTTGATACTACTTTACCACATTGTTGTGGAAATTTAAACAGTTTTTTCGGATTTTTTGTAAAAATTTTTAGGCAAAAGATTGTGGAAAGTGTAAAAAAACAGACCCTTGCCTCCCTCTGCGAGGGAGGTGGCCCCGCAGGGCCGGAGGGAGAGAACCTTTCCATAGCCCAAAATATGTCGGATTATCGCAAGGTTCTCTCCCCCACCGCCTGCGGGCGGAGCCCCCTCGCAGAGGGGGCCAGGGTAATGAAAAAGCCGCACAGCTTTCACTGTACGGCTTAACGGCTCACTTATTTTTCCTTCTTCGCCGTCTTTTTGCGGCGGCGGACGCGCCCGCTGTCGGCCTTGGCCTCGGGAACATAGAGGCTATAGCTCAACAGGTAGCGGCCATGGGCAGGGATGCGGTAGAACGCGGCCTTGATGCGCTCCAGCGGGCCGGTGCCGCTCTCGGCGGTGCTGCCGCTCAGCATAACAACATACTGCATATCGGTGTAGCGGGCGGCCACATCGCACTGGCGCAGATTCGTGCGGATCAGATCGCCCAGCTGCTCCACCATCAGAGAGGTCTCGGCAGCATCGGTGTTCTGGCTGGGAGCCACGGTCAGGATCGCCAGGAATACCTGCAGACCGTAGCGGACCTGCACGCCGCGCTGTACGCGGTAAATTTCCTTGAACGTCTCAAAGTCGCAGATACAGGCCCCCGTGTTCTCGGTATCCGGCAGGGCAGAGATCAGCTTGGAGACCTCGCTCTCCATATTGCGGTCTGCCTGGCGCATCTGGCGGTAGGCAGAGCCTGCGCGGCCCGGCTCAATGGCATGATGCAGGCAGCCCATGGCGCTGCCGCGGCGTGCCAGATCCTCCGCCTCCTCGTGGCGGCCCAGCGTCTCCAGCGCGACGATCTTTTCCAGATAAAGGCGCTCCTCGTAGGGGTCCAGCTCCAGCGCGCGGGTACACAGCGTAACGATGCGGGTGCTCTCGCCCCATTTTTTGCAGAGCTCCAGCAGGTTTAAAATGGCTGTGCGGTACTGCCCGTGCAGACGCACGCTGACACTTTCGACCCACGGCTCGGACGCAGACTGCGGCAGCAGGCGTCCGTCATACAGGTTGACGATCTGTTCATAAATGCGGCTGCGTTTCTCGGCGTCGCTCTCCTTGCGGGCCAGCTCCGACAGGTCGTTGACCTCAAACACATCCACGCTGCAATCCAGATGGGGGTTCCACTGGTAGTAGCCGCGGCTGGTCACGATGCAGTCCTTCATCTCATCCAGACCCTCCGCGTCGATCATAAGGCGGAAGCGATGCAAGATGGCGCGCAGGGCCATGTCCGGGTTGGTGGACCGCTCCCCTGCCCACAAGGTATCGGTCAGTACCTTGTGGGAGACGCGCTCCCCGCGCCGCAAAACGAGATACTGCACCAGCGCCGTTGCCTTGCGGGACTGCGCCAGCTGTGCCAGCACGGGCTTGCCGTTCACACGGATTTCAAAGCCGCCCAGCATTTTGATTTCAATTGTTGCCATCCTAGTCATCCTCTCTGCTCTGATGCCCATGACGTTCCTGCATTTTGTCCGGCACACAGGTATTCATGTTTTAAAGTATAACAAGTCCATTTGAATTTGTCCAGTACATCCGCCGGGATTGTAATATACTTTTCAAAAATCGTCCCGGAGGACACCGCTCACGACTCCGACGATGCCTTGCCGTCCCAAGTGCCGGGTTCATACAGGATGACCGGCTCACCGGGCAGCTGCACAATGGCTTTTTGGGTGCACAGCGGCACGATCTGGTTGTTGGCGTCCCGCTTGGCCACAGTCAGCACCACCGTCATAGCCGTAATGCGCGGGGTCTTGGTTTCGTCGCCGTCCTGCGTCCAGCTGCGAGCGTAGAAATGCAGATCGCTGATGAACAGCCCCATATAGGCATCCCGGGGATAGGCCGTTGTGTAGCCGTAGGCAACGTAGGGCCGTGTGACCGTCTCAGTACCGTCCTCGGCCTTGTCCTTTTTTGTGTGCTGCGGGTTGCCGTAGTGCCCGGCGCCATTCAGTTCATCGCGGTAAAAGCGCATGTGCAGGTAGCCGTTCAGCGCATTGGCCTGTTCCGCTGTCAGCAGTGCCGTGCCGTCTGTCTTTGTCAGCGGCGGCACACAGTCCTTGTCGATCAGCTCAATGTGGTTGGGGTAGACGCTGAATTCCAATGCCGTGCCCTGGCTGTAGTCGTTACCCTTGGACGCAAAAACGCTGTCCAAATTATTAAGGTCCGTCGCGCCGTCGGTGAAGCGGATATAGCCGTTCGCCTCGAGCACCTCGCCGCGGATCGTCTCAATGAGCGCGTCGGCCAGATTTTGCGCGCGCGTCTGCTGCTGGATGTCCATGTACGCCTGCGCGCTGGGCTGTATCAGCGTGACCGCCGCCAGCGTAAAGAGCGACAGCAGCACCATGCAGACGATCAGCTCCACCAGCGTTGTGCCGTTCTGGTTTTTCAAACGCTGCTTCATGGGTTGGTCGTCCCTTCTGCCTTAGACTTCCTGCTGTAGCGGTAAAACTTGTGCTGTTCCGTCGTTTTTTGGCCGTTTTCCGTAACTTCTGCTCTTGTCTCCACGCTGTCCAGCTCGACGCCGTTCACCGTAAATTCATTGTAATCGCCAAAGGAGAACTCCAGCCCCTCCTGCTCCTTCTTCCAGTCGGGGGCCGCGTTATTGGCCGGGTACAGCCCGGCGCAGAAGGCATAGGCTGTCTCCCGCAGCGACTCGGCCTTTTGGGACATGGCGCGGGCGTACCGCAGCGAAACGACGAACATCGACGTAAAAATCATCAGCAGCAGGAACGACACAAGCACTTCCACAATGGTCTCGCCGCGCTGATTTTGTAAAGTATGTTTCATAGCGGGTCACTCCTGTGTTGTGCCGGTGCTCTGTTTGGCACCGCGGGTGTAGGTGATGGAATCGGGCTGCTGGCTGGTGTCGCAATGGAACGTCAGGCGGTTGCTGCCAATGTTTTTGTCATCAATGGTCTGTTCACCGACGCCGGGGGCGTAGAACGTCAGGTCGCTAATGCGGTAATACTCTGTTGTACTGTCGTTTATTGTGTAGTATACCTTTGGGAATTTTTTATTGCTTTTTGCCTGGCTTCCGTCGCTGTCGTACTTCACTGTGCGGTCATAGGTCCGCGTGAAGGCAAAGCTCTCGCCGTTTTTCGTGACTGTCACCGTAATGTCCAGCTGTAAATCGACGATTGCCATGCCCTTGCGGTCTTCGCCCTCCAGTGTGTCGAGCAGGTTGCGCAGGTCTGTGGCATTGGTGCTGTTCACCGTCTGGTTCAGCTTGTCGGCACCGTCGCCCGGGCGGCGGCGCAGTGTTACCGTGATGGCCTCGGCCCCGCCATCAGGCTGGCTGCCGTTCGGTTTCCAGGCGAACTCCTTGGGCTGGGATTCCAAATCATAGATGTCCTTGCCGTAGCTTTGGGAGAACATGAACTGCTCATTGACGAACTTGGCAAAGCTGCTGTCCCTCTTGTTCAGCTCCCCTTCCAGCACGTCGGAAAAGCTGGTTGCCAGCTGGTATGCTTCCTGTTCCAGCAGCTGGCGGTTGGCATTGGCCGTCAGCACGGAGGCCGCATAGACCAGCGCTGCCGACAGCGCCACAAACAGCGCGCCGATGCAGAGGACCAGTATCATCGAAAGCCCCTGCTCCCCGCGCAGAATGCTGCGTGCCCTGCGGTGCATAATGCCACCTTCTTTCCTGAAATAAAATTACGATGCGTCGCTTGTTTCCGTCTGTTTCGGGGGCGCGGTTTCCGCCGCGTCCGTCTCATCCGGGGCAGCGGCGGTCTCCGGGGTCGCCATGGGCAGTGCCGCACGGGCCCGCATCAGGACCGGGGGCACGCTTGCGGGGGCGCTTTCCGCCGCCGTGCTTTCTGCAGTCTCGGCGGGCGCGACGCTCTCCGCGGAGTCCATACTCTGGGCATCCTCCGTCGCATCGGCGGTGTTCGTCCCGTTGACCGGGACCGTGACCCAATCGGACGCAACGGTCTTACCGTTGTTATCCGAGTGCGCCAGCGTCTGCAGCGTCACACTTGCGGTGAACTTTTGCAGCTCGAGCGAGTCGTCCTGCACCTTTTCCTGCAGCTCGGGCAGGGTGATGCGGTAAACAGGCTCGGCACCGTCCTCCTGCACCAGCTCCAGCATGGGAACCGTCTGTGCCTTGTAGTACAGCGTACCGCCGTCCTTTTCCACCGTGCCGGTGACGTCATAGGGTTTCGGTTCCCAGCTGGTCAGGTTGTTATCGTTGTCGTAGACAGGCTCAACGCTCAGGTCGTACCAGATGCGGGTCTCGTTGGTCTCCTTGTCCACATCGTCGGTCTGCTCTTTAAGCACCATCTTTTCGCCGTTATAGGTCGTCTTGGTAACGGTTTTGATTTCCCCGCGCTTATGCGTGACAATGCCGTCGTCGCCCGTCACGTCCCTGTCGTAGGTCGTCACCGTAATGATGTAGGGCTTTTTGTCCTTGTCCAGCGGCGTGACGGTAAAGGTATAGCTGTCGGTCAGGTTGCGCACCGTTCCGTCGGCCTGGGTGTACTTGTTCACCGCGGTCCACTCCACCGTAAAGCGGCGCAGCTCCAGCGGGGTCGTACCGCGACTGGTCTTACACTCGGGGTCGTTGTACAGGTTGACTTCCTGCTTGTAAACGGCATTGCCAAGTGCGCGTTCCGGTTCGGCAGCGTCCACGGGGGCGTCCAGCGTGATGGCCGGCAGCTGTGCCTTTGCGGCATCCTGCTGCAGGATGTAGAACCAGTTCGACGCTGTCGTGCCGTCGGTGGGCATAACGCGCACCGCGGGCAGCAGGTATTGTTTTGCATGGTCGGGCGTCAGCGTAAAGCCGTTGCCGTCGGGCACAAAGGTATAGCTGGCGGTGGTGTCGTTGACGCTGGCGCTCCCGCCCACCGTGCGGCTGTCCTGCGGGATGACCAGCTCGGCGTCGCGACTTTTCAGCATCTCGTCCAGTGCTTTGGTCAATTCCTGCTGGGCCTCATACTTGGCCTGTCCGGTGCCTTCGCCCTGCCAAGCCTCGGCCAGTTTGGCAATTTTTGTATAGTTGGCCACATCGCTGAAGATATAGCCGGTAAAGTAGACATTGCCCTGTGCGGCTGCGTCCAGCGTCAGGTTGAGCTTGAGGTCGTTCAGGAATGTCTCCTGATTCGGGCTGTCGGGCGCAAAGCTGCTGGCCGTAACCTTGGGCGCAGCGGCGCGGCGGACGATGGTCTCGGGCTGGCTCAACGCGCCGTCCGGGCCGTCAAAGCAATTGCTATCAGCCTTGCGGCGGGCAATGACGCGGAAGCGCAATGCCTTGCCCTGATACTGCTCCAGATCCAGCGTCAGGCTGCCGACGTTGCCCGTGGTGGGCAGCGTCAGCACAGTATTGCCGCCGTCATCGACGACGCACAGGTAATAGTAGCCAATGCGCGCGTCGTCGGATGGCGACCAGCTGACCGTGTAGAGCAGGGCATCCGCGTTGTCGGTCTCGCCGTTGACGCGGGTGATGGAGCTCGGCGCGCTGATGCCGGGCAGGCGCTGCTTAACGCTGTAATCCGCCACAGCGGACGCGCCGATTTCGGTGGTGTGGGCTGCCGCCACGCGGGTGACCTCGAGCCGGACCTTGTCATAGCGCCAGCTGTCGCTGCCGTTGGCCAGCATGGTATCCACGTTGACAGGCAGGGTAAAGCTGTTGTTGCCGCTGCGCTGAACCTGCTTGGCCAGATTTACGCCGTCCTTCAGCGCAATTTGCTCCTGACCGGTCACATTGCCGTCCTTGTCCGTCAACAGGCCGTAGAGCTTGATCTGGTAGTCGGGGGCTGCGTCAGTGGCCTGCATGTCGTCCTGTGTCCATTTGAACGTATAGGTCAGCTGATTGTTGTTATCCACTACGCCGTCCTCAATGGTTTCGGCCAGCGTCGGGGCTTTCAGAACATTCAGGTTCAGCGGCTTGAAGATGATCTGCGGGGTCGTTACCGTGGCCTGTGTAGCCCAACTCGGGTCATCGGTGCGGTTCACGTCGGAGAAGCAGAGCGGCGTCAGATGGGCATAGGTATAGCTGTGCTCGCCCGTGCGGACGATCTCATAGCCGTTCTGCCACCAGATTTCTTTGCTGGTGCCGTTTGCATGGCTGGCGATGGCTGCGGACACTTCGTCCGCCTTGGCATCCCAGCGATACTTCATATCGCCCTTGCCGCTGGTGACGGGCACCGCGACAACGAGGAAGTCGGTGTAGTTCGTCATAGCATCCGGCGGCAGGCTGTTCAGGTTGAAGGTGACGGGAGACTCTGTCACAATGCTTTCCCGCGCGGCCAGCGTGATGTACTGGCCGTTCAAAGATACGCCGTTGACTTCGTCATTGCCCAGATATTTTGCCAGCAGCATGACGCGGTAGGTCGGGCTGCCGTGCTCGCTGCTGTCGCTCTTGACCTTCGGGGTAAAGCTGAACTTCACGGTTGCTTCAAAACTCTCCGCTGTCTGGCCGGTGTAGGTCACATACTCCGTGTCGCCGTCCTTGTTCAGCGTGCCCAGCGGCAGACCGTCCTCGTCCTTGCCGGAGTCACCGTTGTGGTCACGCCACTGGGACGGGAGATAGGTCTCTGACTTGTACTGGGCCGAGCGCAGATACTTTGTACTGCTGCTGTTGTCCGGGGTTGCCAACGCCGTAAGCGTCAAAGTGCGTTCCAAATTTTGGGTCAGGCGGATGTACTGCTTGCCATTCTGTGCAAAATAATAATTATACGTTCCATCGGTCAGCTTAACGGTCCATGCCTCGTCTGTCGGGTATTCGGTGTAGTTTTTCAGCACCGCGACAACCTCATACTTGAATTCTCTCGATTTTTCATCCGGCGTCTGGCACTGATTCCAGTCAAAGCCGCCGCCCGTTCGCTTTACCAGCCGGAACTCAATCTCCGGTGTAGGCAGGGCGTGCATAAAGGTCTGCACGGCGCTGGTCTGGGAGTTGTCTACCTGCGTCGGGTCGTTGTTGGTGTTGTAGGGCGTTACACGCACGACGAAGTTACCCGTCCATGCTTTATCAGCCACAAAGGTATAGCTGCGCTGGTAGACGTCAGCGGTCAGGTAGGCGACCCCGGTGATGTTGCCTACGGCATCGCAGGGCAAAATCTCCACACGGTAATAGGAGGCGGGGCTGGCGTCCGCATCGGTAGGCGCTTCCCACGTAACCTCGTAGCGGCCATAGACGTTGTTGTCCGCGTCCTGCACCTGGCTTGCCTTGACGTAGATTTCTCCCGGCTGGGCGGGCTTGGTGCTGTCCAGCACGTACTTATAGTAGTTCTGGATGACCTCGTCGGTGATGTCGGTAATATCAACGCCCGATTTCGTACTGTTCGCAGCTTCGCCGAATTGCAGCATCACAGTCGCTCTCTGGTTGCCGGGATTGGTATCATCGCCCGCGCCGGTATCATCGTAAATGTAGGCTTTCTTACCGTCGGTCTTGATATAGGCAGAGTTTGGTTTGGCAGGCGAGCCCGCAGATGTACGACCGCTAATCCACCACAGACTGTACACTGCGCCGTTCCCATCGTCTGCCAAAGTGGGCAGGAACGCAATATAAGGATAGGTTTTGTCATCGACGTTATAGCCTATGTACAGACGGTGTGCTTTTACTTTTTTCGAGGACGAGTTCCAATCTGTCTCGTTGTAGGCCTTGTCACTTCCTTGCTTATCCGCTTTCTCCCAGTTACCTGTTGTACTGTTCGGTTTTTCTGTGGTCAGTTTACGGGAATCATTCTTAAAGAAGCTCTTGCCTGCATCGTAGGAATTTTCAATATAATAGTTGCCGTGGCCGGTGACATTCTCGTAACTCTGGCGCAAATAGGCAATAGGATACCAACCTGTACCAACCGTGGCAAAGCAGTTTGTGACATTGGTTGCTTCTTTCGACCCAGAGCCATTGCCGCGGCTGCCGACAATGCCGACTCTCCTGTCATACACTCCGCCACACGTAAAGTCTGTATTAAGGTTTCGGCAGCGGTCAATATTTACCGTAACATTATCAATGTTCCCCTTGTCGTACGGGCCGATCCATGCCAGAATGCCGACTGCCTGCGACGCTGCCTTGATTGCGCCGCTATTGACGCAGTCGATGATGTTCAGCGTCATAATATCGGTGGGCTTCTTCATCTCGATTTTACCGATAATGCCCGCGCAGTCATTTGCGCCGTTTGATTTATACCAAATCTGACCGTAGTTACGGCAGGAAAGCACATTTGTGGTGCCGCCGGAAATAGGCTGGTCAATAAAGCCGACAATACCGCCGACTGCACCGTAACCGCTGTTTTTGTCGTTCGTGTTTGTTGTGATTTTGCCAAAATTGAAGCATTTCTGCACGATTCCGCCGTAGTCCAGCCAATAGGCGATCACGCCGCCCACGTTGGCCGAGCGGCTGTTGAACACACTGCCGCAGTTGACTACCTTGCTGACAGACCACCGATCATCGCTGCGGTTCTGCTGCTGGCCAATGACACCGCCCACATGGACAACAACACGATTTTCGCTCTTGTAAATGTTGTCATTGTCTGTATCGTCCTTGTTCTTAGCCCCATCAAACACGCGCGTAAACCGGCGCACGGCGGCACAGTTTACCACAGTGTCCAGCACGCTTTTGTCTGTGACGTTGGATTCGTTCTGGCCGACAATACCGCCGACGGTGGATGCCGTTGTCGCATTGTCAGAATAGACAAACCACTGGCCGGTGGCGGAAGTGTCGATTGTACCGCGGAGAGAGTTAAAGCCTGCCAGACCGCCCAGATAACCGGCGGCACGGACGGTCTCGCTGTTGTTGCTGCCGCGCAGGGCGACAAGCAGATCATTGGCGGCAAGACCTGTGTTGTTGTAAACGTTCGTGTAGCCCTTGTCCGTCACAGTGTCAACGCCCTTGAGACCCGCGTAGGTCTTGCCTGTGGTCAGCTCTGCCGCCATGCTGTTGATGCCGGCATTGGCATCTGCCGCACCCAGCCAATTTTTAACCTGTGCAACAAGGGCGGGTTTTTTTGCGTCGTCGCTGACCAGCGCTTTTTTGCTGCCGCTGCCCGTGATAGTGCCGTTGTTGGAGCCAGCGACGCCGCCCACAAAGCCGTAACGCGCCGTGATGATGCTGCCCGTATCGCCGTTGCGCTCGGTGGCGACATAGCTGTTGACGATTTCGTCATTGTTGCGGCCCGCAATGCCGCCCACATGGCTGGCACTGGCGAGCTTTTCGTCTGCGGTCTGGGTCGTGGTGATGTTGCTGATACCGCTGACCTGCAGTTTGATGTATTTGACCTCACAGCCCTTGATTGTGCTGTTGTTCAGACCGGCAATGCCTCCCACCGTGCTGCCGGTGCTGCGTGCACCGACGGAGACAAGGCCGTCCCCGTCTGCGTTGCCGCCCATCGTGCCGGAATAGGTACACTGCTCCAGGGTACCGTCGTTTTGGCCTGCGACGCCGCCCAAATTTGTATATTTATCAAGATTTTGTGTAAGGTCCAGCAGAACGTTGGTTTCGCTGACCTTGCCGTGCTCCGTGGTGCGGCCCACCGCGCCGCCCAGCGTGACGGTGTTGGTGCCCGCGCGCAGGCCGTCGTTCAGCGCCAGCGCGCCGTTTTCGACCTGACAGCCGGTGACGGTGCCATCGTTCATGCCCGCAAGGCCGCCGATGGTGACCGCCGGGGTGCTGAACCGCACGTTGGCGTTTTCCGCCAGCTTCACATTGCGGATGGTCGCGTGCTTGCCGTTGTACGCCGCAACAGCGCCGATGCTCTCCGACGTGCCGGTGATCGTGCAGCCGCTTACGCTGCTGCTGCTTTCCAGCTCGCTGTCTTGGCCGATGGTGCCGAAGTTCGTGGCCGTGACGCCGCCCGCCGTGCCGTTGGCCGCGGTGACGTCGGCCTTGACCTGCACATTCTCAATCAGCGCGTTTTTATTATTATTGCCCGCGATGCCGCCCGCCTCGCCGTTGGTGGCGTAGACTGCGGCGGCATTGCCGGACGCATGGCTGCAATAGCTGATCGTACCGCCCGCGTCGTTCACGCCCGCAATACCGCCCGCATATTTTGTGCTGGCGCGCACCGAGGCGTAGTTATCCACACGGGTGATTTCGGCGCTGTTCGTACCGGCCACACCGCCCGCGTAGTTGGCGGCATTGACGCTGCCACTGACCGTGCCGTTGGCGTTTTCATCGCCGTAAATGCTGCCCTTATCCGTATTGATACCGGCCACGCCGCCCGCATAGCCGGTGGCGGTGACACTGCTTTGCAGCTGGCCGGACAGCGAGATATTGCCGACGTTGGCACCGGCCACGCCGCCCGCGTACTGGTTGGCCTCCACCGTGCCAGTGCTGTTGTTCTCTGTGCAGATGATGAGGCCCTTGCTTGCCTCAGCGTCACCGCCCAGGTTGACGCCCGCAATGCCGCCGACATAGCTGTCACCGCGCACGGCGCAGTCTTTAGCCGGGTAGGCAGACTGAATAAGACCGCCGTTGACGCCCGCAACGCCGCCCAGATAGGTATACCCGGTTTCACGGTTGCCGAGGGACGCCTCCATGCTGCCGCCGGTGATCGTGCCCTCGTTCCAGCCCGCAAAGCCGCCCGCGGCGCACTTGTGAGCCACTGTGCCGTAGTTTGTGCAGTTTTCCAGCTTCGTGTTGGGTGTGGCATAGCCGATGATGCCGCCCGCCAGTGCGCCGCGCATGTCGTCGAAATCATAGCGGCCATCGGCCAGCGCGTTCAGCGATACGCCGCCTTTAAACGCGCCGTTGTTGGACGGGTTCAGGCCGCCGACGGACAGGGCGTTCTGCGTTGCGCCGTTGGCTGCATTTTGAATCGTCAGCTTCGTATTGGCGTCGTTTGCGCCGACGATGCCGCCGACGTAGATGTCGGCCTGCAGGTTGAGCTTGTTCTGGAAACCGGTCAGGGTGATTGTGGTATCCGTTTCCGTTTCCGCGTCGGTGCTGTCGGTCAGCACGCCGGTGTTCTTGTCAATCGTCGGCAGCAGCGCCGCCAGCGTGACCTTTGCGGGCTTGTCCGCCAGCAGACGGTTGTAGCCGATGATGCCGCCCGCGACGGCGTCGGCCTCGACGCGGCCCGAGGCCACATCGGTTGTAAACGCGCCGCCCGTCACGGTGAAGCCGCCCACCGGCAGGTTGGCGCCGATGACGCCGCCGACAAGCTGCTGACCCGCCACGCGGCTGACCTTCACAGTGGCGGAGGGCAGCGTGGAGGCGCAGTTCAGGCCGATCATGCCGCCGACAGCCTTGCCCGCCGCCACGATCTGGCCGCTGATGGTCAGGTTCTGGCCGGAGGTGTTGGAGATCGTCGCATTTTCATCGTTATAACCGGCCACGCCGCCCACGTAGTTGTTGCCGTACAGGATGGCACCCAGCGTCGGGGTGCTTGTATCCCACGTCACAACGCCGTTTTTGCCGTTGCAGCCCGCGATACCGCCGACGTAGTCGGCGTAGCCGCCCGCGGAGCTGCCCGCAGGGCTGCTCAGCTCCTTTAACAGGTTGATGCGGCGGGTGTCGGTGGCGTTGTCGCCGGACATACGGTTGGCGCAGTTCTGCACGGTGGCTGTGGCTTTCGGGTCTTGACTGCCGCCCCAGTCGGCATCATTGATGCCGACGATACCGCCGACGTAGGCCGCGTTCTTTCCAAAGGCCGCGACCAGACCCGTATTGGTCATGCCGATGATTTGGCTGTTGCTGCCGTTGACCGACACGATGCCGCCGACGTAGCGGCTGCCAAAGACGTCACTGCTGTTCGTATCGTTCTGTTGTACGCCGCTGCCGGTAAAGCCACCGGCCAGACCGCCCACAAACCGGCTGCCGAGCACGTAGCCCTTGCCGGTCTTGCAGCCGTTCAGCACAATTTCCTTGCCGTAGCCGACAAGGCCGCCGACGAAATCACCCTTGAGGGGGCTGGCGTCGGTCAATGTGCCGGCTTTTTTGTCGAAGCCCGCCTCGACCTGCTCCTTGAGCTGGGTCTCGGTCAGGTCGCTGCGGGTCACACTTTCGCAGCCTTGCAGGGTCACGCCCCTGCCGTAGCCCGCAATGCCGCCGAAGAACTGCCCCAGCACCAGGCTGCGCGCATCGCCCGCGGTATCGCCCTTATAGTTGGCGCCCGCGCTGACCGTGCCGTTGTTCCTCAGGCCCGTCAGGCTCTGGGACACGCTGGTGTCCGTCGTAAACAGGTTGCCGACGATGCCGCCCGTAAAGCCATTGCCGGTCACAAAGCCGTTGTTGACGATGTTCGTATTGCCGTTCGTTGTCATCTGGGCCGCGTCCACCGTGCCGAACACGCCGCCCACGCCGACGCTGCGCCAGAGGGAGTTCTCGTCACTCGGCTCAGCTGCCGCGGCAGCGTAGCGGGCCTTCTCGGCCTTCTGGTCTGCCGCTGTGTTTGTAACGGTTTGCGTGTCCTTGTCCACAAGCAGACCCGCTACCGTCACGTCCGACGCAACGGTCAGGTCCTGCATGACGGACTCGGCTTTGGGTATGGCAACGCCGACGAGACCGCCAATGCCGCGCGGCTCGTCTGTATAATAGGTATAGTTTTTGTTATTTACGGTCTTGTATGCTGCTGTTCGCTCTGTCGCGGTGGTGGAGTCGCCAAACGTCAGCGCCGCGGCCACCAGCGCACTCGCCGAGGAGTTCGTGCCGCGGGTCAGGGCGCAGTTTTCCAGCGTGCCGGTGTTGACGCCGCAGAGTGCGCCGACGGCACGCACATCGCGCCAGTTCTCGTCGGTGTCCTCCAGCGCCGTGACGAATTTGGTCGCGGTCAGCTTGAGCTGGTCTGCCTTCGGCAGCGTACCGGCGGCGACGGTCTCGGTCTTGACGTTGACCTGAATGTCCGGGTCGCGCAGTGTGATGTAAGAAATTTTGCCCTTGTTCTCGCCGATAAGGCCGACATAGTGGTCGGCCAGCTCGTCCTTCTCTGCCCTGCCAGTTTTTGCAACGGACTTGCTGCTCAATTGCAGATTGAGGATGGGCACACGGGTCGTCTTGTTGTTGGCAAGGCCCGTTGTTTTGCTCCTAAGTTCGATTTTTTCACCCAGCTCCGGGATCGTCGGCCAGGCGACAGGGTCATTGAGGGACGGCACCTTGGCCGCAGGCCATGCGCCCGCGGCGCAGTAGACCGTGACGCCGCCGCCCGTCCAGTTCAGGCCGGTGCTGTTGCTGGCCTGGGGGGTCAGCGTGTAGGTGCCCTTGTCGGTGATGTCCCAGTCGGCAGACCAGCGCAGGTTGTACAGATGGCGGAAATATTTCAGGTCGGCCTCTTTCGCCGTGCCGCCCTTGGCCAGCAGGGTGTTTTCCTCGTTCGTCGTTTCCTCTTTGCTGGCTGTGTAGGTGTCGCTGTAGTTTTCCCGCGGCTCGGCGCGCATGGCAATGTAGATGTCCTTCGGGTCGTTCAGCAGGCGGGTGATGCTGTACAGGCTCGTGGCGGCAACTTCAGTGCTGTTCTCACACGCGCGCAGCAGCGCCGCGTCCGCCATGGCGTCCAGCGTCAGCACAAAGCTGCCCTTGTTGTAGCTTAACGGGAAGTAGAGTTTCTTCTCCTCGGTGCCGGTCTGCTGGCCTTTGTCGTCGTATTGGTAGATAACAACAGGCATCTCTGTGATGACCTGCTTGTTATCATCTGCCGCACCCGCGGTGTCGCGTTTGATCGTGATGGTAAACAGCGGCTTCGTCTTGCCGGTATCCTTGGCATCGTAGGCCGTGGCCGTGTAGGAGGTGTCCAGATCGCCGAGGCTGGAGTTGCCGCTCCAGCTCAGGGTCAGCGTCTCGCCGTTCGTCAGGCGGGGATTCTTGACCTTCAGCTTCGTCTGCACCAGCTGCACAACGTTGACGCGGTCCTCGGCAGAGTAGTAGCCGACAAGGCTGTCATTGCGGCGGTGGTCATAGCTGCGGTCATAAATATTCGTAGCACCGTCCTGATTGAAGCGGAGCTTATCGGATTTGGTATCGTAAAAGACCGAGTAGACCTGCCCGCTCTGCATGTCGATCTCGACACAGATCGAGGCATTCAGCAGCGAGGCGTCGTAGATGTAATCGCCCAGCAGCCGCTCCACCAGCGCGTTATGGTTGCCCGCGGCAGCGCCCGTGCGGTCATAGTAGAGCGCGGCCACGTTCTGGTTCAGTTCGGTCTTGGTGCGGCTCACAAGGGTTTTGCCGTCCGCGTCGGTCACGGTGGCGTCGTTCTGGAAGTGTTCGCCCGTGCTGCCCTCCTCCATGACCTGCCGGCGGAACGCATCCAACTCCCCCGCCGTCTCCATCCGGGTCAGGGAGATCTGCGCCGTCTGGAACAGCGTGCGGGCGTTGGCTTCGTTCTTTTCGAACCGGGCCAGCCGCGTGTAGGCGATCAGCCCGCCGCCGACCAGCGCAGCCAGAATGGCCGTGATAGCCAGAACGACCATCAGCTCCACCAGCGTAAAGCCTTTCTTTTTGTTTTTTATATTTTTATTGTACTGCACCATAGATGCTCCCGTCAGATGCTCCCGTCGTTTCTCCGGTGAAAGGTTACAATTAGACACAATATCAGATTATATAATTATACTCGGAATGTGACGTTTTCGCAAGAAACTCCGCGAGATTTCAGCAAATTTACACCAAATATAGTGGGTCAGCGGCAGGTTGTGCACGATTTCGCCATAGTTTCCGTTAGCTTTGAACAAAAAACAGAGTTTTTTTCGCGAAATTTCTTGCAAATACAGGCCCGGCACGATATACTAAATAGTGCGTTATTATATGGTAGAGGATGTGTAACAATGCTGGCAGCACGACTGGGCGCATGGCTGCGCCATACCGGAGAACGCTGGGCCAAAGCTGCGTTTGCGGAAAAGCTCGCCGTACTGCTGGCGCTGGGCGCTGTCCTGTATACTATTGTGACCGGCGCGGCGGAGCTGCGCTATCAGGCCCGTGCGCGGGAGGCCATGGCTCAGGTCAAGGCTGCGCGCCTGGCGGCCAGTGCCGTGTCTGCCCAGTGCTACTCCGCCGGGCAGACGTTCGCCGACCAGACAAGCGCGGACGGCTTTGCGGACGGCATTGCCGAGGAAATCCGCACGCTGGGCTCACTGCCCGGCACAGTGACGCTTTTGCAGATCGACCCGAACGGCTACACCGTGCAGCGGCTCCTGTATCAGGAGAACGGCATGTACGCCATCTATGATGCCAACGGCGGTTACCGCGTTTTCCGCGCGGAGGACCGGCTGCAATACGGCGCGGGGGTGGGCCATGCTGCTGCTTGAGCTTCTGCTGGGACTCATTCGTTTTCTGCTGGGCGCGGCGCTGTTCAGCTTTATGAACGTCGTCGCGTGGCGGCTGCCGCGGGGCATGGACCCGCTGAAGGGCCGCAGCGTATGCCCGCAGTGCGGCCACACGCTGGGTGCGCCGGACTTAGTGCCTGTGTTCAGCTGGTTATTCTTGCGCGGGCGGTGCCGCCACTGCGGTGCGCACATTCCGGCGCGGTACCTGCTGGTGGAGCTTCTGGGCGGCGTGCTGGCGCTGGGCTGCACTTGGCGGTACGGCGCTGCCTACGCCCTGCCGGGCGGACTGTTCGGCATGAGCTGGGCCGCGCTGCTGGCGCTGGCGGTCTGCGGGATCTTGCTGAGCGTTTCGCTCATTGATGCCGAGACGCAGACCATCCCGGACCGGCTGAATCTGGCGCTGGCGGTCTGCGGTGCGGTGAGCGTGCTGCTCTCCCCTGCCGATTGGCTGCCGCACGTCATCGGTGCGCTCTGCGTCAGTGTGCCGATGTTTCTGCTCTGCCTTGTCATTGACGGCGCGTTCGGCGGCGGCGACATCAAGCTGATGGCAGCCGCCGGGCTGTTCCTGGGCTGGCAGAATACGCTGCTGGCGATGTTTTTCGGCATTGTTTTTGGCGGTATGTACGGCATATACCTGCTGGCCGCCAAAAAGGCAGGGAAGAAGGACCACTTCGCCTTCGGCCCGTTTCTGTGTGCGGGCATCGTGATCGCGATGCTGTTTGGCGGGCCCGTTTTGGAATGGTACTGCGCGTTTTTGTGACTGTGCTCTCCTGCCAATGCAAAATCGGCATCCGTCGCGGGGTTCTCTCCCTCCGGCGCTTCGCGCCACCTCCCTCGCAGAGGGAGGCAAGGCGCCTTGGCCCCCTCTGCGAGGGGG
>OJAG01000924.1_pt1 | contig 20035 bp, 17 predicted proteins | sample 1589021 | NCBI WGS metagenome assembly OJAG01 (sample SAMN03283264) | human gut metagenome | biome: human-associated habitat; material: feces | host: Homo sapiens | place: USA | collected 2013 | reverse complement strand
CGCGAGCTGGGTTCAGAACGTCGTGAGACAGTTCGGTCCCTATCTGTCGTGGGCGCAGGATATTTGATGGGAGCTGTTCCTAGTACGAGAGGACCGGAGCGGACGTACCTCTGGCGCACCAGTTGTTCTGCCAAGGGCATAGCTGGGCAACTATGTACGGATCGGATAAACGCTGAAAGCATCTAAGCGTGAAGCCGACCCAAAGATAAGATATCCCATTGTTTCAAACAAGTAAGACCCCTTGAAGACTACAAGGTTGATAGGCACGATGTGTAAGTGGAGTGATCCATTCAGCAAGCGTGTACTAATAGGTCGAGGGCTTGACCACAATTCGCTTGAGACTTTTAAGTCAACGAAAAAATGTTAGCAGTGATTATTCAGTTTTGAAGGCACGTCCTTCTAAGAAATACTGGACAGATACACAGAAATGTGTTATACTGATTCAGTCAAATTGGTCGGTGTCGATGACGGTAAGGTTCCACCTGTTCCCATTCCGAACACAGAAGTTAAGCTTACTTGTGCCGAAGATAGTTAGCTGGAAACGGCTTGTGAAAATAGGTAGTCGCCGACTTAACAAAGAGCTCTGAGATGAAAGTCTCAGGGCTTTTTTGTTGCGCTATATGCCAAGGGGTTGCAGAACAGGGAAAAAGTTGGTATCCTCAAAGCAGGAAGGGGTGAGAATATGCGTTCGGACAGAACCCGCAAGGATACAGCAAAGCGTTATATAGCGGTACTGGCGCTTTTACTGTTCTGCAGCATCGTATTTAATGTGCAGACACATTATCAGCGCACCACGGCAATCCGGCCGGAGGACGATTATCGGGGCAGGATATCGCAGTTTCATAGTAGCGTAGATCGGGATGATGACGGCGTAGACGATCAGTTGGATATTCTGAACGGCGCACTGGCCTATGTGAGCACACATCCAAAATACAAAAGCCGCTATTATGAGACCGGTTATCCTGACGATGGTTATGGCGTTTGCACCGATGTAGTTGCATATGCGTTGAAGAATGCGGGATATGATCTACAAGAGCTTGTGGACGCAGATATCCGGGAGCAGCCACAGGATTATATGGTGGAAGAACCGGATGCAAACATAGATTTCCGACGGGTACGAAACCTGAAGGTGTTTTTTGCACACACAGCAGCTGCCCTGACCACAGATGTCTCAGAAATAGAGGAATGGCAGGGCGGCGATATTGTGATCTTTGAAAGACATATCGGCATCGTGTCCGACCGGCGAAATAAAAACGGAGTGCCTTATATCATTCACCACAATGACCCATGGCAGACAGCTTACGAACAGGACATTCTGGAAAAACGAACCGACATCGTGGGGCATTATCGAATTTCAAAATAAAAAGCGGCCCCGCTGCACTGTGCATAACAGTGCAGCGGGGCCGCATACTTTATTGGGTGGTGTACCGGTTACGATACAAGCCTCAGCTTAGCCCTTGCCTGCGCAGCCGAACAGCTCGATCTTCTCCTTGCACTTAGCCTCGATGGCCTTTGCGCCGGGAGCCAGCAGCTTGCGGGGGTCGAAGCCCTTGCCCTGCTGATCCTTGCCTTCTTCGATGTACTTACGGGTGGCCTCAGCAAACACCAGCTGGCACTCGGTGTTGATGTTGATCTTGGAAACGCCCAGGCTGATGGCCTTCTGGATCATCTCGTCGGGGATGCCGGTGCCGCCGTGCAGGACCAGAGGAATGTTGTTGGTAGCCTTGTGGATGCGGTCCAGAGCCTCAAAGTCCAGGCCCTTCCAGTTGGCGGGGTAAACGCCGTGGATGTTGCCGATACCGGCAGCCAGGAAGTCGATGCCCAGATCGGTGATCTTTGCACACTCAGCGGGGTCTGCGATCTCGCCAGCGCCCACAACGCCGTCCTCAACGCCGCCGATGGAGCCGACCTCGGCCTCGATGCTCAGGCCCTTGGAGTGTGCCAGAGCGACCAGCTCCTTGGTCTTTTCCACGTTCTCCTCGATGGAGTAGTGGCTGCCGTCGAACATGATGGAGGAGAAGCCGGCCTCAACGCAGGCCTTGCAGCCTTCGTAGGTGCCGTGGTCCAGGTGCAGGGCGACGGGAACGGTGATGCCCATGGTCTCCACCATGGAGCTGACCATGGCGGCAACGGTCTTGAAGCCGGTCATGTATTTGCCTGCACCCTCAGAGACACCCAGGATAACGGGGCTCTTCATTTCCTCGCAGGCGGTCAGGACTGCCTTGGTCCACTCCAGATTGTTGATGTTGAACTGGGGCACACCGTAGTGGCCATCGCGTGCCTTGATCAGCATTTCGGTTGCATTTACCAACATTATTCATTACCTCCGCAAAATCATTTTGGGGTGAAAAAGCCGTTTTGGATACAAGATTGCGCATCCTTTAACGAACCTAAGGGTAGTATACCCCAATTACAGGATAAAATCAAGGCGGTTCCCGCGGCGTTTTCAACACAAATTCACATTGGGCATTTTGATGTTGGAGATTCTGGCAAAAACCACTGGATCTCCCTTCAAAAAATTGTCATAATTCCGACTTGAATTTTACAAAAAGTACGGCGAAAAGTTTGCGTGTCGAACCCGGGAGGTTGAAAACTCGGTGGAAACTGTGGAATTCCACCCGGAAAGTGGGCGTACAAACTTGATTTTTGAACATTTTCCACCGGGTTTTTAACATGTGGAAAAAATTGAGCCGAATTACCGATTGTATAGCCTGCTGAATGTGGAAAACTTTTGCCTTCGGCAAACATTGCGAAGAATGCCGGGGTATGCTATACTTTAGAATGTATCAGTGTCAAAATATAGTAAAACTGAAACAGAACGAAACCATGGCGCGGCTCAAACGGCCCGCCTTGCCATAGAATGGAAGGAGAACACATCAATGGACGAACAGAAAATGCCGCGCCGCCCCCGCCGCAGCAGCACGGAGGAGCAGCCCAAGAATGAGAGCCTGGTCTACGGCAAAAACCCCGTGACCGAGCTGCTCAAGAGCGGTTCCGGCGTGGATACCGTGCTGATCGCGGAGGGCATGGCCCCCGCCGTGGCAGCTTACTATACCGCCATGGCCAAGGAGGCCGGGGCCACGGTCAAGCGGGTGCACCCCAACAAGCTGCGCCTGATGACCGGCACCGAGAGCCACCAGGGCGTGGCCGCCTTTGCCAGCGAGATCGAATATGTGACCGTGGAGGACCTGCTGAACGCTGCCAGAGAGAAGGGGGAGCCCCCTTTCCTGGTGCTGAGTGACGGCATCGAGGACCCCCATAATCTGGGCGCGGTGATGCGCTCTGCTCTGCTGTGCGGAGCCCACGGCATCGTCATCCCCAAGCGGGGTGGCGCGTCCGTGACCCCCACCGTTATCAAGTCCAGCGCCGGTGCGGCCGAGCGCCTGCCTGTGGCCCGCGTGGCCAACATCGGCGAGACCATCCGCCGCCTGAAGGATCAGGGGGTGTTCGTCTACTGTGCCGATATGGACGGTGTGCCCCTGCGCAAGAACAACCTGACCGGCCCCATCGCACTGGTGCTGGGCAGCGAAGGCAGTGGTGTATCCCAGCTGGTGAAAAAGCTCTGCGATGGTGTGGTGCGGCTGGATATGGCCGCTCAGGGCACCGGTGTGGACAGCTTCAATGTCTCGGTGGCAGCTGGCATCATCCTGTACGAGATCCAGAGCCAGCGCGCCGCAGAGTAAGAAACAGCGGCCAGACCGCCGTGACCAGAACAGGGAGGGACTAGGATGCCAAAGGATGATAAGCGCAAAGAGCTGACACAGGAAGAGATCGATGCGCAGAACGAGAAGTTCCGCACGTTTTTCAGCACCAGCGTGGCACAGGTGCCCGAAGAGATGAAGCGCCGCGATGAGGAAAAGGAGAATACCGGCAGCCTGCTGGGCAAGCTCTTCCACCGCGAAAAGGACAAAGAGGAGCCTGCCGCCGCCCCGGCCGTGCAGAATGAGCTGCCGCCCACGGGTGAGATCGTGCTGGGCCATGAGGAAGAAGCCGAGGCCGGCCTGGAGCTGGCATTGGAGCCCGGAGAGCTGGAGGAAGCAGAGCCTGTGGCTCTGCCCACCGCGCCGGAAGCCCCCGCAGCGCCGAAGCCGGAACCCCGGCCCGCACCCCAGCCCGAGAAAAAGCCGGAGCCGCCCCGCCGCCAGGAACCCCTGACCCCGCAGGAGCAGCAGGAGGATGCAGAGATGGCCGAACTCAAGGCCATGCTCTATGGCACCCCCAAGCCTGCTAAGTCCGCCCCGGTGGAGGAGGTGCAGGATGCCCCCGAAGAGGTGCTGGCCGTGGAGCCGGAAGCTCCCGCAGCGCCTGAGGGCCCGGCCATCCCCATGGTGTTTGCCGAGGATCAGTCGGTAAAGCAGGCGAAGTCTGCCCCGGAAGCCGCGCCAGAGGTTGAGCCGGAACCGGAAACGGCGTTCCAGTTCTTTGGCAAGGGCGCGGACGAGAACGAGCCGCAGGCCCCTACCCGCACCGAGGCCCCCAGCAAGGACGACAGCATGAGCCTGCCGCTGATGGGACTGGAAGAGGACGAAGCACCCGCCCGGCCTGCCGCCCCGGCAGAGGAGGCCCCGGCCCAGCCCGCTGAGGAAGCGGCCCCTGCCGCGCCGGAGGCTGAGGAGAAGCCTGCAGAGGAAGCCGAGCCGGAAACGCCCGAGCAGGTGGGGGAGAAGCTCCGCCGGATGGGCGCGGAGCTGACGCTGCGGTGTGTGCTGGAGGGCATCCTAGCCGTGGTGCTGCTCCACTTTGGCCTTGTTGCCGAGGGGCTGCTGGCCCCTGTGGCCTCCCTTGACCCCGTGATCGCCCCGGCGGCGTTCTATGCCGCCAACCTGCTCTTTCTGGCCGGTGCGCTGGCTGTGGGCTGGCCTGTCCTGCGGGATGGTCTGCAGGGCCTCAAGGGCCGCCCCAGTGCAGACACCATGCCGGCGCTGGCCGCCTGCGGTGCGCTGGTGCAGGCTGCGGTCGCCCTGCTCAACGCCCAGAGCTATCAGAACTCCAGCTGGACGCTGCTTTCCGGCGTGGCCGCACTGGGCCTGTTCCTGGCCCTGCTGGGCAGCCGTGTCCTGCTGACTGCCGTCAGAAACGGCTACGACCTTGCCGCCCGATCCCCTGAGGGGCTGCAGGGCGCATTCCGTGTCCGGGATAAGGACCTGATCCGGGTGCTGGCCCGGAGCCTGGATCAGAAAGACCCCTGGGTGCTGCTCAGCCGCCCTGTCCAGTGGGACGAGGCACTGGTGGAGCAGAGCTTCGGGGAGCGCGCCAGTGAGCGCCGCGCCTGCAAGACAGCCCTGATCCTGCTGGGTGCTGCCGTGCTCAGCGGGCTGGTGTTCCTGCTGTTTGGCGGCGGGCCCAACGGCATGGCCGCAGCCCTGACCTCCATGCTCTGCATGGGTGCACCGCTGTCCTCCACCCTTGTTGCGGGCATCGCGTCTCTGCGCCTGCAAAAGACCGCTGCCGCCGCCGGTGCCGTGGTGCCCGGCTGGGCCGCCATTGAGGAGCTGGGCGGTGTGGACACCGTGCAGGTGGATGCCGACGAGCTCTTTACCGCCGACAGCGTGAACCTGGAGGATATCCGCATCTTCAAGGGCGGCCGCATCGACCGTGCCATCCTCTATGCGGCCAGCATCCTCAACCACAGCTGCGAGACCCTGCGGGGCCTGTTCCGTCAGATCATCGAGGACCGCACCGAGATCCTGTACCCTGTGAAGGATCTGGAGGTCCACCACGGCCTTGGCTTTGCCGCCTGGTGCGATAACAACCGGGTGCTCATCGGCAACCGGCTGTACATGGAGCGGGAGGGGGTGCCCCTGCCTGAGCAGGAGTACGAGGATGAGCACTCCCAAAACGGCTCACTGCAGATCCTGTATCTGGCTGTTTCTGGCAGCCTGCACGCCATGTTCGTGCTCCACTATGTGGGCGGCCGCAACGCCGCCCGCGGGCTGGAGGTGCTGCAACGGGAGAACATCCGCCTGCTGGTCACCTGCGAGGACCCCAGCCTGACGGCACGCCACATCACCGAGGCTTACCATCTGCCCGAGGGGATGATCACTTTGCTGGATCAGGAGCAGTGCAGCGCGCTGACCCCTGCCCAGCCGGACGAGACTGCCCGCTGCTGTATGCTGCATGATAAGGGCTTTGCCAGCCTGATCGGCGGCCTGCGCGCGGCGGAAAAGGCCCAGAACGCCGAGACGAGCGCCACCACGGTGCAGATGGTCTCGGTCTGGTTCTCGGTGGTCATCGGTGTTCTGCTGACCTACGCGGGCAGCATCGGCACCCTGTCGGTGGCCGCTGTCCTGATGTATCAGGCGGCATGGAGCGCTTTGAGCATTGCGGTCTGCGCCCTGAAACAGCACAACTGAATGTGAGCGCGGCATTTGGCTGCCTGCGCCGGGAGCAGCTTTTGGCCCTGATGTTCTGCACAAAAAAATCGGAAAAAACTGGAATTCCCGACGAAATCGGGTGCGAAAGCACAGCACTTTGGGCGAAAAACTTGACCCACATTGGCCGGACGTGTAAAATAAATCAGTAGTGAGAAAAATCATGGACGCGAAATTTTTCCATGTGTGCGGCATTCCTTTGATCCCATGGGATGAAACAAGGAGGGAAGTTCGACCCAATGAAATGGAAATTCCAAACCGCGGGGCGGCTTCTGGCCCTGCTGGCTCTGAGCGGGGCCCTGCTGGCTGCCCCTTTGCCCGCGCAGGCCGCGCCCGGTGTGCTGACAGGCCTGACCGGAACCGGCTCCAAGCTGGAACTGGAGCTGACCGAGATGGAGCTGGAGATCACCGATGATGACCCCCGCCCCAAGGGCTATCTGTACACCAGCGGACAGAGCGATTATTACTTCATCGTCTGGATGAGCAGCAACTCCAATGTTGCCACGGTGGATGGCGACGGCAAGGTGACGGGCCGCAATGCAGGCACTGCCATCATCACCGCCATCTCCGACCACGGCGAACGCGCCGCCTGCAAGGTGACCGTGACCCGCAAAAATGAAGAAGCAGCCAGAAAAAAGCCCACGCTGGATACCACCAGCCTGAGTCTTGTGCTGCAGTACAATGACCTGCACCCCACCCATCAGCTCCAGTTGACCAACAGCGACCACTCCTTCCTCTATGTCTACCAGTGGATGAGCAGCAACCCCGAGGTTGCCACAGTCAGCGACAAGGGCCTTGTCACGGCTCAGGCGGCGGGCACCACCACCATCACGGCAATGGTCTCCAACGGCCAGGCTTTGCGGTGCAGCGTCACGGTGACTTCGGATATCGGCAAGGTGACCCTGAACAAGAGTGACCTGCTGCTCCGCACCGTGGGCACCCAGGAGCGCCTGACGGCCACCGTTGCGGTGGAGGGCGGCGGCAGCGTGCCCATTACATGGGTCAGCAGCAACCCCGGTGTCGTTACCGTGGATGCGGATGGCGTGGTGACCGCCGTTGCCGATGGAGAAGCCAAGGTCACGGCTCTTTCGCCCGCCGGACGCTTTGACGTGTGCAGCGTTGTGGTGGGCATGGCGGCGGAGAAGTACGAATCTGAAGCCGACCTTGCTGACGAGCTCAAGCTCCCGGATCCCTATGTTGCCGTAAGGCTGAACAAACTGGCATAAAGAAAAAGCACCCGCCCATGGCTGTTTTTGACGGCTATGGGCGGTTTTTGCGTGTATGGAAACGGATGCGCTGGGAAAAACTTGCCGTAGAGGAATTTTTTGCAAAAAATATTTTGCGTTGCGTGTTGTGGTGTACCTGACACATCCGGCTGCCTCCGGCAGGTGAAAAAGGACAAAATGGCCCGAACGTTGTTTAAGACAGGGAGTGGCTGCCCCACGGAGCGGCGAAATCCCTGAAAAGAGGCGGTTGTCCGGCCTGTTTGACACATTTTACAAGAAATTGACGTAAATGGATTGGATTTGCAACTCTTGACAGAAGGCAGGACAAACCATTATCCTTTTATCAGTGGAAAGTATTATATGCCGCCAGGCGTTGAAATGCCTGGTGGACAAGTGTGTGTCAGGAGGGAAAGAATATGACCAACTACCGGAACCGAATCGGGGAAGCCATTGCCTTTGCCCGGAATGTGGCGGGCAGATCCCAGCAGGAGCTTGCGGATATGCTGGGGCGGGACAAGCGCACCATTCAGAAATGGGAGCGGGGCGAGATCCGCATTGCGCTGGAGGATTATCTGGATGTATTCGATACTCTGCACCTGCCGGTGGGGCCCTATGAAATGTGGATCCGGCATCCGGAACTCTTTCCGCGCGGCATGGAGGATATCAAGGGCTTCAGCACCGAAAAGAAGCGGAGGACACTGGCGGATTATTATCTGCATCAGGCTGCACCGCTGGAGATCGAGCAGGAGTATTACATCCTGTTCGGTGACCACGGCAGCAACAGCTGCGGCATCCGGCAGGAGCAGCTGGCCAACCTGCAGACTCCGCTCCGTGACCGCAAACGGATCGTGAACCAGATCATCGACAACTACTATGAGGCCCGGGCTATCGGACATCTGACCGACCCGGAGGGCCAGCAGCCAGTGATGCCCATTCTGGAAGCCTGCTACGATGCCAGTGCACGGAGCGTGGAAGCCAACGAGAACCGGTACAGCATCGGCAGCATCGAGGACTATCTGGACGATGCGGCAAAACCGGCAGAAGAGTGAACCGGACAGCAGACGGCCATGTGCAGCCGCCTGCTGTTTTTGCGTTCGGCTGCCTGCGGGAAAATATTGTGAAATTTGCGGATTCCTGCTATACTTATCCTATTGATGAAAAAGAAGGGTGAGGCAAATGGCATACAACATGGGCGGTCGGCGCTTCCGGCCGGTGGGCAGCGGAAAAAAGCGGACTGCGCCGCAGTACGGGCCGGTGGGCACAGGCTGCCCGTTTGTGGAGGAGGCCGTGGCGCGGCTGTACCGGGAGCAGAACGAGGAACATTTCTGGAGCCTGATGAACGCCCTGAACTATGCGCTGGAATTGCAGACCAAGGTACTGGTGCCGCTGGATGCGGCGGTGGACCCCCAGAGCGGGGCCGCCCCCTGGGCGCATCTGCCCATCCCGGAGGAGCGGGCTGAGGGCCTGCCGCCCTGGCTGCTCCACGCCCGGAAAGAGCGGCACTATCTGCCGCTGTTCACCTCGGTAAAGAACGCCGAGGCGGAAAAGGCCAGCGCAACCCGCCCCATGGTGGAGCGCAGCCTGCGCAGCGCCATGGAGTATGCGCTGGAAACGGACGGCATCGATGGTGTAGTGCTGGACCCGTGGACAAGCTCTGCCACGCTGGATGTCTCCCTGCTCAGCGGGCTGCTGAGATCGGAGCGGGGAAGCGACAACCCCGGCGCTCAGGAGCTGGAAGCCGGGCACGCCGCCGCCCGGGCCGGAGATTGGCCGGAGGCAGCGGCCAGCTACACTGCCGCCGCCGAGGCGGGCAGCGCAGAGGCGCTTTCTGCCCTGGGGGACTGCCTGTATTATGGCCGGGGTGTCCGGAAGAATAAGACCCAGGCCCGGCGGATGTGGAAAAAGGCCGCGCAGGCCGGGGAGGTGCAGGCCATGATCGCCCTGGGGGATGACTGTGCCGCATCGGGCGGGGAGATGGCGGAGACCCTGCAATACTACCGCCGCGCCCAGAGCGCTGCCCGGGAGGTGCCGGACATCGCCTACACCCCGCAGGTCTGCCTGCGTCTTGCCCAGTACGAGACCCAGTACCTCTCCCGCAAAAAGGCGCTGCTGCAGGTGGCCGAAGCCGTGCAGGGCTTTCGGATCCTGCAGGCCGAGGGCGAAACGGATGCTGCCGACTGGCTGCGGGAGGCTGAACTGCTGACCGATCAGCTGCTGGCCGACGATAAAAACGCCTGAAACACAGTTTCTTTACATTTGTTCTAAGAAATCGTCATAGGAAACCGGTAAGATATTCAAGGAAATATTCTGCGCCGAAGAAAAGAGGACAAGCACTATGAGCAAAGTGATCGGAATCGACCTTGGCACCACCAACTCCTGCGTGGCGGTGGTGGAGGGCGGCAAGCCTGTGGTCATCACCAACGCCGAAGGCGAGCGCACCACCCCCAGCGTGGTGGCCTTTACCAAGGATGGCGAGCGTCTGGTGGGCGGCGCGGCAAAGCGCCAGATCGCCACAAACTCCGGTCGTACGGTGTCTAGCATCAAGCGGTACATGGGTTCTGATCATCGGGTGCATATCGATGGCAGAGACCTGACCCCACAGGAGATCAGCGCTATGATCCTGACCAAGATCCGCCGCGATGCCGAGAGCTATCTGGGCGAACCGGTGACCGAGGCCGTCATCACGGTGCCTGCCTATTTTGACGACAGCCAGCGCAAGGCCACTCAGGACGCGGGCCGCATTGCGGGCCTGAATGTTCTGCGCATCATCAACGAGCCCACCGCCGCCGCGGTGGCTTACGGCCTGGACAACGAAGCTCCCCAGAAGATCCTGGTCTATGATCTGGGCGGCGGCACCTTTGATGTTTCGATCATTGAGATCGAGGACGGCACCTTTACGGTGCTGGCCACCGGCGGCGATACCCATCTGGGCGGCGATGACTTTGACGAGCGCATCGTTGAGTGGGCTGTGGCGGAGTTCCGCAGGTCTGACCGCATCGATCTGACCAAGGACCCCGCCGCCATGGGCCGCCTGAAGGAGGAAGCGGAAAAGGCCAAGAAGGAGCTTTCCAGTGCGCTTTCCGCCCAGCTGAACCTGCCGTTTATCGCGGTGGGCAAGGATGGCCCCCACCATCTGGATCTGAACCTGGGCCGCCCCCAGTTTGAGATGATGACCGGTGACCTGCTGGCCCGCACCGTTCAGCCGGTGCAGAACGCCCTGCGGGATGCCGGGATTTCCGCCAGCCAGCTGGGCAAAGTCCTGCTGGTGGGCGGAAGCACCCGGATGCCAGCTGTGGAGCGGCAGGTCCGGGAGCTGCTGGGCTGTGAGCCCAGCCATACCCTGAACCCCGATGAATGCGTGGCCATGGGTGCCGCCGTGCAGGGCGGTCTGCTGCAGGGCGGCGGAAAGCTGGCCGGTGCCACCGGTGCGGCCGCGCAGGGCCTTGTGCTGATGGATGTCACCCCGCTGACGCTGTCCATTGAGACACTGGGCGGCGTGGCCACTCCTCTCATCACCCGCAACAGTATGATTCCCACCCGCAAGAGCCAGATCTTTACCACGGCCCGCCCCATGCAGACCAGCGTGGAGATCAACGTGCTGCAGGGCGAGCGCCACTTTGCCCGCGACAACAAGAGCCTGGGCAAATTCAAGCTCACCGGCATCCGCTCCGGCTTCTCCTCCAAGCCCCAGATCGAGGTCACCTTTGACATTGATGTGAACGGCGTGGTCAAGGTGTCTGCAAAGGATCTGGGCACCGGCCGGGAGCAGAACATCACCATCACCGGCAGCACCAATCTTTCTGAGAACGAGATCCAGCGCGCCATGGCCGATGCCGCTGCCTACGAGGAGGAGGATACCCGCCGCAGGGAGCGGCTGGAGCTCCACAACCAGGCCGAGATGCTGGCTTACAAGGTGGATGAAGCCCTCTCCAAGTGCAAAAAGGAGCTGGACAAGGACGAGAAGAACCGAGTCAGAAACGACCTTGCCAGCCTGCGCCGCTGCCTGCGCAAGGATAAGCCCGAAAAGATGAACGAGACCGAGGAAGCCGCCCTGCGGCAGGCCAAGAGCCAGCTGGAAGCCTCGGCCAACCACCTGATGCTGCTGTACTCTGCCGAGCAGACCCCCGGCGATGGAACGGACAGCACGCTGTAATATTTATAAAATAAGGTTTGTGGGCTGCTGCACCCGCCCGGCGCAGCAGCCCTTTTTGCAGAAAAGAAAGGAACGGCTATGAAGGAACTGCAATATCCGGTGCGCCCCGGGCGCTACCGCCACTTTAAAGGCAACGAGTATCAGGTGCTGGGCGTGGCACGTCACAGCGAGACCGAGGAGGAAATGGTGGTGTACCGCGCCCTGTACGGCGAGGGCGGGCTGTGGGTGCGCCCCGCCGCCATGTGGCTGGAAACCGTGACCCGGGACGGCGTTACCCAGCCCCGCTTTACCTATATCGGGGAGTGATGCGTCCGGCTTGAATCCCGTTATTGACCCTAGGATTATTTTGCGGTAAAATGTGGGTATGATACCAAACAACAAAGGAGGTTTTCGTATGAAGGCCAAACGATGGATCTCGCTGCTGCTTGCGGTCAGCATGATGCTTGGTGTGCTGGCGATGCCCGCCTCGGCGGCAGCGCAGCAGCCGGAAAGCACCGCTGTTGTCAGCGAGGAACTGTCCGATGCCGCAGCGCTGAGCGCGGCAGAGGATGAAAATGATATCGTCAACATCCGCATCCGGGCGACCGGCAACCTTGTCTACGGCTCCGATTATAAGCTGGAGGTGGAGACCCGGCCCGAAAACACCCAGTATATTGCCGTGGTGCTGGGCACCAGCGGCGAAGCCTACGGCTATGTGACCCTGATGATCTCGGATAAGCTGCGCACCCTGCTCAAGCTGATCCCCCTGCCCAAAAAGATGTCCCAGACCCCGGACCAGGCCGAGGAATTCAATGTATACAGCTACCTCAAGCAGCTGATCGACGGCAACGATGTCGGCGTGCTGCTGCGGGTGGCGGACGAGGTGGTGTCGGTGATGGACACCGTCAGCTTCTTTGTCCCGGCCGGCTACCTGACCACGGTGAAGAATGTTTCCAACGGCATGAAGCTGGCGCTGAGCCTGATCCGCAAGTATCTGCCCGAGGGTGCGCTGAGCCGCATCTATCTGGACGAGCAGCCCAAGGACAGCGGCAAGTACTTTGCCGGTGCTATTGCGCTGGAAAGCAGCGATATCAACGCCGCCGGGTTTGCCATGTTCAAGATCAAGCCCAAGACCGAAAACGTCAGCCTGAGCTGGGCAGCCGATGCTCCGTCCAGCATGACCGTCTCCCAGCTGCAAAACGCCGATCTGACCGCCAAGGTCATTTCGGACGGACAGGTGGCTGAAAACGGCAAGGTGAGCTACACCTACAAGAAAAAGACCTTCCTGTGCTTCAGCAGCAAAATAAACGGCGTGCCCACCGAGCCCGGCACCTACACCCAGACCGCCAAGGCAGGGGGCAACTACTCCTGCGGCAGCATCAGCCGCACCATTACGGTGACCGCTGACCCCCAGCCCGCCGCAGAGCAGTCCGCCGAACAAGCGGCAGAGCAGCCTGCAGCATAAATCAGTGGAAAACTATTTTTGAATAGGACGATCCCGGAAAGTCTGCGGATTTTCCGGGATCGTTTTTTTACGGGAGAAGCTACTTTTTATTATCTATAAAATGGGCTGCTTTACTCTTGCAAATCGCCGCGCCATACGCTATTATAAAAATAAAAGAACCCCTTGCGGTAAAAAAGGGGACAAGAAGGAGCGGTTTATCTATGGAAGAGAAAAAAAGCGGCATCAAAAAGTTCCTTGAAGAGTTCAAGGCATTTGCCATGCGCGGTAATGTGCTGGACATGGCAGTGGGTGTTGTCATCGGCGGTGCCTTCACCGCAATTGTCACCGCGCTGGTGGAGGACATCATCAACCCGCTGATCGGCCTGTTCTTCAAGGCGGATTTTTCCGATGTGGTCATCGGACTGGGCGGCTCCAGCATCAAGATCGGCGAGTTCGTCAACTCCATCATCAACTTCCTCATCGTGGCCTTTGTGCTGTTCGTTGTGATCAAGTTTATCAACTCCCTGCACAAAAAGCCCGAAGAGCCCGCCGGGCCGGAGGAACCCACCACCAAGGTGTGCCCCTACTGCCAGAGTGAGATCTCCATCAAGGCTGTGCGCTGCCCCCACTGCACCTCCAAGCTGGAGGGCTTTCCCGAAATGAAAGCCTGAAGCATTCAGCATTGACATTACAACAAAACCCTCCCTGCCGGGCGCAGTCTTTGCGCTGCCGGAGGGGAGGGTTTTACACATTTTGCGGCTTGGCTGTGGAAAAGTGAAGCAGGAAGTGAGGTGGGAAAATCAGGGGGTTCTTACTTGCTGGCTTACTGGACCTTGGTCAGCTCAGCCAGCTTGTGGTAGATCTCGGTGTTGTCGTACACACCGCCGAACTTCTCGGCACCGACACCCATGGCGTACACGTTGACCATGGCACCGGTGTGGGCGTAGGTGGTGTGATCCATACCGGACTTGTGGTTGATGGTGTGGCAGACAGCCATGCTGAAGGGGATGTAAGTACCGTACAGCTCGTAATCCTGCTGGCTCATCTTGCTCTGGCTGGAGGAACCCACCTGCAGGGTGCGCTCGTAGGCCTTGCGCAGGTTCTCCGCCTCGTAGTCGGTCAGCAGCAGCTTGCCTGCGCTGGCGGCAGCGGGGTCGGTGGGCAGGGTCAGGCCAAAGACGTTCTTCACATCCTGCATGGCAGTCTCAAAGGGGGTCTTGTTGGCAATGTAGCCCTGCACATAGGTGGAATCGAACTTTGCGTAGGACATCTTCTGGTGTGCCAGATTGGTCAGGAAGGTGTCGTAGTTGGTGGTCTTGTAGCCGATGGCCATGCCGCCGGTCTCGTGGTCGGCGGTGACAAGGATCAAAGTCTCGTTGGGGTGGGCATTGTAGAAGTCCACCGCAGCCTGCACCGCGTTGCTCATCTCCAGCACATCGTGGATGGAAGCAGCGGCATCATTGGCGTGGCAGGCCCAGTCGATCTTACCGGACTCGGTCATCAGGAAGAAGCCCTTCTTGTTGTTCAGCAGCTCGATGCCCTTCTTGACGTAGTCGGTCAGCTGCCACTCGCCGTTGGCAGCGTCCATGGCGTAGTTCATGGCCTTGCCATCGCCCAGATTCTCGGCAATGATCAGGGTCTTGCCAGCACCGGCGGTCAGGGCAGCGGCACCGGCCTGCGTGGTGACCACGTTGTAACCGGCGTTGGCAGCCACGGTATGGTTGTCGGGGCCGGTGCCATCGCCGTTCACCTTCTGGAACTCGCCGCCGGCAAAGTACTCAAAGCCGGAGTTTGCCAGCTCCACGCCGATCTGGTAGTAGTTCTTGCGGGTCTTCTGGTGGGCGTAGAAAGCAGCGGGGGTGGCGTGGTCGATGTTCACGGTGGAAATCACGCCAACCTTATAGCCCTTCTGGGTGTGCAGCTTTTCGGCGATGGTCTCGTAGGGCACATCGCGGGTCCAGTGGCACATATTGATGACGCCGCTCTCGGTCTTGTGGCCGGTGGCGATGGAGGTGGCAGTGGAAGCAGAATCCGGGCAGAAGGAGGTGCTGTCGTAGGTGGTCACGCTGCCCACCTGCGGGAAGCCGGTAAAACTCAGGTCAGCCTCGGTCACAGCGCCGTTGTTGTCCACAGTGCCCTTGTAAAAGCGTGCGGACTGGATCTGGGCAGTGCCCATGCCATCGCCAATGAACAGGAAAACGTACTTGGGCTTTTTGAACACGTCCAGCAGACCGTTCTCTTCGTCTGCTGCGGCAGAAGCATCCGTCTCGGCGGCGTGAGCGGCTACGGGGGCAGCCGACAGCATGCCCACTGCCGATGCAACGGCACCGGCTTTCAGGAAGCTGCGGCGGGAAATTTTCGCATTCTTCATAACAGATATCCTCTCTTTTTTCAGCCCGGCTTGGGCGGTCATACTATTTCTTGTGGGAACACCTGTATTGTAGCGCACCGCCCGCAGCGGCGAAACCAGCCCCATGTAACACTTAGGTAAACCTTTGACGCACGGAAGAGCGGCAGTGTAAAATGCGGGCAAAACAGGTAAAATCTGCCTGTAACGCCCGCCGAAGGGGCACTTTTTGCGCCGAACCGCCCTGCAAGGGTTGCAAGCAGGGGGCTTTTCATTGTACAATAGAAAGAGCAAGCGGAGATATACTTCTATAATGAGAGGATCTTTTAAATATGTCTGATATCAAAGTGCTGGCGCTGGATCTGGATGGCACCCTGACCAACGACCAGAAACTCGTCACCCCGCGCACCCGCGCCGCGCTGGACGCAGCCATTGAAAAAGGCGTCACCATCGTGCTGGCGTCCGGCCGGCCCACCGCCGGCATCCAGCCGCTGGCTGAGGAGCTGGATCTGGACAAAAAGGGCGGCTGCATCCTGTCCTATAACGGCGGAAAGATCGTGGACTGCCGCACCGGCGAGACGCTGGTGGAAAAGACGCTGGACCCCGCCCTTGTGCCCGAGCTGTGCGCCTTTGCTGCCGCGCAGGATATTGCCATCCTGACCTATAACCGCGAGGGCATCGTCTGTGAGCGGGACAAGGACGAGTGGGCCAACAAGGAGTGCTTTACCACCAAGCTGCCCATGATCCATGTGGACGATCTGGCATCCTATGTGAACTACCCTGTGTGCAAGATGCTCATCACGCTGGACCCCGCCCGCCGGGACGCGGTGTGCGCCGCCGGACAGCAGCAGTTTGCGGGCCGTGCCGACCTGTACCCCTCCAGCCCCTTCTTTATCGAGGCGGTGCCGCTGGGCGTAGCCAAGGACGGCAGTCTGGCAGAGCTTCTGCGCCGCATGGGCCTGACCCGCGAGAACCTGATGGCCTGCGGCGACGGCCTGAACGACCGCTCCATGATCGCCTACGCTGGGGTGGGTGTGGCCATGCAGAACGCCGAGCAGCCGGTAAAGGACTGCGCCGACTATGTGACCACCGCCGACAACAACCACGACGGCGTGGCCGAGGCCGTGGAGAAGTTTATTTTACGAGAGGACTAACAAAGCAATGCCGCGTAACTTGGTTTTATTTGATTTGGAATGGAACATCGGCTACCAGCCGTATACCTTTAACTACCATGGGGTGCAGCAGACCCTGCGGGGCGAGATCGTGGAGATCGGCGCTGTAAAGATCGACGAGGATGCCAACGTGCTGGACACCTTTTCCATCCATCTGCGTCCCCGCATCTTCCGCAAATTGCAGCACCATATCGCCAAGGTGACCGGCCTGACGCAGGCTGATCTGGACAAGGGTGAGCCCATCGTGCAGGGTCTGCGCCGCTTTATGCAGTGGTGCGGCCCGGATGCCGAGTTTGCCGAGTGGGGTCTGGACGATGTGCCGGTGCTCAAGCAGAACCTGTTCCTGTGCAATCTGGACGAGTCCAGGCCCACCGTGTGGTATGACCTGCAGCAGGTCTTTCTGCGGGAGCATCCCCGCAAGGAGGGCGAGGGCATGACGCTGGAAAGCGTGGTCACCCGCATGGGCATCCCTATGGAGCGCCCCTTCCACGATGCACTTTCCGATACCCTGTACACCGCCGATGTCTGCCGTCTGTTGGATTTGCGCGCCGGGCTTGCCGCCTACCCCACTGAGGACGAGGCGCTGCGCCAGAGCCTGTGCCAGACCCCCGGTGACTACCGGGACTTTACGGTGTTCCACGGCTATGTGGAGCAGTACGCATGGCGGGCTGACCCCAAGATCAGCCAGATGCCCTGCCCGGAGTGCGGCACCCCCCTGCAGCCGGACGAGATTTGGCTGAAAAAGGGCAGCAACAGCTGGTATACCCTGTGTCAGTGCCCCAGCTGCACCGGCAGCGGCAACGCCGCCGGACAGGGCGTGTTCCAGCGGTACAAGCTGTCCCGCCGGGACGGCCTGCACTGGAGCTTTGCCCGCTGCGCCCAGATGCCGGACGCCGAAAGCCTTGCCCGCTGGGAAAAGCTTCGCACCGCCCAGCTGGAGCGGATGCGTGCCAAGGCTGAAAAGCAGGCTGCGGAAAAATAAAGGCAGGAAAATCCCTTTTCATCTCGTAGTATTGGTAGCAGAGCCTGAAGCGTGTCGAAAAATGCACATTCTGTTCACGGCTCTGTCATAGAGAATGGATATACTAAGCATGATGCAGCCTGCCCGGGAACGTCCCGGCGCCGCTGCACAGAAAGGGATCGGACACAGGATGCAAACCGCACTGATGGGCTGGGTGCACCAGCTTGGAACACTGGAATACTGGGAGGCGCTGCTGGCGGGCTTTGAGGGGCTTGGCCCCCTTGTGCCCATTTTGCTGGCGATGGTGGAGTCCTTTTTTCCGCCGCTGCCGCTGATCGCCATTGTGGCGCTGAACGTAGCCGCACACGGCGGTCTGCTGGGCTTTTTGTACAGCTGGGCAGGCGTGGCGCTGGGCGGCATCATCATGTTTTTATTCTGGCGGCGGCTCATCAAGCGCTTTTTCTGGAAGGTAGCCAGCCGCTCCCCCAAGCTGGAAAAGGCACAGCAGTGGGTGAACCGCTTCGATACCTCGTCCCTGTTCATGCTGTCGCTGCTGCCCTTCACCCCCACCTCCTTCATGCACTTTGCCTTCGGGATGTCGGACTTTGACGAAAAGCGCTACCTGCGCGCTGTCCTTTTGGGCAAGGGGCTGATGGTGGCCATGATGGCTGTCTTTGGGCAGTCACTGGTCAGCTCTCTGAAAAACCCGGTCTACCTTGTGCTTGCCGTCCTGCTGTGGGGCGGGATGTACTGGGTGAGCAAAAGGTTCTGCCGGAAGCATCATCTGGAATAAAAGAATAACATTCGAGACAGCGGAAGTACCTGCGGGTGTGCCGCTGTCTCTTTTTTTGCAGAAAAAAGCTATGGCGGGCAGTCCGCAGACTGCCCGCCATGGCATGAGAACCATCATTTTTATTTTGCTTCCGGTTCCTGTACAAGGGGTTCGGACGGCGGTGGGGTGAGGGTGGAATGCGCCACCACAAAGGCCGCAGCCTTTGCCCGGGCAAGACGCTGGCGCACCTTGCGGGCATCGTTCGCAGGAAAGGTGCGCTCTCCGTCCAGCTTCTCGTTCCAGTGCGCAAGAGCAGCGTTCACCTCGGCTTCGGTGGGCTGTAAGCCCTCCCGCTCAGCCACCAGCAAAAGCCCCAGCCAGCTGCGCAGCTTGCGCTCCGCCTGCCGGTGCAGCCACTGCCGGAACTGTTCTACCGTCTGCCCGCGCACGGCCAAGAACTGGTCAAAGTTGATACCGTTTGCCTGCAAGCTCAGATTGAACTGCCGCTGCTCGGCAAAGTAGTTGCCCGCTTCCAGCCGTTTTGGCACCGGGCCGGTCACCTCATCGCCCAGCTGCCAGACCAGCTCCTTTTCAGCCCGGTCTCTGGCCTGTGCGCAGCGTTTTGCGTAGAGCTCCCGGATCACCCGGTCGCGCAGCGCAGCCTTGCCTGCGGCATCAGCGGCGCGTTCTTCATCGCCGTAGTTGCGGTTGATCTCCAGTTCAATGGTCAACCGGCGCAGCGGGTGGGGCTCGATGGCTTGCACAAAGCCGGTGTCCCGTCCCAGCTCCAGCGGCGGCAGGGTGTAAAACTGTGCCCCCGCCCGGAAGCCCTCGGCCTTGTTGACTGCCAGCAGCTCAAAATCCGGGTCGGTCACCGGTACAAGCTGCTGCTCCTGCACCAGCTGCCGGTAAAGAGGGTCAAAGCCTTCCAGAATGGTGCGGTTCACCGCCGCCGTCAGCAGTTCTTCCTCGTCTTGCGGGGCGTCCGGGGCGGCCTGCTCCTTTGCCAGCGCAGCGGTCAGCTCCTCCGCGCTTGCCGTGAATACCAACCGGCAGTCCCCCGGCTCAGCCATGCCGAAATGTTCCAGTTTCATGCGGTGTCCCTCCTTCTCAGCGGTTCATGATGCCGACCATCAGCACCAGCAGCGCCACGCCGATGCCAGCGTACAGCAGCTCAGCACCCAGCACGGACTTGTCGCCCTCTACGAACATCTTCTCCGGGGCATCCGGGTCGTAGTACAGGGTGACCACGCTGCCCTCGGCAAAGGGCTTGCCCTTGGCGGGCTTGGGATATTGCAGCCGGTGGCTGCCGCCTGCGGTGGTAAACTCCAGCACATAGGCAGCGCCGTCCCGGCTCTGCACCGTGCCGCTTACCGTGGCCTGCACGCAGACGCCCTTGGTGCGCAGCTGCTGCCGCGCCCGCACGCTGCGCAGCGCCATGTAAAACATGATCAGCGCGCCCACCAGAAAAATAATCACATTCAGCATTGTTTTCCCTCGTTTTTCCGTAATCGCCGGGCGGTGCCCGGACGTATAGACAGTACCGCATAATTCTAAGTGCCGATACGGCGAGCGAGGTGCGGCAGATGCTAAGCCAAAAGCGCAGATAA
>OJAG01000886.1_pt1 | contig 20588 bp, 18 predicted proteins | sample 1589021 | NCBI WGS metagenome assembly OJAG01 (sample SAMN03283264) | human gut metagenome | biome: human-associated habitat; material: feces | host: Homo sapiens | place: USA | collected 2013 | reverse complement strand
AAGTTAGATGGCGCTCGAGGTGCCCTGCTGTAGGTGAAGAATCCTGCAAGCAGGCTTCTTTTTACAATTAAACATGTTGCTTTTTATAAAAATGTTGTGTGAACAGTAACCTAAATAATATGAAAGGGAGGGTTGATATTGGGCAGAACGATTGCGGTTGCTAATCAGAAAGGCGGCGTTGGCAAATCTACCACAGCCATTAATCTTTCTGCATGCCTGGCAGAACAGGGAAAAAAGGTTCTGACAATTGACATGGATCCTCAGGGAAACACTACCAGTGGATTAGGTGTTGATAAAAATGAAGTAGAAGATACCTTGTATGAACTTCTGGTAGGACAGTCCGATGTTGAGAAGACGATTGTCAAAGATGTAGTAGAAAATGTAGATTTGATACCATCAAATGTAAATCTGTCTGGCGCAGAGATTGAGCTTGTTGGTATTGATAATAAAGAATACATATTGAAAGAGATTACTGACAAAATAAAGAATAATTATGATTATATTATTATTGATTGTCCCCCATCTCTGAATATGCTTACTATTAATGCACTTACTGCTGCGACATCTGTTTTGGTTCCGATTCAGTGTGAGTACTATGCATTGGAAGGATTATCACAGCTGATACATACTATTGATCTGGTAAAGGACAGGCTGAATAATGATCTTGAGATTGAGGGCGTTGTGTTTACTATGTATGATGCCCGTACAAATTTATCGCTACAGGTAGTAGAGAATGTTAAGGAAAATCTTCAGCAGAATATTTACAAGACCATTATTCCGAGAAATGTCAGACTGGCAGAAGCTCCAAGTTACGGACAGCCGATTACTCTTTATGATCCGAGATCCACAGGAGCAGAAGCTTATCGCCTTCTTGCGGAAGAAGTGATAAACAGGGAGGTTGAGTAATGGCAGTTAAGAAGAAAGGTCTTGGAAGAGGTCTGGATGCTCTTTTCCCGGAGAAGTCAGTGAAGCCAGCTGAAAAAAAACCGGAGCAAAAGCCAGTTGCCACAAATGAAAGCTTACATCAGCAGGAAGAAGGTTCTTTGAATGCTTCAGCAGTGAAGAGTGCTGCAGAAACAAAAGATATAGCACAAGCTGCAGTAGTTGAAGAACCGAAGAAATCTGAAATGCTTGTGAAGATTTCAAAGGTAGAGCCAAACAGAACTCAGCCACGCAAGCAGTTTGATGAGGATGCTTTACTGGAATTATCTGAATCAATTAAGCAGTTTGGCATCTTACAGCCACTTCTGGTTTCGGATAAGGGTGATTACTATGAGATTATTGCAGGCGAGAGAAGATGGAGAGCAGCCAAACTTGCCGGGTTGAAAGAAGTTCCGGTAATCATTAAGGAATTTAATGATCAGCAGGTAGTTGAGATTTCCCTAATTGAAAATATTCAGCGGGAAGACTTAAATCCAATAGAGGAAGCGATGGCCTATAAGCGCCTGATCGATGAATTTAAGCTGAAACAGGATAATATTGCAGAACGCGTTTCTAAGAGCAGAACTGCAGTGACTAATTCCCTTCGCCTTTTGAAATTGGATGAAAGAGTTCAGCAGATGCTGATTGATGAGATGATTTCAGCTGGGCATGCTCGTGCAATTCTTGCGATTACAGACAAAGATAAGCAGGCAAGTGTGGCAATGAAGATTTTTGATGAGAAATTAAGTGTTCGAGAGACTGAAAAACTGGTAAAACATATTGTGGAGCCACCGAAGAAAACTCAGAAGACGGTAAATACAGCTGAAGATGCGATTTACGAGAGTCTCGAGGAGAAAATGAAGGGCATTATGGGAACCCGGGTTTTTATACACAGAAAGAAAAATAATAAAGGTAAAATTGAAATTGAATATTATTCCAGAGATGAACTGGAAAGAATCATTGAGTTGTTTGAATCAATAAGATAAGGAGAGTGCATGAGCAGTATTTTTGACAGCCTGGGAATTGACCCGGGTATCATTATTATTTTACTGCTGATTCTGACCATCGTTCTGGCGGTGAATGTATTCAGCAGCAAAATGAGGCTTAGCCGTTTGGAACGTAAATACAAAATGTTCATGAAAGGCAGTGACGCACAATCTCTTGAGAAAGTTTTTGTACGAAAATTCGCTCAGATTGACCGCCTTTATGAAGCCAAAGAGGATCATGAGCACGACATCAGCTTTATCAAACATCATTTGGAATCTATGTTCAGCAAATATGGCGTTGAAAAGTATGATGCGTTCGATGATGTAGGCGGAAAACTTAGTTTTGCACTGGCTTTGTTGGATCAGGATAATTCCGGAGTAATTTTGAATGCAGTACACAGCAGAGATAATTGCTTCCTTTATCTGAAAGAAATTGTAAAGGGAGAGTCCTATGTAATGTTGAGCCAGGAAGAACTTGAAGCCCTTAGAAAAGCTGTAAATTTTGGCTTGGAAAATATTGAAAAAGATGAGTAAATTGATTGCTGCGAACAGTTGGTAAAAAATGAATATAAGTCATAAAAAAACAGCGAAAAATGACAAAATTGTTATAAAAAATAAATAGTAATGACAATATTGTTATAAAACGAAAAACAAAACAGATACTTGCCATAAAAAGAGATATGAAAAAATAAAACAGATACTTGCTGCAAAAAGAGATATGGAAAAATAAAACAGATATTTGCTATGAAAAAAAGTATCAGTACAGGAGGAAGACATGTTAGACATCAAATTTGTGAGAGAGAACCCGGAAATCGTAAAGCAGAACATCCGCAATAAATTCCAGGACAGCAAACTGGAGCTGGTTGACAAGGTTCTGGAGTTGGATAAGGAAAACCGCGAGATCAAACAGGAAGTAGAAGCTCTTCGTGCAGAGAGAAATAAAATTTCCAAACAGATTGGTGCTCTTATGGGCCAGGGAAAGAAGGATGAAGCAGAGGAAGTTAAGAAACAGGTTGCAGCTTCCGGTGAGCGTATTGAGGAACTTTCCAAGAGAGAGAAAGAAGTTGAGGAAGAGCTTCTGAAGGATATGATGGTAATCCCGAATATCATTGACCCATCTGTACCGATTGGTAAAGATGACAGCGAGAACGTTGAGATTGAGAAATTTGGTGAGCCTGTTGTTCCGGATTTCGAAGTTCCGTATCATACAGAAATCATGGAAGCTTTTGACGGAATCGACCTTGATAGCGCAAGACGTGTTGCTGGTAATGGTTTCTATTATCTGATGGGGGATATCGCAAGACTTCATTCTGCAGTTATTGCATATGCACGTGATTTCATGATTAACAGAGGATTCACATACTGTGTACCGCCGTTCATGATCAGAAGTAACGTTGTTACAGGTGTTATGAGCTTCGCTGAGATGGATGCCATGATGTACAAGATCGAAGGTGAGGATCTGTACCTGATCGGAACCAGTGAGCATTCTATGATTGGTAAATTTATTGACCAGATCATTCCGGAAGAAGAGCTTCCAAAAACTCTTACAAGTTATTCTCCATGCTTCCGTAAAGAGAAAGGTGCTCATGGACTTGAAGAGAGAGGCGTTTACCGTATCCACCAGTTTGAGAAGCAGGAGATGATCGTAGTTTGCAATCCAGAGGACAGCAAGATGTGGTTTGACAAACTGTGGCAGAACACTGTTGATCTGTTTCGTTCCCTGGATATTCCGGTTCGTACACTGGAATGCTGCTCTGGTGACCTGGCAGACCTGAAAGTAAAATCCCTGGATGTTGAAGCATGGTCTCCAAGACAGAAGAAATACTTTGAGGTAGGAAGCTGCTCCAACCTTGGTGATGCACAGGCACGTCGTCTGAAAATCCGTGTAAACGGAAAAGATGGCAAGAAATATCTTGCTCATACTCTTAATAACACAGTTGTTGCTCCGCCAAGAATGCTGATCGCGTTCCTTGAGAACAACCTGAATGCAGATGGAAGCGTAAATATTCCAGTTGCCCTTCAGCCATACATGGGTGGAATGACAAAAATCGAGAAAAAGTCCAAATAATTGGACTTAAAAATGAAATAGCATAAAAATACCAAAAATTGGACTTTGAGCTGAAAATAGTAATAGATTAAAAGTAAATGATCTGAAAATAGTAATAGATCAAAAGTAAAATATCAGATGATCCGGAGAATATCTGAATATCTGAAAAATTGTTTGATTTGCAATAAGACTGCTTAACAGGGAGGTGATAATGTGCATAGTTATTTAAGAACTGTTGGCTTTTCAAAGGTAAAGTCACGTAAAGAAATGCAGGAAATCATTCAGGATGTGATAAATACTTACGATGAGAAAATTGCAGTGGAGAATCATCCGGATGGAGTTTTTGTACAATATTCCAAGAATTATGGCTGTGACTGTGGAATAACAGTCTGTGGACAGTATGATGAAGACAATGAGTTTCACGTAGAATATTCATTTCCGTTCTTTCGCGGCACAGGAATCACCTCTCAGGAGAGTGTAGTCGTGGAGAGACACGCAGAAAAAGAGTCTTACGCAGGGGCGTGTGATGACATGCGCCTTGGCGTGACTTTGATCTTTTATCTTCAGAATCCTGCAGAATATATGCTGGAGAAGTATAAGGGGAATGTGCGTGAAGGACAGCCACTGACGATTACAGGACTGGCAAGAGAAGGGAAGATCCTTTTTCCGGTTCAGAAAGATAAAGAAGCTGTAAAAGTAGAGCGAGAGCTGACAAAAAACCGCAATAATCTGATCGCGGCTGCCAGAAATGGTGATGAAGAAGCCATGGAAGACCTTACGATGGAAGATATGGATATGTATTCCATGATTTCTGAGCGTATTGTTACAGATGATGTGTTGACAATTGTGGATACCTGTTTTATGCCTCATGGAATTGAATGTGATCAGTATAGTGTGATGGGCGAAATCGTGGATTTTGTGAATTTTAAGAACATTCTCACTGGTGAGAAACTGTGCCAGATGACCATCGAGTGCAATGATATCCAGTTCGATGTGTGTATAAACTGTGCGGATCTGCTGGGAGAACCGGCCGTGGGACGCAGATTTAAGGGGCTGATTTGGCTGCAGGGGCAGCTGCATTTTTAGACGAATCTTTAGATTCGTATTCATAGACTAATTTAAGTTAAGTTATAAAACACAATCTCAAAGTTAATAAAAAAGCTCTTGACAACTTCGAAAAAAGCTCCTATAATGCAGAACTATCAAAAAGCAAACGAAACTACAAAGGCGTAGAACACTTCAATGTGTCTGCGCCTTTTTCAGACTTAAAAACAATTTTTTTACGAGGCGGAAATTAACTATGAAAAAATTGAAAACAATTTTAATGGGACTGAGAACTAATCTTGGTGCAACACAGGTATTGGTAGATGATAAGTGAAAAATGGGACGAAAAAGTAATTGAGCTGGCCAAAAGTCTGATAAACTGTCAGAGCTATTCAGGACACGAGGATAAAGCGGCGGAAGCTTTAAAGGCGTATATGAAAGAGACCGGTGTTTTCGATGAGATAGAAACTGACTGCTACGGAAATGTGATCGGTCATATTAAAGGAAAAAATCATGGTTCGAAAGTCCTGTTTGATGGACATATAGACACGGTTCCAGTTGGAAATTTAAAGGATTGGAAACATGATCCATTTCATGCAGTTGTTGAAGATGGAAAGCTTTATGGAAGAGGAGCTGCTGATATGAAAGGTGCGGTAGCCGCATTTACAGTTGCTGCGCATAGATATGCGGTGGAAAATGGGAAAAATTTTGCCGGAGATGTATATGTGGCAGGTGTTGTGCATGAAGAATGCTTCGAAGGTGTTGCCGCGCGAAAAATAAGTGAGAAAGTGAAACCGGATTATGTGATAATTGGTGAAGCATCTGAAATGAATTTAAAAGTAGGACAGCGTGGCCGTGCGGAAATTGTGGTTGAGACCTTTGGTGTCCCGGCACATTCAGCAAACCCGGAAAAGGGCGTAAATGCAGTATATAAAATGTGTGAGGCCATTCAGGCTATCCGTGAGATTGAACCGCCTGTCCAGGATAAACTTGGAAAAGGAATCCTGGAGCTGACAGACGTAAAATCTTCCCCATATCCAGGAGCCTCCGTTGTTCCGGAATACTGCCGTGCAACCTATGACCGCAGACTTCTGGTAGGTGAAACCAAGGAAAGCGTGCTTCAGCCAATCATTGAAAAAATGGAAGAGCTGAAGAAAAAGGATCCGCAGTTTTCCTATAAGGTTTCTTATGCAGTGGGAAAAGAGGAATGCTACACCGGAGAAAAAATTCAGGGAGAACGCTTTTTCCCAGGCTGGCTGTTTGGCGCAGAAGAGGAGTGGGTAGCAAAAATAAAATCCGAACTGGAAAAAGAGGGTTTTTCTCCAGAGGTAACTACCTACAATTTCTGTACAAATGGAAGTCATTATGCAGGAGAAGCTGGCATCCGTACTATTGGAATGGGACCTGCAAGGGAAAATCTGGCGCATACCATTGATGAATATGCGGAGGTGGAAGATCTGACAAATGTATTCAGATGTTATGTGGGGATTATGAAGGCGTTGTTGGGATGATGTATAGCTTTCGGTAAAGTGAAGAAATAATGTGAAAATGATAGAAAAGGCATTCTTTTTTGAGTATACTATTACTTGGAAGGGAGTGCTTTTTTATGATTATTGATAGGCTTTCGGTGTTTGTGAAATGGAAATTTTGGAAGCAGTTGAAAAAAGATAGCCTACAAAAAGAAGCAGCTAAAAAATGAAAAATAGAAAGAACAACTGGATAAAAATAGTTATCCAACTACTGTCGTTTATCTTAATCCCAGAACTGTTCGTAACAGGATTTACAGCTATTGGAGATATCTTTTCCCAGATCTATGCTGGAAGTATTTCCTGGGAGAGTGTCAGGTATTCGGTGTATGTACTAATCGCGACAGTGCCAGGAAGTGTACTGGTGGGGAGATTTTTTTGCGGATTTTTCTGCAGCTTTGGAGCTGTGCAGGATTTCTTGTGGTTTGCAGCGCGGAAGCTGGGAAAAGGCAGCTGGAGGCGGAACAGAAATCCAGAAATATACAAGAAAGCTGACAGAGTTCTGAAACTGGCAAAATATGGAGTACTTGTTTATTTTGTAATATTTATATGGAGTGGTGTTTTGACCTGGAAAAAGCAAGGTCCGTGGGAAATATTTGGCCAGTATATTGTGCCTGGACATTGGCCGGGAGTGAAGCCTTTGTGCTCGGTGGGGGGAATTTTACTCTTGGTGATTTTGGCAGGATCAGTGTTGGTAAAGAGATTCTTTTGCAGATATTTCTGTCCAATGGGAGCGGTGTATGCACTGATTTCCAGAGGTGCATTTTTGAAAATCGAAAAGCTCGGACGAGAATGCAGTGCCTGTTCTTTGTGTACTGCGAAATGCAGCATGGGAATTGATTTTACGAAAAAGGAACAAGTTACAGGTGGAGAGTGCATTGCGTGCCAGCAGTGCATTAGCTGGTGCCCGAAAGGAAATGTGCATTTTGGAATTAAATATGGAATGGTGATCGGAGTATTGCTCACGTGTGTGATGATTGGGGCTTCCCAGCTCCTTACGGCGAGAAGCTATACGAAGGATAGAAATATAGCAGGCGGTGTTGTTGAAGGTTTCAGATATAAAGACGGTACTTATACTGGAACAGGTGAGGGCTATCGTGGAGCGATACGTGTCACTGTAAGTGTGGCGGACGGAAAAATAACCAGTCTTACACTGGATAGTTATGAGGATGACAAGTCTTATATGGAAAAAGCGAAAGCTGAAATCTTTTCTGCAATAATCGGACAGCAGAATACGAATGCAGATACCGTATCCGGTGCTACATATAGTAGTAAGGGGCTGATTCAGGCTGTACAGAATGCTTTGAAGGAGGCAGGAACTTCAGAGACTGCGGAGAATGGTTCTGATGATAAAGCTGCGGACAAGGCTGAATTTATTTCTGCAGGCCGCTTCCGGAACCTTGTCGATGGCGTATATACAGGATCTGCCGATGCTTTTCGTGGTGATGTAGAAGTTCAGGTTACTGTGGAAAATCAGCAGGTAACGGATATTTCCATCTTCTCATACTGTGACACAGAAGAATATTTTTTTAAAGCTGCGCCAGTTGTAATTGAAGAGATGAAAGAGGAACAAAGTCTGAACATTGATGCTGTCAGCGGAGCCACATACAGCAGCAACGGAATTATTCATGCTGTGGCAAATGCATTGGAGATTCCCGAAGATCAATATGCCGAACGTCCTGGCCGGAATCTGGCTGCCAAGAAAAAAAGCCATGGACATATTGTAAAACATGTAATAGAAAACCAGGAAGAGTATGAAAAGAAGGTTAAGGAGTATGAAAAATAGATAACAGAAATCAGAAACGGAGGATGCAGACTGGGAATCGTGAAGAATAGACATTGACAGCCCTTATACAGCAGGCATATAATATATCAGATATACACAAAAAATATATGCAAAAATGTAAAATATCTGGTAACTATTCAATATCTGCGCTGCAAGCGTTACAATTTGGAGTATAAGTACTGGGGAAAAAATGAGACGAACGAAAGCATATCGGTTGATTTTTGTGGGAGTGGCATCTGTTCTGCTGGGAGGCTGCTCGGGGAGTTCGAAGGCAAACATGGAGGAGGCAGCAGAGCAGCCCGCTGTGGTGGACTATACCTGTATTTCTAATCCGGAAAGCGATAAGCAAATATATGTTATTCTGAAAAATTATCATGGTGCTTACTGGGAGAAGGTAATAGATGGTATAACAGAAGCTGCAAAAAAACTGGATGAAGCGGTTTATCTTGGCGGAATTGATAACGAAACTGACATTTCCGGCCAGATTGACCTGATGAACCAGGCTATGGAGCAAGGCGCTGACGGAATCCTGCTGGCTCCGGCAGATTCCAATTCACTGGCAGACAGCTGTCAGAAGGTACGGGAAAAGGATATTCCGGTAGTACTTATTGATTCTTCTATTAACAGCAGCGAATTTGATGCCTGTTACATGACAGATAATATAGATGCCGGAGAAATGGCAGCGAAAGAAATGCTGGAGTTGCTGTATGATGCAGGAAATTCACCCACAGACCCACTGGAAGTGGGAATCCAGTTGTCATCGGATAGTTCACAGGCAATGGTAAATCGTGTTTCCGGATTCTTGAATTTCTGGGCGGGTAATGCACCGGAGCAGTGGGAAATCGTTCAGGATATAAAAGTTAATGGTGGTGATACGAAAAAGGCACAATCGGATGCCGCTGTATTATTGAGAGAAAATGCAGATATAAAGGGCTTTTTCGGCTGTAATAACACATCTACTGTCGGCATCGTAAATACTCTTTTTGAAGAAGAAAGAACAGATGTAGTGCTGGTGGGTTTTGACCTGGCGGACGAAACGAAACAGATGCTTCAGAATCCGGAGTATCATGCAGTGACTGTGCTGCAGAAACAGGATCAGATGGGATATCTGGGAATGCTTTCCCTGAATTCTCTTATAAAGGGAGAAAAATCAGAGCAGAAGTATTTTGATACCGGAGTCATTATGGTTGATTCTGATTACCTTATGGAGAATGCTGTCTCATGAAAGATCGAAGAAAAAATAAAACAAAAAGAAAAGTCCTGCTGGCTTTGTATCTGGCAGTCTGCCTTGTCATTATCGTGGTGGCATACTTTCACCTGAGCAGAATTGCGCGGAATTTCAATACAGAGCATCTGGAGCTGATCACAGGCCTGTACGCGGAAAAGATGAATGATTCTATGGAATATCTTCAGAACTATGTACAGGAAGATATAAAGATGATCCGGTCTATGGAAAATGCCCAACCGGAGGAAATCCTGGAACAGCTGGAGAAAAATCTTGACAAGACTGTTTTCGGTGATATTGGTTTTATTATGAATGATGGCGAAATTTATGGCAGCAGCAGCTGCGCTGTTTCCGATATCAAAAAGAAGAAGCTGGATGAGGCGGCGCTGGCTTCGGATACGTCTTTTAACTCGGATCCTTACCAGTCCAGCAGAACTGGAAATATGACCATGACCGTTTTTGTGCCAGTAGGGGATACTTCACTGGTTCATACACTTTATGTGTCGATTATGATTGAAAATCTCAGACAGTTGGGTGAGTATGAGCTGCTTCAGGGCAAGATCAGTATTCACCTGTTAAAGGCCGATTCAGAAAATTTTATTACCTGTGTCAGTGACAATTCCGGCCCGTCTGGCAGTTGGAACAATCTTTTGCTTCAGCAGAAGTATTTCCAGTATGATGCAGGTTATTCCTACAACCAGTGGATAAAGGACATGCGTTCCGGAAAGAAGGATGGGAGATTTTCCGCTATTATCAGAGGAGAGGAATCTACAATTTCCTATAGGAGTATTTCTGTTATGCCAGGCTGGTATGTGATCGTTGAATTGACAAATAAGAATATTTCTGATATTACTCAGCAGTTTTCCGCCTGGGGCGGAGTATATGGAAGTATTCTGGTAGGCTTCACGATGCTGTACATGCTGACCCTTGTGCTGTTGGAGAAAAAAGATAAGAAAATGTACATGGGATTGTCTACTACAGATCCTCTTACCGGAATTCTGAACCGTAGAGCTTTTCAGATTGCCGTGGAAGAAGAATTGCGTAAAAAAACGCCAGGCATCTTCATCTTTATTGATGTAGATAATTTTAAAATTTATAATGATACTTACGGTCATAACAATGGAGACTTCTGCCTGAAGCATTTTGCGAAAACTATGAAAAGCTGTTTCCCGGAGGATAGCATAATCGGCCGGTATGGCGGTGATGAATTTGTGGTTTACCTGAAGAATCTTACAGGGGAAATGGCGCGGACTTATATGGAAACGTTTCAGAGGATGATTTCCCAGCTTACACTGCCTACAGGAGAGGTTGTAGAGCTTTCAGCCAGCGCAGGCGGAGCTGCATTCCCGGAACAGGGAGAAGACGTTATGTCTCTTTGTAAAAGCGCAGATATGGCTTTGTATAAGGTGAAACAGAATGGGAAAGCTGATTTTAAAATGAAAGGAATGTAAATGAAAGGATCCCGGCAAGGTCGAGGCTTGTTAGCCTTCTACCTTGCGAGGGATCCTTTTTACCTGATAAATGTATTCTGCGGAAATATCTAATTCACGTTTGCCAGATCAAGAACTGCGGCAGTGTTTGTCCAGGCATCCAGTACCTGAACCTTACAAAAACGATCTGTTTCCGGAAGCTCATAGATCATTGGTTCTTCGCTCAGATCATACCAGACCTGTGAAAAGATCGTATCCACATTAGGAGTTACCACATTCCTAAATTGCGCATCTGCCAGTGCAACACCATGTATAAACTGATTTACAGGTGCTTTTCCAGTAATAGCTTCCTCTGTGTTCGTTGCTGAGGTCTCAGTCGCTTTATGGCTCGATAATATTAAAATATTTATACTCTGAGGTAACCGTAACTGCATCCATCAATCGTGTCAGGCAGGTCTCATCACCCTCCTGCTGGATCAAAGCTGCAATATTTTCCGTGTTTTTCTGAATAATAGACAGCAGTCCGGCACGTTTGGTAGTCCATGTCACATCCGCATCCGCATCCTGTGTATCTTTCTGATAAAGAAGTACACCATTTTTCACGCGGAGTACATAATTACCTTCCGGCAATATAAGATTTGCTGTAAAGGTCAGATCTGGAATCTTCGTCGTATCTACAAGAATTCCCAGATAATCCAGAATCATATCCGGTGTCATATGTGAGAAAACATCACCGTTACCGCTACTTCGCGTTGCATCATCGGTATTTGTACCATTTCGCAGCTCCTGTGCCGCACAAAGGTAAGCACTGCGCCATGGACCGGATTCTGCCTGATACCCCAATTGCTCTAATGCATCTGCACAAAGATAACGTGCATCCATATTTTCCGGATCAGCAAAAACCAGCGTATTGGTAATCTGGGCAACCCACTGATATTCTCCCTTTGCAAAATCTTCTTTTGCTTTTTCAAGAACCGCATCTGTGTCACCGAAATATTCTACCAGCTTTTGTGCATAATCCGATGGTGTAAGTTCAGCAAGATGGACAGGATTACCGTCATACCATCCCATGTATTTCTCATATACTGCCTTCGAATTATGAGAAACTGTGCCATAATACTGACGGGTATACCAGACTTTCTCCAACTCCTTGGGAAGCTGGATCATATTAGCAATCTCTGTCTCCGTATAACCTTCATTAATGTAAAGCAATGTCTGGTCGTTAATAAACTTATACACAGCTGCAGTATTGGTCATATATTCCTGAATAATATCCTTTCCCCAATGTGGCCAGTTATGAGACTGGAATACTACATCTGCCTGATCACCATAAAGTGCCAGAGATTCCATAATGTACTCTGCCCATGCGTTTCCGTCACGTACCTGGGCTCCGCGGAGTGTATACAGGTTGTGGAGTGTTCCTGTACAGTTTTCAGCCATCCACAAAGCATTTTTCGATCCAATCCAGAAGTTCATCTCCGCCGGTGCTTCGGTACCCGGAGTAAGCTGAAATTCAATTTCCACTCCATCAATAGTATGCTTCTCACCGGTTTCTGTGATTTCAAGTGTAGGAGAAATATAACTTGTACTGCCCCTGGACTGCCCCATGCCAATACCAATGGCAAGAGCTCCTGTTTCACTGGTCTCAAGCATTGTTCCATACTGATAGCTTGCTCTGCGCCCCATAGCAGTACCTGCATAAATATTCTCGCTGACAGCATGCTTCTCAAAGCCCTCCGGTGCAATTACCTGCACATCACCGGATTGTACATCTTCTTCCGAAATAATTCCCCTGACTCCACCGAAATGATCAATATGGGAATGACTGTAAATTACTGCCTTTACAGGAAAAGTGCCCAGATTCTCTTCTACCAGGGAAAAAGCCGCTGCCGCACATTCCATGCTCATCAGTGGATCTACTACAATCCATCCCGTATCACCTTTTATGAAAGTGATATTTGACATATCATAGCCACGCACCTGATAGATTCCATCGGTTACTTCAAAAAGACCATAAATATGATTCAGCTGTGTATCTCTCCAAAGACTTGGATTCGCTGTATCCGGAGCATCCTGATCCAGAAAAGCATATGCTGTCTGACTCCATACAAGTTTCCCATTCTCATCATAAATATCCAGAGTATCCGGAGAAGCAATAAGACCCTTTGTAGCATTTTCAAATTCCGCAGTATCCTCGAAATCCAGCAATGCATAAACTTCCTGATTTGCATCAATGGTATACTGGGTGGCTGGTTTGCTTTCCGCTGTTAATTCTGATGCGGCAATCGCGCTGGAACTACCGCAGACAGTCATAGTAAGTGCTAATGCAGCGGTAGTCAAAGTAACTGCTTTTTTTCTTTTCATGATATGTTTCCCCCCTTGTTCTGCAAAAAATTCAGATATTTTCTGCTGTGAATCTTAATTGATTGCAAAAAATAATATCTAATAAAAATATAGCATGAATATATCAGGGGAACAATCGAATTATAGCGAAATAACATTTTTATTGCGGTAAATCAACATGATAAGCGGTAAAACGACATTTGTTATTTGGAGGAATTATTTTTCATGGAAACTTCAACCAATCTGACCAGATGATTTTCTTCACTTATAGATTTCATTTTGTCTGCATTAAACAAAATGCATCCACAGTGTCCCGGAAATGTAGGAAAACATATAATTTTCAGATTCGTATCTATTTTAGGACTATAATCCATGATTTCCAGCGTTTCACCATACAAGGTGGCACGTTCATAAACATGAAGCCATTTTGCGTCCATATTGGAAAAAAGACTGGAAAAAGAACTTCCGATCATCTTGTCTAAGGGCTGCTTTTCCAGGACAGCCAGCGCTTCGTTCCCATAGCGGAAGATCCAGTCCACTGCCTTTTTTTCTTCATTGAATACCATTTCTATATCTGTGAATGCAAAAGGGAGAGCATCACATATTTTATAATATTTGCGATACTCTTCTGCTGTCAGCGGCAGCTTTTTTTTACTGATTTTTGCAATTATAAGCTCCTGATTTTTCTGCAGTTCTTCTCTGAGCACCTTTTTTTTGCGTTTTGTATAGCAAATCTTCTCACCATTAGACAGCAAAATCCTGTCTCCAATATCACTGATTGCAGACACAGCTACCATACAGCCGCGTTTTACCTCCATAAATTCTTCATTCAACTGTTTCTTTAATTCTTTCAGTGTCATTCGGCAACAATAAACGTTTCCATCAAACATGTGAATCCTGCAATAATCATCGGACATGATCACATAGAGAATATCTGAACATCGGATCGCAATCTTCGTGCGATTGAAGGTTACTGTAATAAATTCCTGCTGCATGGCTGAGGTCTCCTTCTGGTAATTAAAAATCTATTTGAAAAATATAACTTTTACTATTCTAGCACTGTGCCAAAGCTCTTACAAGTATACAGATGCCAACCGTATAGTGCATCAATTTATATTTCAGAAGTGGTAACTGCTTCGTGATGCACATCTTGTAAAAAGCTTTTTGCAACATGCCCTGGCGAACAGTAACCATTGTAAGGAAGGAACAGAAGAAAAGTCTTGTAATTTGTGTGTAATTATAGTACAATTGAAGCTACAGATTTGTCCTGTTAGTTTAATGGATAGAACAAGTGCCTCCTAAGCACTAGATGTGGGTTCGATTCCCGCACGGGACGTCCTATTAAAAGCGGAATGTATTAGAAAAATATCTAATATGATTTCCGCTTTTTTGTTTTTTCAGAGGGAAAAAGGAATGGAATATCAGCTAATACGGAAAGAATCCTATTAGCCGCTGTCTAATAAAACGCACTGCTGGTATAATAGCTGGAAATAAAACGAAATTCTAATAAAAGAGAAAAGCCAGCTGTTTATTTGAGAAAGTGGATGTAAATTCAAGCTCAGATAAGAAAAAAGAGGAAGGGAAATATCCGGCGGTAAGTTATTAGGTGTGAATACAATAGAATCTTTGCTTAGTGAGAACTAAGGTCAACAGTAAGCCTGTTTGGATCAGATTTCAAAAAGAAATCTATCTGGACAGGCTTTTTCTGTTGCAGATAAGAAATGGAGGAAAGATATGGATACAGTGGATACACGAAGTGCATCAGTTCCAGAAGATGGCGAAAAAATTATAGAGATTCAGCTGGAACGTCTGCGGACCTTTAAGAACCATCCATTTAAGGTTCGGATGGATCAGGAAATGATTCGGCTCAGTGCGAGTGTTGAGAAATACGGAATCATAAATCCACTGATTGTACGACCGATTCCAGATGGTGTTTATGAGATTATCTCCGGACACAGAAGAAAGGCAGCTGCTGAAAAGTTTGGTTACAGGAAGGTGCCGGTCATTATCAGAGTCATGTCAGATGATGAAGCAGTAATTAATATGGTGGATTCCAATTTACAGAGGCAGCAGATAACATTCAGTGAAAAGGCTTTTGCTTATAAGATGAAGAATGAAGCTATGAAGCGGACCGGAGGAAGAAGAAAAAGTAGCCAGTCTGACTACCCGTTGAAAGGAAAAAAGACAGTAGAAATCATTGGTGAAGAATTTGGTGACAGCGCAAAACAGGTACAGCGGTATCTGAAATTGACGGATCTGATTCCTGAGTTACTGGAAAAGCTGGATAACGGAGAACTTTCATTTAACCCGGCTGTGGAACTTTCGTATTTAACGATAGAGGAACAAAAGGAATTTATAGATGCTATGGAGTATACACAGGCAGTCCCATCCATTTCCCAGGCACAGAGAATGAAGAAATTAAGCCGGGAGAAAAAGCTGACTGGAACAAAAATGAGAGAGATCATGGGTGAGATCAAAAAAGGGGAAATTACCAGAGTGATGTTTAACAACGAACAACTGTATCGGTATTTTCCGAAATCATATACCCCGGCAGAAATGAAAGAAGAGATACTGAGCATGTTAAATCAATGGAAACTGCAGAAAACGGCAGCAAAATAGGAGGAAAATTATGTGTAGAGTAATCGCAATATCAAACCAGAAAGGTGGAGTCGGAAAAACCACCGCAACCGTAAATCTTGGAATTGGACTTGCCAGACAGGGAAAGAAAGTGTTGCTGATTGATGCAGATCCGCAGGGGAGCCTTACAGCAAGTCTTGGCTATGTAGAACCGGACGAAATAGGAACTACACTTGCCACAATTATGATGGCTATTATCAATGAAAAAGAATTTGAGATCACAGATGGCATTCTGCATCATAAAGAAAATGTAGATCTGCTTCCGGCAAATATTGAATTATCTGCATTGGAAGTAACAATGGGGAATGTGATGAGCAGGGAACTGATTATGAAGGAATATATTGAGGCTGTGAGAACGAAGTACGACTATATCTTGATTGACTGTATGCCAAGCCTGGGACTAATGACAATCAATGCGCTGGTAGCTGCGGATTCCGTGTTGATTCCAGTACAGGCAGCTTACCTTCCGGTGAAAGGTCTTCAGCAGCTGATACATACGATTGCAATGGTGAAGAAACGTCTGAACAGGCAGCTCGTATTTGAAGGAATACTTCTCACAATGGTAGATTTTCGCACAAACTATGCAAAAGATGTGGCTGGTAAAGTGCGTGAAGCTTATGGAGAAAAGATAGAGATTTTTGATACGGTGATTCCTATGTCAGTGAAAGCAGCTGAAACAAGTGCAGAAGGTGTCAGCATTTTTTCTCATTGCCTGAATGGAAAAGTAGCGAAAGCATATGAGACGATTGCAAAGGAGGTACTGGGAAATGAAGAGTAAGAGTGCAGACAAAATAAAGATGCCTAGTATAGATGAACTGCTGGGAGTATCCGGCGAGGAAAGTGCAACAGATATTGAGATTAGCAGAATACACAGCTTTGTAAATCATCCATTTAAGGTTTTGGATGACGATAAGATGGATGACCTGGTAGAGAGTATTAAACAGAATGGTGTGCTGACACCTGTTTTAGTAAGGCCAGATAAGAATAATAGTTATGAGATGATATCCGGGCATCGAAGAATGCACGCAGCGATAAAAGCAGGACTGGAAACTATACCAGCCATTGTGCGGGATATGGAAGACGATGAAGCCATTGTCATAATGGTAGACGCCAATATCCAACGAGAAGAACTACTTCCAAGTGAAAAGGCGTTTGCATATAAAATGAAATTAGGCGCAATGAAGAGACAAGCAGGAAGACCACCTAAAAATAATTCGTGCCAAAGTGGCACAAATTTAAGGTCTGATGAAGAACTTGGAAATCAAGTGGGTGAAAGTGCAAGAAGTATTCAGCGGTACATCCGCCTAACGGAACTCATTCCAGACCTTCTTGATTATGTAGATAAGAAACGTCTGCAGTTTACTGTTGCGGTTGACATTTCCTATATTGACAAAGAGATTCAAACATGGTTATTTGAATACATCAAGGAAAATGGTACGGTTAAAGCAGTTCAGGTAGCGGCACTCCGCACAGCACTTGAAGCAGGACCGATGACGCAGGCGAAAATGATCTCCATACTGGTAAACAGTCAGCCTGGCAGGAAGCAGGAACAAAAAATCACGTTATCAGAGAAAAAACTGAGAAATTTCTTCTCTGATAAATATACGGCAGAAGATATGGAAAGTGTAATTCTGGAACTTCTGGATCAATGGAAAAGAGGTGAGATAACAGTATGAATTTTGAATACTATTATGGCACTCAGGCTGATCAGTTCAGTTTTATCCGGATTCCAAGAATATTATTATTAAAGGAATAAATTATTTTCCAGTACATCCACCATTTCTTCACATAATTTTTTTATCTGATATTCTATTTGTTGTGTCTGCATTGTAGAATGAAAATATTCTGTATAAAAAACCAGATAGAACATATTATATGATTCACTGATCAGGCAATACTGAATTTTCTGCTTCTTCAATTCCAACAATTCTTCTATGATATTTTTTACTGCGTATAAAATAAGACCTGAATCAGATGGCGTAAAGCCTCCTATTTTCTGATATTCCTGAATCCTGCATCCAGATAAAATGACCTGTTTTTTCCAAAATAACGATTCTGCTGAAATCAGCCCATGAAGCATATCTGAAATTTGTATCTGCAACTTATTATCACGATCCATATTTTTGACTTTAACCATTTCTATCAATTCACAAACCGTTTCCTGTACTGATTTTATTGTAATGGGTTTAATTAAAAAATCATGTACCTGATACTGAAGTGCAGTTCTGGCATATTCAAAATCTGCATAAGCGGTAACTATGACAATTATCGTATCCTGAGACAATTCCCGTATCTGACGAGTCATTTCTAATCCATCGCATACAGGCATTCGAATATCTGTTAAAACAATTTCTGGTTTATATTTTTTAAAAAGTTCTAACCCCTCTTCTCCATGACAAGCTGTAAATACTTCCAGTGGAAACATTTTCTGTATCTGTTTGGCCACACTTTCTCGGATTAGTCGTTCATCTTCTACATATAATAATCTCATGTCTCTTTCCTGCCTTTCGCCTCTGTTTTTATATTAATTACCAACATAAACATATGATTTTCATAATGTACCTGTAGCTCCACATTATTGCCATACATTAATTTTAATCTTCGATAAACATTATATAGTCCAATTCCTAATGATTTCACTTCTGTTTCATTCGGTCGATAATCTTCTGTAAATTTTCTTTTCAAATTTTCCAGTTCTATTGGTTTTAATTCTGCATAATTATTACTAAAACAAAAGGATATGATTCCATTTTCTTTTTTAGCTGTAAGTTTAATTTCTACTGTTTCCATATGAAATTCCACACTATGCTTAATCGCATTTTCAACAATGGGTTGAAAGGTTAATTTGGGGATTCCCAGAGACTGTAAAGATTGTAGCAGGTGCCGGTGATAATGCAGCGGCAGCAGTAGGAACCGGAACCGTAGGTGATGGAAGATGTAATATCTCCCTTGGAACCAGCGGAACCATCTTTATCTCAAGCAAGACATTTGGCGTAGACGAGCACAACGCATTACATTCCTTTGCTCATGCAGACGGATACTATCATCTGATGGGCTGCATGCTTTCTGCAGCATCCTGCAACAAGTGGTGGATGGATGAGATCATCGGAACCAAAGATTACGCAGCAGAGCAGGCAAAGATCGAAAGACTCGGAGAAAACCATGTATTCTTCCTGCCATACCTGATGGGAGAACGTTCTCCTCACAACAATCCGAATGCAAGAGGAACTTTCATCGGTATGACCATGGATACCACAAGAGCCGATATGACACAGGCTGTTCTGGAAGGTGTAGCATTTGCTATCCGTGATTCCTTTGAAGTAGCCAAGTCACTTGGTATTAAGATCGAGAGAACCAAGATCTGCGGCGGCGGAGCAAAGAGCCCATTGTGGAAGAAGATTATCGCTAACGTACTGGGAATCAAAGTAGATGTGATCGAAAGTGAAGAAGGCCCTGGATACGGCGGAGCTATGCTGGCTGCAGTAGCATGCGGAGAATTTGCATCCGTAGAAGAAGCAGCAGAAAAGCTGGTCAAAGTAATCGATACCATCGAACCAGATCCGGAACTGGTAGAAAAATACAATGACAGATATGCAAAATTTGCAAAGATCTATCCGACAGTAAAAGGACTGTTTGATGAGGTGACGATCTAAGCCGCCTCGCAAAAAATGGAATAGAAAACCCCGATAGCTCGAACCTATCGGGGTTTTCGTTGTGTTAACGTATGGTTTCTTTACTACCTTTTGCCTGCTGCTACTATAACATATTCAGCAGGTTAATTCAAGTATTACATAAAATATAATTTTTATGAGAATTTTTCCTTCAAAAAGTAAAAACATGCAGTATAATAAAGATAAAAATGGGGGCGAAAATTATGAATAGAAAAATACGCTGGGGACTTTTGGGTGCGGGTAAGATTTTAGATCGTTGGATGAAAGGGGCATGCCAGATTGATGATATGGAGATCGTGGCAGTAGCATCCAGAACCAGAGAAAGTGCTGCAAAGACCGCAGAAAAGTTTCAGATACCGGAAGTGTTGACATATGAAGAGATGCTGTCAAGAGAAGATATTGACATTGTCTATATCCCGGTACCGCATACCGCACATATGGAGCTGGCAATCAAAGCTATGGAAGCTGGAAAGTCTGTACTGGTGGAAAAACCGGCAGGTATCAATGTGCATCAGTGGGAGAAAATGACAGAGTGTGCGAAGAAGAATCAGGTATTCCTGATGGAAGCAGTATGGACCAGATTCTTCCCATTGATCAAAGAGATCGAGGCACATTTAAAGGACATCGGAGATGTGCGTGTAGTAAGCACCAATTTTTCTTTCCGCAATGAAGATATGACATCCAGATTAATGGATCCGAACCGTGCAGGAGGAAGTCTTCTGGACGTAGGAGTATACGATCTGCATTTTACCAAGATGATACTGAAAAAAGAACCGATATTCATCAGCGGTGTGGCATCCATGGATACAGATGAACATCATCTGCAGGTGGATGAACAGGCAGCATGGATTGCCCAGTATGATAAAGGGGAACTGGGACTGATGTGCAGCTCGATACGTACAGACATGATTGATACGGCTTATATCTATGGTACAAAAAGGACATATGGTGATCCCACAGTTCTGGAAACCA
>OJAG01000881.1_pt1 | contig 20630 bp, 15 predicted proteins | sample 1589021 | NCBI WGS metagenome assembly OJAG01 (sample SAMN03283264) | human gut metagenome | biome: human-associated habitat; material: feces | host: Homo sapiens | place: USA | collected 2013 | reverse complement strand
TATCGTAAAAGAAAAAGGTGTCTTTTACTGGCGCAGCCCGATGAAAGTAGATCTGGATGTGGCACGCTTTATGGAACTTGTCAGAGAAGGAGAAGAAGAAGTAGACGAAACCAGGAAGATGAATCTGTGGGAGAAGGCCTGCAGGCTGTACAAAGGAGAACTTCTTCCGATGCAGTCTGGAGAAGACTGGGTCATCATGAACAGTGTCCGTTACAAAGACAAATATTCCAAGATACTCCGCCGGCTGTGTGCCTACAGAAAAGAACAGCACGAATACGACACCATTCTGGAACTGACCGACAATGCCATCGAGATCTATCCGTTCGACGAATGGCAGTCCTTAAAAATCGATGCCCTGATGGGTATGAACCGCTACAAAGAAGCATATCAGCTGTATGATGCGACTTCAAAAATGTTCTTTGAAGAACTGGGAATCACACCATCCGAGCGCATGATGAACCAGTTCCAGGAGATGAGCGAACGGATGGGAAGAAAATACCATGCGGCAGGAGAGATCAAGGAAGACCTGAAAGAACCGGAGTACGAAGACGGTGCTTTCTACTGCAGCCTGCCAAGCTTCCGGGATAACTACCGGCTGGTGCGTCGGCTGATCGAGCGAAACGGACAGTCCGCATTCCTTATGGTATGCTCCCTGACAGATGGCAACGGCCATCCGATGGAAAACCGGGAAAAGCTGGATGTGATGTCCATGGAACTGCACCGGGCAGTAAAAAACAGTCTGCGCCGCGGAGATTCCTTTTCCAAATACAGCCCGTCTCAGTTCCTGATCCTTCTGGTCGGAACCAACCAGGAAAACTGTGACATTATCTTCCGACGTATCGCCGCACGGTTCACACAAAAACATGGATCCTGGAACAAATATCTGGAATATTATGTATCATCCATCGCAGACGTGGAGAATCCAAATGCAAGATTAAGCTTTCAGAAAAATGAGTTTCGCTGGAAATAGGCAACAGGAACAGGAGTGTGAAACATGAGTCAATTTTGGAATGGAGAAGTACTGGCAGCACCGAATCTGATCACGGTGTGTGTGGACGAAAGTCAGGCCAGCGAGATATCCGGCCGACTATATCACGGTTATTCCCAGGAGCCACAGTCCTTTGAAAATGTCGTGCAGCTGATCCGTTACATGGCAGACTTTTACGACAGCATTCGTTTTCCGGAATCCTCGGTGGTCCTTCGGGAGTTCAGTCCGGAAAAGCGTGCGATGGAGAAATTACATGAAAAAAGTGTGGAATATCAGCAGCTGATGGAACAAAGCGGCATCTGCGCCACCTTCCACATCTTCGTCAAATACCGCCAGAACGCCACCTGGCAGGGCATCCTTGCATGGAAAGAAGGACATCAGGAGATGGAATTCTGCAGTGTCCTGGAACTGATCATCGAGATGGATGCCATACTGGGAAGAAAATAAAAGTACAGAAAAAAGCAGGAACTTTTAGGAAAGATAAGGATTCCTGCTTTTTTCTGTACAGGTAGAAAACAGTAAAAAGTATTACATTTCACATCCGGGTAATTCGATCACAGATCGGAACAAAATGAAAGAGTAATAAAAAACGAGTTTCTTCTATATATAATAGGATCCACCGGACCGATCTCAAAAACCATGTCATAAACCATAAAATCCCACATACAATATAAGTAATGAGGCAAAAACCCGTCAGAGAAACGTACCAATCCAAGGAAATACAGCAGATTCCACATATATCACCAGCAGACGGACATAATTACGCCGGCAGGGTACAGAATCCGCACCGGTATCACAAAACGTTACAGAATCCAACAAAAATAAAAAAAACACAAAATATATAATGAGTGTAATGCTTTTAGTAATGGTGAGTCTATTATAATACATATATAAAAACAGAGTACAGAAGGAGGTGGAACAGCTGTGAGCGATTCTACTAAAAAGACGGAGACCTTTATCTTAAATATCTATAACAGGCAGAATGCCACCTGGCAGGGTTCGGTGACCTGGGTGGAAAAAAAAGAAAAGCAGCAGTTCCGCAGCGCTTTAGAATTATTAAAACTGATAGAGAGTGCTTTGGATGAAGAGGAGGGAGAAAACCATGAAAAGTAGAAATAAAAAAAGACTTCTGGCATTGGTGCTTTGCATGGTCGTTGCCATAAGCAACAGCAGCTTCATATTCGCATCCGAGACCGGACAGGCCGAATACCCACAGGAAGCGGAAGTACAGACTCAGGACGAAGCCGTTGCCAATGACATGGACGTGGCTGCCTACGCAGCAGATGAAGGCCAGGCAGTAGCCGATGAACAACCCGCAGCCGTGGAACAGGTTGCCGCAGAACCGGCCGCAGAACCGGAAACAACCGCCGAGAACCAGGCAGCCCAGCCGGTAGCGGAAGCACCTGCAGCGGAACAGCCGACAACAGAGGCACCTGCAGCAGAGACACCGGCAGCCCAGGAACCTGCAGCTGTACCGACCGAGGAGACAGCTCCCGCAGCAGAGAATGCTACAGCGGAAACTCCTGAGGAAGATGCAACACAGGCGGAAGCTGAAAACCAGCAGCTCACATGGAGTCAGGATGTTGGAGATACAACCGTTAACGTAACCGCAGAAGCAGGAGCACTTCCCGCAGACGCACAGCTTTCCGTAACAGAGATCACTTCAGAAGACGAAGTAAAGGAAATCGAAAAAGCAGTAGAAGAAAAAGCGATCGAAGAACAGTTTTCCATCAAGAATATCTTCTCCTACGATATCAAATTCCTGGTAGACGGTTCCGAAGTACAGCCAACCACTCCTGTCCAGGTCAGCGTAGACACTCCAGAGATCACATCCGGTGAGGATGCGGCAGTACTGCATGTAGATAACAATAATGTAGCGGAAGACATGAAGGGTGCTGTTGATGGAGAAGGAAAAGTCGTATTCGATGCTCCGCATTTTTCTAAATATGTCATTGTTCAGAAGGGTGAGGCGAAGGTTAACGTTACCATTGAATACTATGATGATACCACCCAGTATCCAAAGACTATGATATATGCAAGCAAAAAAGAATTATCACCTGGGGAAAGCATAAACAATTACGACATATCTGATAACTGGACTATCAATTGGGCAGAGAAGAGTACTACAGATGGAAAATTTGAAAGGATATCAAATCTTGATGAAATCCAAGTCGTAAGCGATTGCATAATTAGGGTATATTACACTCCTCAAGACAAGACGATTACTGGAAGTACTACATTTTATGACTATACAGTTAAAGCCGGTGAAGAAAAATCATACTTTGGTAATCAATATTATTCATTTAATCAATTGACAAATGACAAGTCACCAAGCATTATTGGTGATCAAAAACTTATTGCAGGATCGAATGATTCAAATGTTAAGCAGAATTATCCAGAGTATCAAAAGTATAAGATTAGTTTGCCAGATAGTAAAGGTGATACAAAAGATGCAAACTGTTATACTGGAGGAGATAGTACAATCCCAGGATTGCTAAAAGAAATTGATGATAACGGTAATGTAAGATTCAATTACACAGAACCGGGATTTTTTGTGGATAGCGATTATAGCGTTCAATTCGGAGGAAGTATCTTCGGCGGAGGTGAAACGAGAAATCTGAGAAAAGTGTATAAAGATTACACTTTGGAATTTGCCCGAAAAGGTGATACTTATACACTTAATGGCGTAAGAAATAAGGATAACGGTTGGGTTACAGGCGCAGGAAACAATTTCTATCCGTTAGACAGTGTGAAACCTTCTTATGAAGAGAGTGAAGCAGGTCGTAACAATTATTTCGGAATGCGATATGATGTCACATTCAAGATTGGTGATTATGTAGGACCACTTAATTACGAATTCACAGGTGACGATGATTTATGGGTAGTTCTCGATGGTAAGAAAATAGTCATTGACCTTGGTGGTATTCATAGTGCAGCAACAGGAAACGTTGATTTGTGGAAGTATATTGGGGAGGCAGCAAATCTGTCAGAAGCACAAAAACAGCAGACTCATACATTGACAATTCTTTATATGGAACGTGGTGCAGGCGCATCTAATTGTCAAATGAAGTTTACTCTTCCATCAGCGAAGATACAGCAAGTCGATAAGACAAAGATGACAAACATTTCATTCTATAAAACAGATGCAGAAGGAAACGCTCTTCCGGGTGCACAGTTTAGTTTAACGAATGACACCACAAAGGCTACAATGCTTGCAGCTTCCGATAGTGACGGATTAGTTCAGTTCCAGCAGCTCGTAGCCGGAACCTATACATTAACAGAAACACAGGCACCAGACGGTTATGTTACACCTACAAAATCATGGAAAGTAAAAGTAACTGCTAATAGTGGTAGTTTAAGTGCAAAGATATACCAGGCAGATGGTAGAACAGAACTTGGAAAGCTTACCGGTGGTGAATACCAGATTATTAACTCAGCAAGCACACCAGTACAGCCTCCGACACCGGGCATTGTTGAAACAAAGAAAGAACTGTCTCATGAAAAGTATATTGCTAAGAATGATGATGGTACATACAATCTTACGTTAAATGTTTCAGGTGCAGTTGGAAGCGAGTCCTATGCGAATAAGCTGAATGTACTGTTCGTGATGGATACGTCGAACAGTATGAAACGGGGAATGAATAATTCTACGAATCAAAAAAATTACACAACGAATCCGAACAGTCGTTTCTATAATCAGCAAAAAGCTGTAGAAGATGCGGTTGCCAAATTGAAAGAAAAGAAAAATGTAGATGCTCGATTTGCGGTGGTGTCGTTTGATACAGAAGCGGGTATTGAAACAGGCTGGACGGATGGACCAATTTCTTATCCTAGCGAAGTTGCACAATATGATGATAGTAACAAGGACGCAGGTGGAACAAATTATCAAGCTGGATTGAGAAAAGCGGACGAATTACTTAAAAATGGAAGAACCGATGCAACAAAAATAGTTGTATTTCTCTCGGATGGAGATCCGACTTTTTACTACGATACAAATAAAAAGGGACAAGAGAAGGTTTATGGTAGCGGATCAGGATATGATGAAACCGCAATGACTAAGGCCCAAAATCAACTTGGAAAAATGAGTATGAACTACTTCTACACAGTCGGAGTTGGTCCTAAAGATAGTTACGATCATTTATCAAATCTGATCAGCAGTGCTCCGATTGGAACAGTAACCGGTAGTTACAACGGCACAGATTCAAGTAATTTGAAAAATGCCTTTGATTCGATCATCAAAGATGCTACTGAGCTTCTTTGCACAGATGTAACTGTAACCGATACGTTAACCGATGAAGTTGAATTGGCTGATCAACAATTACAGGTAGTTGTCAAAGATGAAAACGGAAGGGTTATCACCAAACTGAAAGATGCTTCAGGAAATGAAGTGGTCGTATCAGAGATTATAACTATCAAAACAGAAAAAGACTCAAATGGCAAGACTCAGATTATTATGCAATTTAAATCTGACTATAAACTGGAATCAGGTTACACATATTATGTAACAGCAAAAATCCGGCCAACTACAAAAGCCTATCTGGAGTATCAGAATGGAAGCTATACAGGCACTGGTGATGAAAATACAGACGAATATCTTGGTACAGGCAAAAAACCTGGAAATGATACTAGGAATGATGGAACATCTTCAGAACAGAATGGATTCTATTCAAACGTATCAGCTAATGTAACATACAAGTACAATAACAAAACATATACGAAACCTTATGCGAAACCTGTTATACAGGTAAATGGCAGTACAGTTTCTCATACAGTGGTTAAACAATGGGAAAATGACTCGGATAAAGTAGCAGTTGATGTTAAGTTGAAGGCCTATGTAACAGAAGCGGCGGATTCTAATATAAGCGTTGATAGTCCAAAGTATCTTACCAGTGAAGATGTAAAAAATCTTCCGACGTCCATGAACACTAATTTGTCAGACGCAAACAAGTGGACATATACCTGGGAAAAGCTTCCGGCTACATACTACTATGAAACCGCAGATGGGATCAAACAAACAGATATCCATTACACAGTAGAAGAAGTCCAGACAGAGGCTACAAACGCATTTTACGGTCAGGTTACTGAATCAAGTGATAGAAAGACCACTACGATTCTGAATAAGAAGAAAGATCAGGAAGATAAGCCGTTTATTGAAGTAACAAAAACATTTAAAGGGCTTACAAAAGATCAGATTCGAGAGTTGGCAAAGGCAAGTAGTCCGTATACAATTACATTGACTCATATTGAAACAAATACGACTAGACCGCTTACAATGGATGTAAGTGAATTAGACAGTATTCTTCAGGGCAGTGATGATGAAAAAGTATGGACATACACCTGGAAACTGGAAGATTGTTTGGATGGCACATACAAAGTCAGTGAAAGTAATTACGGTAAAGATGGATACGATGTAACTGTCACTGTCAATGGACAACAAGTTGCAGATTGGAATGATTTTTCAGTAAGTACAAAGCAAGCAACAATAGAAGAATATAAACGATCTGGAAATACTACTACGTGCTCACCAAAAACGTTTTCTATAGGCAAAGTTAATTTAATTGTTGCAAAGCTCACTGCGAACGAAGGATATTTCGTGTGGACAAACACACCGGTAAGTATCAGTGAACGTAAAGCGATAGTGAAATTGATAAGTGATAAAACCAATGGAATTGGATTTAATCCAGAAGCAGAATTATCAAAATGCTATTTCTATAGTGGAAATGGAATAAAAGACACGTTGGTATTCAGAAACGGTGAAATCAAGTATGACGGAAGTGATAAACTTACGTTTGATGCATCGAAGCAGTGGTCTATGTTTGCAGCTGGAACGTACACATTTACCGAAACACAGAACGCTGAGATTCAAATTACCAATAAGTATACCGAACAGACCGCAGATTTGGATTTGGTCAAAACTTCAGTCAACGGAACAAAATTTGATGGTGCAGAATTCAAGCTGTATAAGAAGAATGATAACGAAGTATATGAACTTCAGAAATTTGAATATACAGATGATTCTGGAAAGCCTCAGACAAGAGAAACCATTCGGGTAATAAATTCCGATGAATCAGAAGCTGAACTCAAAAATCTTCAGCCTGGACAGTACTATCTGGAAGAGGTAAAGGCACCGGAAGCTTGTATGTTGTTAGCAGACAAGATTTACTTCAAACAGGAAAAAGGTGTGATTACTTTAACAGATAAGGATGGAAAAACACTTTCAAGTTCACCTACAATGTGGACACTTTCGAATACAGCAAGAAAATACACTTTAACTGTAAAGAATGAAATTATCTACGATCTTCCATCCACCGGTCACACCGGAATCTTCAACATCATGATGAGTGGAATCCTGCTGATGTTCGTAGGCATTCTGATCATATACAAGATGAAGGGCAAGGGGGTGCTGAAAAAATAAGGAAACTTAATATTTCAGTGGCCTCCGAGCCACAACAATGATTTCCAGTGCAAATAAAAGAAGATAATAGCACTGAAAATAAAAGAGAGGAAATAAAAAAGAAAAGGAGAAAATCATATGAGTAAAGTGAAAAGAATTTTATCAGTGATTATGGCGATGGTAATGGTACTGGCTATGAGCGTACCGACATTCGCAGCAGGAGAAAACGCAACTATTACACTTAAAAGATTTGATAAAGCTAATAAAGTTGAGTACATGCAGATTATCCAAAAAGATGAAACCAAAACTTCTGGTTGGGCATTTACCAATGGAGCAGGAAAATGCTTTACAGAAGCATTTGAACTTACTGATTCAGAGGATGCACAGCAGCAGGTTATCTGGGGATTAATCAAGTATAACGATAACTCTGTTAAATTGCCGACAGGTGTAACAGCAACAGAAGCAACAGCAGCAAAGATTGACTTAGCATTAAGTAAAGTTGCAGCAATTAATGGATTCACTGAAACAACAGATAAAACAAAAATTGAAGTAAGTGCAGCTGGTGTTTATGCAATCAAAGCAGAAGAAACAGGATTTACTTATAAAACAGCAACAGCATATGTAGGATTTGGAGAACCATATCCGGCATTAACAAATGCAGAAGTAACAGCTAAAAAGTCTCAAACATCTGTAGACAAAATAGTAGTAGATGACGATCATGTAGTAGCAATCGGAGATATCGTAACTTATACAATCGAAGCATATGTACCATTTATTGATGCGGCTAATACAAATAACAGAACATTTACAATCACTGATAAAATTACCGGTGCAGATTACTACTTAGCTGGTCCAAACTCTGTTAACAGTGTTACAATGGAAGACAAAGATGGCCAGGTTGGTACAATCGTAGTAAATGAAGATGGTAAAGGATTTACTATTGATTTAAGAGAATTAGTTGCAGATACAGCTAATCCAAATGCAGGAAAGAAAATCACAGTTACTTATACTGCAAAAGTAAAAGAAGTAACAGTAGAGAATACAGCAGGTAGCCATACAGCAGACGCAACATACGGCGGAAATAATGTACCAGTTAAATTATTCACTGGAGAAATTACTTTATTAAAATATGGTGATAGTGATGAAGCAAACGTATTAAAAGATGCTGAATTTGAAGTATCTAAAGATGAAGCAGCTACACCATTAAAATTCAAACTGCAAGAAAATGGAAATTATAGATATGCTCCAGATGCAGAAGATGCTAGTACAGTTGTTAAAACAAATGCAGAAGGTAAAATCGTTGTAGAAGGTTTAAATGTTGGTACTTATCACTTTAAAGAAACAAAAGCACCGGAAGGATATTCCATTAATACAGACGGTAAAGACATTACGCTTACTCAGACTGGCGTAGCTACAGCTATTGTTAAAGCTTCTGACAAGTTGAATGATACCAAACTTAACGCTCTGCCATCCACCGGTGGTATCGGTACAACAATCTTCACAATCGGCGGTTGCGCGATCATGATCGTAGCAGCTGGTCTGTTCTTCGCAACAAGAAGAAAAACTCAGAAATAATGAACAATAAGGAACCCCGTACACTCTTAGGAGGAACGGAAGAACCCATGAAAACGGGGCGGCTCGCCCGCCCCGTTTTTGATAAAAAAGCATTACAAGACAGCATACAGATATAGCATTAGAGTTGAAACAAGATACAACAGTAAGGAGAGCCCGGATGAAGAAAAAAATATCAATTGTATTAGCAGGAATTTTGTTTTTAGCCGGTTTGTCCTTGTTGCTGTATCCGCTGGTGGCAAATCAGTGGAATAACTACAGACAGAGCCGACTGATCTCGGAATATGAATCTGTAGTAAAAGACGAATCAAGGAAAGGAACCATTAATTATGAAAAGGAATGGGAGCGGGCCAATGCTTATAACCAGTCTCTTCTTCCAAGTATCCTTCCCGATTCTTTCGCAATCGCAGCAGCATCCGATAAGCCCGGTGAGGAATATATGTCCTGTCTGAATATCCTGACAGATGAGATGATGGGATATGTGGAAGTGCCGAAGATCAATATCAAGATCCCGATCTTCCACACCACTTCAGAAGAAGTGCTCAGCAAAGGAGCCGGTCATCTGGAAGGAAGTTCCCTTCCGGTAGGTGGCGAGAATACCCATTCGGTAATCTCTGCACACCGTGGTCTTCCAAGTGCCAGTCTTTTCACAGACCTGGATCAGCTGGAAGACGGAGATCATTTTCTGATCCGTGTACTGGATCAGACACTTTGCTACGAAGTGGATCAGATCCATATCGTGGAACCGGAGAATACCAGTGATCTGGCAGTAGAGCCGGGACAGGATCTGGTAACTCTTCTGACCTGTACTCCATATGCGGTCAACACGAAACGTCTTCTGGTAAGAGGGCATCGCGTACCGTATGAGGAAGAGACGATCGAGAAGGAAGAGAAAGAATCTCCGATGAGTCTCTATACCAACTATCTGTTATGGGTAGTGGTAGGGCTTGCAGTAACCGCAGTGCTGATCATATTCTTATGGCAGTACGACAAACGGTATAAGAGAAAAATGAAAGAAAAACAGGCAGCAGCAGGTGGGGCACCAAAAGATGCCTCTGACCGGAAAGAGGAAGAGAGATGAGAAGAAAATTATCGGGAATTCTCTTTGGTCTGCTGTTTCTGGTAGGATTTGGGATCCTTGCCTACCCCACGGTATCCAATCAGTGGAATACGTACCGGCAGAGCAGGCTGATCAGTAATTATGAACAGGCGGTCAGCGATATGCAGCCGGAGGATTACACGAAAGAGTGGGAAGCGGCGAGAGAGTTCGACAGTACTCTGGTACAGAATAATATATATGGTGATGTGTTCGGCAGTGATGATGTGGACATGAAGGACACAGACTACTGGAAGGTTCTGAATGTGGCAGGTGATGGCGTGATGGGGTATCTCTCCATCCCGAAGATCAATATCAAGCTTGCCATCTACCACGGAACCGCGGAGGATGTTTTACAGACGGGGATCGGTCATATGAATGGCACATCCCTTCCCATCGGCGGAGAGAGTACCCACAGTGTACTTGCCGCTCACAGAGGTCTTCCGGCAGCCAGATTATTTACGGATATTGACCAGTTGAAGCAGGGGGATATGTTTTATATCCATGTACTGGATGAGACGATGGCATATCAGGTAGACCAGATTCTGGATATGGTAGATAAAGATGATCACGAGACACTGGAGGAGGCACTGCAGATCCAGGAGGGAGAAGATCAGGTGACCTTATTCACCTGTACCCCATATGGTGTCAATTCCCACCGGCTTCTGGTCCGGGGAACGAGAGTTCCGTATAACGGCGAGGAAGAAGTGGAGAGTACACCGGTGGACAGCATGTTACGTGCCATCCAGAATTATTATATGTTATACTTAATCTTAGGATTAGCAGTGACACTGCTTGTGATACTGATCATGAAGTTCCTGTTTGACCGGAAGAATAAGAAACGTTCCGGTAAGACGGATGATATGTCGAAGGAGGGATAGAGGTGACTATGAAAAAGAGAATAAAAACCGCAGGGGCGCTGACCCTTGCAGCAATAACTGTTTTATCAGCAGCCGGTTTATCCAGTGTATATGGTGCTCTTGGAGTAGAGACAGATAGTAAGTGTTCTCTTACATTTACATTGGACGGCACGGAGTTCGATGAACTTCGTAGCCTGGAGATTCCGGTGGATGTGTACAAGGTAGCGGACATTACAGAAGAAGCAGTGTATGATACTGCAAAGTACAAGGATTTTGCTGATCTGGGTCTGGAAAATGTGAGCAGTACTACCACCGCAGAGGAATGGGCACAGATGGCAGAGGATGCCATGAAGATTGTAGAGGATAAGAAAATTGCACCAACCGCAGATGTAAAAGTTACCAAACCGGCAGGTGCAGCGGAATCTACCGGTGTGATCAACAATCTGGAGACCGGTATGTATCTGGTACAGGCCGAAACCGTGCAGACCAGTGAGTACACCTATGATTTTACCCCATATCTGGTATCTCTTCCGAATAACTATTATTCCAAAGAGAACCCGGACGATACCTGGGTATATGATGTGACAACCGGTATGAAGCCGCAGCAGACACAGCGTTACGGTGATCTGGAGATCGTCAAGGATCTGACAGAGTATAATGCTTCCCTTAAGGATGCACTCTTCGTCTTCCAGGTAGAAGGCACCAGACATGGTGAACAGGTCTACAGTGATGTAGTTTCTATTAAGTTCAACCAGGCAGGTGAAAAATCAGTTCTGGTGAAAGATCTTCCGGCAGGAACCGTAGTTACTGTAAAAGAAGTGTATGCAGGCGGAAGCTACAGCAACACTTCCGGTGACACACAGGAAACAGTGATCGTTGCCGATGGAGTTACAGATAATCCGGCAAGCGTCAGCTTTACCAATACGTACAACGGAAAGCTGATCCCGGGAACCGGTATCGTGAACCATTTTGAGAATAAGGACGGCGAGTGGAGCTGGGAACAGCAGACAGATGAACCCGCCAGTGCCAATTAGGGAAAGGGGTGCAGGATATGAGAAAATTAAGTAAAAAAAGTCTTTGCCTTGCAGCCGCAGCCCTGACACTGACAGCGGGGATCAGCGCAGGAACAGCGATGGCGTATTTTACCACGTATGCGGAGGCTTCCGGTAATGTAACCCTGAATATGGGATTTACGGAGACAACGCCTACAGAGGAATTCAGTAACTGGACCAAACATGTGACCGTGAAGAATACCGGTGATTTTGCATGTTTTGTCCGTGTAAAAGCACTGGCAGGAGAAAAATATCAGGATGGCCTGCAGTACAGTGATTCCGATGGAAAGTGGACACCGGGAGAGGAAGGCTATTATTATTACAGTGAGCCGGTCGCTCCGGGAGAGAGCAGTTCGGTTCTGGATATTAAGATCGACAGCAAGGATACAGAAGACAGTTTTAATGTAGTCGTCGTTCAGGAATCCACAAAGGTTTTATATAATGAAAAGAACGAACCGTATGCTGACTGGACACAGATCGCTGATACCAGCGAGACAGCCGGAGAATAGGAGGGTGAGAGATGAGTAAGAAAAAGAGAATGCCCCTTGGGGGACTGACCGTGGCTCTTCTTTCCGCTTCTGTGGTATTGCTGGCAGGAAGTACGGTGGGAAGTGCCAGAGCGGCATTGACTTATTACAGTGAGAACTATGGCGCACAGGTAGAGGTTTCCAATATCGGTGTCAGCCTGGTGGAAAATGACAAGGTGATCAGCAAGAGAGATTACGCATCCAACGGAAAATGGGATGAGGCAACAGGTGATCTGCTGACAGGTCTGAAAGAAGAAAAGATCGTACCGGGAAAACAGTACGAGGAAGCGATTAAGGTGACAAACAGTGGTTCCATCGACAGTTATGTCCGTGTGATCCTGAAGAAGAGCTGGACGAATAAAGAGGGTGTGAAAGATACCACTCTTTCCCCGGATCTGATCGATCTGAATCTGAAAGAGGGAAGTGGCTGGGTGATCGATAAGAATGCATCTACAAAAGAGAGAACCATTCTTTATTATACAGGTATCCTTCCGGCAGGAAAAAGCACACCGGCACTCAGTGATACGCTGACCATCGATGGTAGCATCGCTACCAAGGTAAAACAGGATGTCACAGAAAAAGACGGTTATAAAACCATCACCACAACCTACGCATACGATGGTTATAATTTCCAGCTTGAAGCCGAAGCAGATGCAGTACAGACGCACAACGCACAGGACGCCATCAAGAGTGCCTGGGGTGTGGATGTAGACGTAGACGGCAATGGCAATATCAGCTTACGATAGGAGGGTGCAGAATATGAAAAAGAAAATTTTGTGCCTTGCCATGGCAGCGGTCATGGCCGTAGGCATACATACAACAGCATTTGCAGAGACCCTGCAGGGCGGTTCTGACTGGAAGGTAGAATTCAACGGTTCCAAGATGAGCAGTAATTTTACTTCCGCAGACATGAAGAAAGATATCTTCCAGTTACAGCCGGGAGATACCATGGAACTTCAGGTAGGACTGAAGAACACCAGCGAGAAAGATGCAGACTGGTATATGACCAACGAAGTATTAAAATCTCTGGAAGACAGCCAGAGCATCGCAGAAGGCGGCGCATATGGTTACAAGCTGACTTATGTGGGACCGGATAAGAAGGAAACCGTATTATATGACAGCGAAACCGTAGGCGGCGAGGATGCCCAGAAGGGTGAAGGTCTTCACCAGGCCACCGATGCACTGGAGAAGTATCTGTATCTGGATCGCCTCTCCAAAGGTGATGTAGCTTCTGTGCATCTGACAGTAAAGCTGGACGGTGAGACACAGGGTAATGATTATCAGGATACACTGGCAAGTCTTCAGATGAGCTTCGCAGCCGATCCGGTGACGGTGACAACTGTGACGAAGAAGGGCGAAGATAAAGTTGTCAATAAGACAGTAACCAAGACAGTGCAGACACCGACAAAGAATGTTGTAAGATCCCCGAAAACGGGTGATACCACTCAGATCCTTGCCATCAGTGCGGTAGCGCTGGCAAGCGGTGTGATCCTTCTGATCCTGGCAGTGGTACTGATCAAGAAGCGAAAAGAGGAGAAAGGAGAGGGTCAGAGATGAAAAAAATGTATAAGATAGCCACAGTTCTTCTGGCCTTTTGTTTTCTGCTTGGATCGGTTCCTATGAGTGTTAAGGCAGAGGATTCATATACTTACAAAGTAACATTATATAGTGGTAAACAGGGTGAGTTTGTAGGTGATAGTGTAGCAGGTTTAGATGTAGGATCAGGAAAAATTGATTCCAAGACGAATGATAAGATTGTTATTAGTGGTTTGAAGGCAGGCGATAAAGTTTCGTTTAATGCACAGCAAGGCGGAGTGCAGTTAAAAGAAGGAAGCGAAAAGTATTATGTTCGCGGAATTAAAGAAAGTGGACGTGACAATAATGCTGCAGTAGAGAATTCTTCTTTTGAAGTAACCGGAGACCAGGAATACGTAGTAGCATATGGAATCAAAGGCAATCAGGTAGCCTACACCATCAATTATCAGGATGCCAACGGCAACAAGCTGGCAGACAGCCAGACATTCTATGGTAATGTAGGTGACAAACCGGTGGTTGCATATACCTATATCGATGGATACACACCGGAATACAGAAACCTGACCAAAACCTTATCTGCCAATGCAGCAGAGAACGTATTTACCTTTAATTATCTGCCATATGAAACCGTAACCGTGACAACACCGGGACAGACCATCACCAACACCACCGAGCAGACAGTTACCGTACCGGGAGGTACAACGACTACAACCGGTGGAACTACCGGAACAACCGGAGGTACAGGAACTGGTGGAACTACAGGCACAACCGGTGGCACAGGAACCAATGCCAATGGCGGTAACGCAGCAGGCACAACCACCGGAAACGGTGATGCACAGGGCACAGATGCCACAGGTGGAACCGGCAACGGCGGCCCTGGAAACGTAACAGATAATCAGGGAACAGAAGGGACAGAAAACGGCGGAACCACCCAGGATGCACAGGGTAATGAAGACACCACCACCATCGGTGATGAAGATACACCTAAAGCAGACCAGGATCTGAAAGATCTGGACGACGAGGATGTACCGAAGAGTGACAAAGACCTGGATGGCAACAAGGAAGTAAAGAAGAGCCTTCCTCTGGTAGCCGGCGTTGGTATCGGCGTAGCAGCACTTGCAGCACTGGCAGCAGGTATTGTGATCGTCAGAAAACGTGTACACAGATAATCAGACAGTGGAAAGAACAGTGAGACTGCTGTATGGAGTAACAACAAAACTCCATATAGCAGTTTTTTGTTGTCCACACAAATCAAAGTCGCGAAGGGTATTCTATTTTGCATAAAATAACATATAAAGAAGATTTGATTTCCTTCACGTAATGTATTATAATATGCATGTATATTTCACGGAAGGAACGAAAATCATATTTTCCGTGAAAGTGTAATACAATTCAGGAAAGTGGTTGTCTCAGGAGGCTGCAAACAAAAGTATGCAAACATGTGGAATGTATGTGAAGAACAAAAAATCGAAGAAACAACAGGTTTTGTATGTAAAAATGTTCGGTGATTTTTCCCTGGAATATCAGGGGAGATCTTTGATCGCAAAGAAGAAAAAAGAGACGCAGTTTGCACAGGTCTTGCAGTTGCTTTTCCATAGCGGAGAAGAGGGGATCAGCCGGGAACATCTGGAGAAGGTTTTGTTTGGTGGACGGACATTGGACGATGCCAATCATGCGATCCACAGTCTGATTTATAATATCAGAAAGAAGCTGGAGCAGACAGGTCTTCCGAAAGGGAAATATATTATTTCCAGAAGGGGGAGATTTTACTGGGATAAAGAGATTCCGTTTGAAGAGGATGCACAGGTATTTGAAGAGTATTGCAGCAGGGCATGCAGGACAGGGGACTGGGAGGAACAGCTTGAGCTGTGCTGGAAGGCTGCCCTGCTGTATAAAGGGGCCTTTCTTAAGGGCTCTGAGCAGGAAGGCTGGGTAAAAGAGGAACGGGAGCGTTACCGTACCATGTTCCGGAAGCTGGTAGAACATATGGCAGAGGTTCTGCGGACAAAGAAGGCGTACATCCAGCTGGAGAAGCTGGGCCGGCATGTATCGAAAGCAGCGCCATATGAAGAAGGGGAATTGCTGGTGATCGAGGCGCTGGCCGGTATGGGAAGAACGGAACAGGTACATATCCTGTATGGAGAAACCATGGAAAGGTATCGTCAGGTCTATCAGGAAGAAGAGCTGGGAAAATTAAAGGATTTCCGGAGAAAAATCGAAGAACAGCTTGACCATCCGTATGATATACTGGATAATATACAGGAGAATATGACAGAACGGCTGGAAAAGGTACAGGAGCCGTATCAGTGTAACTGGATGGTGTTCCGGGAGATTTATCATATGGTTGTACGTATGGTAGAGCGAAGCGGACAACAGGTGCAGCTGATGTTATGTACCTTAACGGATATGGAGGAACATCCCATCCGATCCGGTGAATGTGCAGAGGTACTGTCTCGGTATATATGGGAAAGTATCTGCAGAAGTATTCGTGCGGGGGACGTAGTTACCCGTTACGGGAAGGGACAGTATCTGGTGCTTCTGATCAATACAAAACCGGAGGATTGTCAGGAGATCCAGAAACGCATCGATGCACAGTTCCGGAAGAAAGATACCGTGTATGAGATCCGGTACAGCGTGAAGTCTGTCAGAAGTCTGAATAATGCAAAGGATGATCAGAGCCTGTCATAAGGTGTTTTTCGGGCAGGCATCGGTTCTGGTACAGGATATGGGAAAAAAGAAGAAAGAAAAAAGAGGGGCACTGGCAGGATGTGCCCGAATCTGTAAGATATTCGGAACGGTCTGTCTGGTGGCAGTGATTCTTGTATGTCTGCCATTAACTCTTCCGCGGGTCTTCGGGTATGAGATCTATACAGTTATCAGCGGAAGTATGGAGCCGGCGATACCGGTGGGAAGTCTGGTTTATGTACAGCCGGGAGCACCGGAGGATGCCGAGACAGATGATGTGATCGCATTCCACAGTTCTATGGATACGGGAGCGATCATCACACACAGGGTTATCAAAAATGATATAGTAACCGGTCAGATCCACACCAAGGGTGATGCAAATGAAAAAGAGGATCTGTATCCGGTGGGCTATGATTATTATATGGGAAAGGTAGTGTATTCAGTTCCGGTGCTGGGACGGGTACTTGCATTTTTCGTGACATTCCATGGTAAGATCGCAGCGGGAAGTCTGATCGGACTTGCGATTCTGTTGCAGATCATCGGTGGAATGCTGGAATCTGCGAATGAGAAGAAACAGGCAAAAATATCGCAGAAATAGCTTTGCGATATTAGCAGAAAATAGTATAATAACAGTAGCTGTGAAAGATGAGACAGTTACTGAGAAAAGAAGGTAACCGGGGCAGTAGCCTGCAGTTACCTTCTGTGTTATAGAAAGAAGGATAGGTACGATGGGATTTAAAAAAGTTGATGTAAAAACACTCGATATGAAACCTTTTGAGAAGATCGGTTCCGAATGGATGCTGATCTCCGCAGCAAAAGACGGCAAAGCCAATACAATGACCGCTTCCTGGGGCGGCATCGGCGTTCTGTGGGGCAAGAATGTGGCAACAGTATATATTCGCCCGCAGCGTCACACCAAAGAATTCGTAGATGCAGGTGATACATTTACCATCAGTTTCTTCGGTGGCGAGCACATGAAAGAGCTGGGCTACCTCGGCAAAGTCTCCGGCAAAGATGTTCCGGACAAGATCGAACAGTCCGGTCTGCATCTGACAGAAGTAGACGGTCAGCCGGGATTCGAAGAGGCTACACAGGTGCTGGTATGCAGAAAGCTTTACCATGACGAGATCAAACCGGAAAACTTCTATGAACCGGAAGAAGATGAAAGATGGTATCCGGAAAAAGATTATCATACCATGTACATCGCTGAGATCCGGGAGTGCTGGGTGAGAGAGTAAAGCAGAAAGTACAAAAGAAGAGTCGGAATCCTGAAAGGTAAGACAGGTTTCCGACTTTTTTGCATTGAAGGTGAGGCAGGATTGGCTGTTTCTGGTTGCAGAAGTAAGGAAAAGAGACATATAATAGATGTTGCAGGAAAGGTTTACATGCAGAAAAAGATCATATCAATAACCCGTCAGGCACACCGGTGGAGCTGGTTTGTGATAAAACATGCTATGTGCTGGAGGGAAGCTTATGGAAAGCACAGTTATCGGAGATTTCAGATGTTTGCACCAAAAGAAAAATGTGAACCGGGAAACCTGTGCCACAATTGCATGTAAAGAATGGATGGATGTGCGGGCATTTGGTCAGGTGTTTGCGTTTAAGGGAATTCCGGTTTCTTTTGGTGTGCGAGGACCGGTTTCGATTCATCAGGCAGTAAGTCTGTCTCCGATTGATATTATTAGTATGCAGATAACGAAAAGTGTCAACAGCGAATCGGGAAAAGACAGTAAAGCATCGGATACGATGGGAATGAAGCATCGGGTTGGCTTCGCTGTGTATAAAGTGATGGGAAGCGTCAATGTACAGCTCGCAGAAAAAACAGGATTTACACAGGAAGATGCTATTCCAGCTAAATTAAAAATGCAATAATGAATGAACTTAAAAGTAAGGGAATTACGAAAGAATATTTATTAGGAAAGAAGGTGTAATATTAATGACTGAAGAAGAATTCAAAGAAATATTAGATGCTGAGGAAACTGATACTGTTGAATTTAAGTCTTGGACAAATGCAAGAAATATGAAAGAAATTATTTCTCTTGCAGTTGATGAATTAATTGCATTTGCAAATACTAAGGGCGGAACAGTTTATTTTGGAGTAGAAGATAAGCCAATTGAAGTTACTGGCTGTGACAGGAATTATGATGGTCAGCGTATTATTGAGGGAATTTATGATAGAACTGTGCCGCCATTATTTACAGAAATATCAGACTTCGAGTATCAAGGAAAACTCGTTATTGCAATATCAGTTAAAGCAGATGGAAAGACATATACCACTACAGATGGCAGATGTCTGAAGCGATTAGGTAGAAATTCAAAACCTGCATATCCGGATGAGTTGAGCAATGTTTATTCTTCTGTACAGAATCCGGATTTTTCAGGCAGAATTATAGGTGAGAGTACTCTGGATGACGTAAATAAGTTAGAAGTGTACAGTCTGAAGGAAAAGCTAAGAGTTAGGGATTCTAAATCCACATTACCAGATTTGGATGATATAGATTTTCTGAGAGACTTACAGCTTATAAAACATGATGGAGATGTAGAACGACTGACTATTGCAGGTCTGCTCTTTGTGGGAAAAGAAACCTCAATTCAAAGATTGCTACCGCAGGCGGAAGTTATATATTTGCATTATTCAGCTGATAATTTGGAAGAATACGATGCAAGACTTGATTTGAAGCTGCCGTTAATAAGCGTTATTGACAAGTTGACCGAGAGAGTACAAGCATACAGTAAGATAGAGAACATTCAAGTAGGATTATTCAGACTTGAGGTGGAAGATTTTCCGGAAAGAGTATTTCAGGAAGCACTTCTCAATGCGTTGTCTCATAGAGACTATCAGAGCAATGCAGCAGTTTATGTAAAACAATATCCGGATAAAATAGTTATTGAAAATCCAGGCGGATTCCTTGATGGAATTACAGAGGACAATATCATAACGCATCCATCTATACCAAGGAATAAACTGATAGCAGAGACACTGCAAAATTTGAAATATGTTCAGAGAACCGGTCAGGGAGTAGATATCATTTTTAAGGACATGGTTTCAATGGGCAAGCCTTATCCAAGATACAGATCGTTTAATGATGCAGTTTCTTTGACAATATTCAGTGCAATAGATAACACAGAATTTGTTAAGTTTATTACCGAAGTACAGGATAAGAATAGTAAAATTATGCCTTTGGCTGAAATGATGATATTAAGAGACTTAATGGACAACAGGAAAGAGCAGTTGTCAGAACTATCAAGAAAAGTCCAAAAATCGTTGGATGAAACAAAAAAGTTATGCAATGACCTGGTTAACAGTGGTCTGATAGAGATTGTTGGCAAGGAATATATGCTCACAGCTAAGGTATATGAGGCATTAAAATCAGATGTGGAATATACAAGAGACAAAACAGTTCAGTATATTAAGGCTAAAAATATGATTTTAGAATATTTACAGACGAATGATCAGATAACATCTGCTAAAATACAGGAGATGTGTGGATTTACTAAGCAGCAGGCGAGAAGTGTCATTGATAAAATGAGGAGTGAAAAACTGATGGATATTTGCAGGAAAGGAAATAAATCATATTATGTAAGACTTTAGTATTTCGAGTTTTCTTTCGAGTGGCTTTTGAAAGAAACTCGGAAGAAAACTCGAAGGACAAGGAGAAAATGTGTTGGTAAATAAAGGAAATTATAATATGCTTATATTCGAGAAATTATTTATAAATAGATGTCTAGTTGGTTATATAAATTACCTGTAAATAATTTTGTCAAGAATTTCGTGTATTATAAGCCTATGAAATAATTGTATTGTCTCGAGTTTCTTTCGAGTTATTTTTAGAAAAAACTCGAAAGAAAACTCGAAGGATAACTTAAGACACAGAGAGATTAGGTAGGATTAATTAAATTCATTCATAGCATCAACATAT
>OJAG01000879.1_pt1 | contig 20684 bp, 17 predicted proteins | sample 1589021 | NCBI WGS metagenome assembly OJAG01 (sample SAMN03283264) | human gut metagenome | biome: human-associated habitat; material: feces | host: Homo sapiens | place: USA | collected 2013 | reverse complement strand
GGTGATTCCCCCGCCCGCGTTTTCTTTTGTATTTTTTCGAATTTTGTCTTGACTTTTTTTTCAATGTGCAGTATAATACTGCTTGTGTCAAGACGGCGCGGCTGTTTTGGCGGGAAAATAAATATGGAGGAGTTCCCGAGTGGCCAAAGGGGGCAGACTGTAAATCTGTTGCGTCTCGCTTCGGTGGTTCGAATCCACCCTCCTCCACCAAAACGAATAAATCCGAACCTTGTGCCGGTTGGCGATGGGTTCGGATTTATTACTTTTTCTGAAAATTTATCATAGAAGCAGAAGGGCAGGTATAAACACCTGTCCTTCTGCTTTTTCGGTATTATGATGCTGCAATCTGAATTGCATTTTCTCGTACCCGGTTGATTGTCTCGATCAAAGCGGTTCGAGTCTTCACATCAAATAGTTTGATAAAGCTGGTTGGCTTGTCAAAAGGCGGTTTGGTAAGTTCCGCAACATTTTCCATGTATCCGTTCAGCTCAATGTGATGAATGATTTTATTCACAAAAGCGATTTGTTTTTGATTTAGTGACTGATCGTTGATAAAAGCGGAAAATGCCTGCATGGCCGCTTCATGATCCAGTTTGGCGATTTTACGAATAAGTAATCCAAAGGGCGTATCGCCGAACTCTCGTTTATAGTCTTCCTTGCTTCCCAGTTCACTGGTCAACACTCGTTCCAACTCCTGGTAATCTCCCATAGCCAGCGGAATGTTGTGTGTCAACTTGTAAATCGCAAGCGTGTTACTGTGCTCGTTTATATAGCGGTTGACCTTAGCACGATAATCCTCAAAGTCATAGGCTGCATCCAGTTGAACGCCTTCTTGGCTGTCAATAATCGGATCGGTAAGCTTGGTGACAATGCGCTTTTGCTCTCCGCCTCCTTCATCCAAAAAGCGGATTAGCTCCCGCAGCTCTTTGCGCACCTTTTCAAACAACAAGACATCATTGGCATCCCAGAAAGCATCGGTATGAATCTCCTCAAGTATCGGTAGTTTTGCCTTGATCTGCGGAATGCTGGCTTTGCTTTTCAGCAGTACGGCCAGATCACACAACTGCTTTTGGGCATACTTAAAAGAAGGCAGCTGCTCAATATGAGCCAGTATAAGACCATACATGAAGTTATCAAAACGCTTGGCAAACTCGTCAGTCTCCTCCGAGCGGACAAGCGGTGCAATCTGTGTCAGCAGCTCGCCTTTGTCTCCTTCGCTGAGAGAAACAAAGACATCCAGCTTTTTATACTTCTCCACAATCTGCATCTGCCATTTTACGGCAATCAGATCCGGGTTGAGAGTTGCAACCTGCTTGTGGCAGGTATCGACCATCTCATCTCGCCACGCTTGGTAGTCTTCGCCGGCAAAAGCACTTTCCTGTAAAGCCATGACAATTTTGATCTGCTTGCCAAAAATATTTTCTGACAGCGTTTTTGTCTCTCTGGTCTCGTAGCCTTCCTTGTGCTCCCGAAAGTATTCAAAATTTCCGCAGTAATCAAAAATCAAGAAACGCCGTTTATCCGTGTACGTTCCATCAATCTGATCCACACAGGCCAATCCCTTGCACAGGCGGGTGCCCCGGCCGATCATCTGCCAGAATTTCGCCTTGGAGCGCACTTTTTTGAAAAATACCAGATTCACCGCTTGCGGAACATCTATACCGGTGTCCATCATATCCACAGACACCGCAATATGCGGCTCTTTTTCCAGCTGCTTAAAGTCATCGATGATCGTCTGCGCATAAGCATCATCGCAGATCACCCGCTGGGCGAATGTGCCGTGATATTGGGGGTACAGCTTGTTGAACCGTTCCAGAATAAACTCTGCATGCCGCTTGTTCTGCGCAAAGATAATGGTTTTGCCCAACCGGTCGCCGCCGGCGACTTTAATTCCGCGTTCCATCAGATCCTGCAGCACAATGTCCACGGTCGCTTCATTAAACACAAACTTGTTGAGCGCCGCAGAGGGAATGAAATCCGGCATCCTGTCGTCTTCGATAAAGTCGTCCTCATACCGTTCCTTGTCCTCATCGGACAGATCGTCGTAGGTGATGCCCTCTTCAAGAAACTTCGTTTTGACCTCATAATTATAATACGGCACCAGCACATGATCCTGATACACAGCCGTTTCATAATCATAGGCATAGGTAGGAACACCGTGTTCCATCTCGAAAAAGTCGTAGGTATTGCGGTCAACATCGGTTTTCGGCGTGGCGGTGAGACCCACCATCATGGCGTCGAAATACTCAAAAATCGCCCGATACTTTTTGAAAATGCTCCGGTGGCTTTCATCAATAATAATCAAATCGAAATGCGCCGGGGTGAACAGCTGCCGCCCATCCTTGGACTTGATATCGTCAATGGCGTTGAGGATGGTCGGATAGGTGGAAAACACGATACGGGCGTTCCTGTCGTCCTTGTTGGAACAGAGATTGCACAGGGACATATCCGGCAAATAGTTTTTAAAATCGTCCTTTGCCTGCTTTACCAGTGCGGTCCGGTCGGCCAGAAACAGGATGTTTGTCACCCATTTGCCCCGGCTGAGTACGTCGGTCAGGCTGGAGGCGGTTCTCGTTTTGCCGGTTCCGGTAGCCATGACCAGCAGATGCTTGCGGAATCCCTGTTCGATCTGCCCGCAGACCGCCCGGATGGCCTCTTTTTGGTAATACCGGTCGGTGATTTTGTCGTCGATGGGAATGCTCATCAAATCCAGCCGCTCGGTGCGGCGGTTCATCAGCTTTTGCAGGTCATCTTTGCTGAAAATGCCGCTGACTTTTCGCGGTGGACTGCTTTGGTCGTCCCAGAAATACGTTTCAAAGCCGTTGGTGGTGAACATCATGGGCCGACGGCCGAATTTCCGTTCCAGACAATCCGCATACAAAGCCGCCTGCTTTCGCCCGATATTGGGGTCTTTGCTGGTGCGTTTGGCTTCCACCACGGCCAGCGGCAAGCCGTCTTTTCCAAACAGGACATAGTCACAGTACCCTCTCTGGCCAACCACACCGGCCATGCCCTCCACCGGATATTCCTCCTGCACGTCCGCGTCCGCACCGGTGAACTTCCAACCCATCAGCTTCATATCCACATCGATGTAGGTTTTGCGGGTTTGAAACTCGGAGAGGTCTTCCGGCTGGAAGACGCGTTCTTGCCGGTGCTGCTCTTTTTCAGCAGTGTATTGTGCGGACATCAGCTCCATCTGTTTGCGGAGCGCCTCGATTTGGGCGTCCTTTTCATCCAGCAGGCTTTCCTTCTCCTTGATTTTTTTGATGTCCACAGTTACCTTTTCTGTGGGAATCAAGCTTTCGTCAAAGGTACGCCCTTCATAGTCGGAACCATAGCAGTAGTCAATCCACTGGATGAACTCAAACAAGCCCCGCAGCGAAGCAAGGGTGTCGCTTTTCTGCACACTCCGTTCCGTATGTACCGCCAGATTGCCCAGCTTGATGATAAAGGGCAGCTTGCCCCAGGTGTTGTAGTCCACGGCAGAACGAAAGGTGGGCTCGTGGATAAGGGATTGCAGGTTGTCCTTGTAGGGCATTTTCATGGTGTTGTCGGCGGAATAGACCCACTTAACCGCCAATTCCAGCGCCTTGCGGCATCCCACCGCGCACATGGCCGGAGCGGTGGCGTAGATTTTTTCGGCTTCCATGCAGGCCGGGGAGAAGAGGGCGTATTCGGGTTTTTGTTGGAGGAAAAGAAAATTGGACATAAGAATTTACCTCTTAAAAGCACAATCTTGCTAATCCACGACCAAAATCATTCATTTGGATCACATAACTCGTGATCTTTATCGAAAGCTCTCGGGATGGATTATTCTTTTTGGCAAACTCAAATCTCTCTGTAACAAATTCTTCTTGCTTGATTTTTTCATAATCATAGTTATTAACAGTTCCTTCAAAAAAATGAAAGACAGTAAGACGCGACAAGTTTTCGATGCACATTGAGACTTTCCAAGGATCCCATCCAGTAAAGAACGGGCTAAAATAGTGCGGCATTATATTCGTAAGGTAACTGGTTCCAAATACAAATCGAACGCTAGCAACTGGAATACTATTATTAATTTCTGCAATACGTCGAAATAGTTTCGCATCATCACTGCTCATCTGATTTATGATCTCAACATAAGCCGGGTGAACAGATGACTTCTTTTGCTTATTCATATCTCCAGACAACAACTTTCCGTACATTTCTCGCAGTTCTGGCTCCTCTGTAATACTTGCATTTTGAAGAAGTGGAACAGCAATTTTTGCAGAGGGACGTTGAATATCAGTTGCAGGGATTTTACGAAGTTCATTTTCTACAATTGTATGTACTTCTTTCAGCGCATCTTGACAAAACTGTGGAAAGTATTCCTTAAATATAGCAAATGCCATTTCAGTCGCATCTGCGGGCGAAAGGCCCATATGATTATATTGTTTCCCAATAAAGGTGTTTTCTTTTGCACCAAATCCGGCATTTTGAGAAATATTTACTGTATCACACATGTTTAATCTTCCTTATTATTTTGTACGCCGATGAATGTGTTTTTATTTCCAGTGGTTGATTGTGTTATATTGATCGTAGATCCCTGCGGTTCGTTTTTCTTTTTTCGATTTGAACGCCAAACTTCTGTCATTTTAAATATACCTGTTATTATAGCAACAACAATACTTGCAGCTCCAGTAATTATTGCTGCTTGCACAGCCGTATCTTGTTGTCCGAACCAATTTGTCATATCTGTTCACCTCACCCAAAATATTCCTGCATCAGTGCTTTTTTCAGTATTTCCAGTTTTTTAAGGCTCTTTTGGATTGCCAATTTTGATTTGTCGATCTGTTTGACGAAGGTGGCAAATTGTTCTTGTAAGCCTATTGGAGGAGTAAATATCTTTAATTTTCTGATGCGCTCCATTCCTAATGCCGCTTTTGCCGTATCTGCTGAATTACCAACTATATATGAATTCAGGGACATCAACATATACATAAAATAAACCGAATTGTACTTTTCTGCATCTGGTCTGATTTTTGCAACATTTGGTGCAAGATGATATTTACATTCATCATCAATTACTGCTACATCGCCTATGTTTGCGCCAACATATGTCATTACAACATCACCTGCAGCCAATTGTGATCTTGGCAATGAGTTTGAAACCTCATTTGATATATAGGATAAGTCCTTTCTGTTTAGTTTACCGTTCTTTACGTTTTGCGCTTTTACCATCACAACATCTCCACTATCTCCGTAGTGAATATATTGTGTATATTCAAAGCCAGCCAATTTAGTAACAAAACAGCTATCGCCAATTAATTCTTCCGTCCAATGCATACTGTTTATAATTGGATCTCCAAACATCTCGATAAATCGGGATTTCACCAATTCATCCAGCTTGTCCAACTGCTGGCGGTGTTTGGCAATCAGGTCACTGACTTTGTCCAACATCGCCGCGATTTTGCGCTGCTCATTAAGGGGCGGGAGGGGAATTTCAACGTTTCTGACCATTTCGCTATTGAGATTGTTGACCACGCCGCCCACAGCCATGGACTTGAATTTAGCATAGGTTACTGGAGCACTCAAACAGTAATATAAAAAGTGCTTGTCAAAAAGGCTATTCTTATCTCTTAAAACAAGCCAGCCGTCATGAATACACCCATCAATGTTCAAAATATAGGGCCGGCCAAAACTCATAGAATTTGATAGCAAAAAGTCCCCTGACTGCACAAAGCGCGATTTCTTTGCTCCTTCTGAAATAATCTTCTGTGCCGTTTGAGTGATATACATCGACTCCGTGGTGTCGCCTATTTTTATCCAGTTAATTCCATTTTCATCTTCGGTAATATATTTATCAATGGGGCGAGGCGAACTTCCACGCTCAACGACACAAACATCACCAATTTTAACTTGTTGCCACCTCGCCATCACAGCATCCCCTCCAATTCCTCCAGACCTGCGGTAATCTCCATTTCCAGCTCGTGCAGGTCGGCCAGAATCTCACTGGTAGGCGGATACTCCACCGGCACATATTCCACCTTTTTGTACTTGTTGATGGACAGGTCATAATCGTTGTCGGCAATTTCCTGCTTGGGCACAAAAAAGCTCTGTTCGGTGCGCTGGCGGCCGGCTTCTTTCTCCAGATGGTGGAATCGCTCGATAATGTCGGGAATGTCGTTCTCCACGATTTCGCTGCGCTTGTCGTCCAGGGAATAGCCGTCGGCTTTCATATCGTAAAACCATACGTTTTCCGTGCCGCCTGCGCCGGTTTTGGTGAACACCAGTACCGCCGTGGAAACACCGGCATAGGGCTTGAACACGCCGGAGGGCATGGAGATCACCGCCCGGAGCTGATGATTCTCCACCAATTCCTTGCGAATGGCCTTGTGCGCCTTGGAGGAGCCGAACAGCACGCCGTCCGGCACGATGCAGGCGCACTGGCCGCCCTTTTTCAGCATCCGCAGAAACAGAGCCAGAAATAACAGCTCGGTCTTTTTGGTGTTGGTCACGGCTTTCAGGTTGTCGCTGATGCTTTCTGCATCCACAGTACCCTTAAAGGGCGGGTTCGCCAGACACATCGTGAACTTATCGCGGATCTCGTTCTGCTTGGAAACGCTGTCTTTGTAGTCGATTTCCGGGTGGCTGATGGAGTGCAGCATCAGGTTCATGGCAGAAATGCGCAGCATGGTGCGGTCGGTGTCAAAGCCAGTGAAGGCATCTCCGGTAAAGTGTTCCCACTGTTCGCTGGTCATGGTATCCTCGTAATGCCTTCGGATATATTCCGAAGCAGAGACCAGAAATCCCGCCGTGCCGCAGGCCGGGTCGCAGATGGTATCGTCCGGAGTGGGCTGCAACAACTCCACCATCATTTCCCGGATGTGCTTGGGGGTGCGGAATTGGCCGTTTTGTCCGGCGGTGGCCAGTTTACCCAGCATGTACTCGTACAAATCGCCCTGTATATCCAGATCGGCAATATCGTGCTCATATAAATCGTCCAGACCGGTGATAATCTTTTGCAGCACCTGGGGCGTGGGGATCAGGAACATGGCGTCGCTCATATATCGGGCAAAGGCCGTCTCGTTCTGCACGTCGCTGACGGAATCGTCGGCAATTTCCACCAGTTCCCCAAGCTCGGTGAAGTCCGGCAGGCAGCCATGTTTCATGTTTTTGATGGCAGGGAAGACCCACTGGGAAATCACATCAAAAATGTCGCGGGGATCGTTATTCTTGAATTTGCTCCAGCGCATGGACTGTCCTACAGCGGACTGGGGGAAAATTTTGTCCATCTTCTCGCCGGTCATGTTTTCAAATTCCTCAGTTTCCAGTTCCTTTTCATCTAATGAACGGATAAACATGAGATAGGTCAGCTGCTCGATCACCGTCAAAGGATTGGTAATGCCGCCCGCCCAGATGTCCGTCCAGATTTTGTCCACTTTATTTTTGATTGCGCCTGTAATCATGCGTCTTTTCCTCCATTTGATTCATCCGTAATGAACGCCATCACGTCGCCAATATTATAGTTTAATACTTTGCAGATCTTTTCCATGCTGTCCATAGAAACCGGTTCATGAGACGCGCTAAAACATTGTGCTGATTTTGCACGGCGCATCGTATCGGTTATACTCAATCCAAGATCGATGAGTTTTTTCCAAAGGAGATTGTAATGGATTGTCATGATCTGTCTCCTGAATTTTCTATTCTAAGTATAGTACAATCGAATAAAAAAGACAAATAAATTTCATGAAATCGTGATCATAAAAACGTTCGATATTTGTTGGCTATCCGCCTGGCCATCCAAATTGAATACGAGTAAAAGGAACAGGCTATCCACATGGATAACCTGTTCTTTTTACTCGCCACAGATCTCTTGAATAATAGGCTCCTGTCCGATCATCCAGTTGATAAATTGCGTCGTAGATAACGCACCGTTCTGAATCTGCTTTTTATGTTCCACGGCTTCTTTTCGGAACTGCCGGAGAGCAGTTTTCGCCCTTTGAATCTGTTCCTGTGAGGCATGATTCTTTTCCAGCTTCTTGATGCGGTTGTACCAAAACATATACTCTCGCTTGTAAGCCTGCTCGTATGCTTCCTCTCTGGATTTGCTGTCGAAACTCTTCCTTGCCGCCTTTTTACTGGCCTTACGGCATCGTTCGCTGCACAGATTGCTGCGGGCATCCGGAGCGAAGAACACCCTCCCGCATTGGCTGCAGGTACGCATGACCATGCCGGCATCCAGTATTCGCTGGCGGTAATAGATAAGAGCCGGCCGCAGAGAACCGCTCACTACAGCACATTCAAAGGGAACTTCTCCATGGGGATACCATAACTCCAGCTTAGCGTCTTCCCGATGATTCAATACAGGAACAATCGGCTTTTCTCGTTTCCAATTTGCCATCTCCGGCGAGTATTCTCCAAAGGGCAGGATCAGCAGCTGTGCATAATCCCGCAGGGCAGTTTCTGCTTTATGTTTGTCCCTTCCCCGGCAGCAGCGCAGGTACATCTCCCAAATCTGAATGGCCGCATACAGAGCGGCGGAATTTCCCACTGTTAGCTGGGAAAGAAGTTCAGCCGCTTTCTGCTCTTGTGCTTCCCGTTCTGCCCTTCGCGCCGACAACGCCCCACAAAGGGCCCACATAGCCTCCGTCCAGCCGTCAGCGGAGGTTTTTCCGAACTCACACCAAAACGCTCCCAAAGGACGAGTTTGGGCCAGATACAAGGGCTTATCCAAACCACGCAAAGCAGCTTCTACCTCGTATTCTGTTCCCAGCCACAACTGTTCCTTCAGCTGTTTGGTATTGACTCTTAACGCTAAAACCACCCGCTGTGTCAAAGGTTCTTTATGTTCAAAGCGATATTCTGCCATGCATTTACCCTCTTGTTATGGGAATTATAATTTTACAAGTTATGATTTCTTATATCATACCGCAAAAACCTTGAAATGGCAAGCTTTCCGTGTTAGACTGTGGCATACAATCTTTCCTGCTTGGAGGGGGACTATAGGGGGTGGCAGGCCACCCCAAATCTCTTACCAGCTGGGAAAGAAAAAGAGCATTGCAAAGAAGGAGGGGTGTCAGCCAATCGAGTAGTTTTAGAAAACAAGACAGAACCAATACCACAGTCAGCGGTTGAAAGTCTTGCTCGCGCTTTGCTTCCCCAGATGCAGGCGTTTTTTGAAAGCGAACAAGGCAAACAGACGCTGAAGGAATGGCATGAAGAAAGGGAGCGGCACAGTTGAAAGTTCCCGCCGGGCTGGGAGAGTTTTTCTTTCCCAGCCGGTACTTTTTGATAGATTTGAGGCCGGAATTTGTACAGGTTGGTGATAGCTTTCCGGCAGCAGTTGTGGTAGTGTGTGGTGCTGGGAAAACGGTTTTCCCAGCCGGTGACTGGTTTGGCAAGCATAGCGTTTGGATATCCACCAAACGCACCTTGGGAGAACCCGAACCCCTGAAAAAATACAAATGGAGGTGATGCGGATGAAGGCGGTGATATACGCCAGATACAGCAGCGACAATCAGCGGGAAGAAAGCATCGAAGGACAGCTTCGGGAGTGCAAGGAATACGCAGAGAAAAACGGGATCATGATTCTGCGCAGCTACATCGACCGGGCGCTTTCCGCCAAGACAGATAATCGCCCGGAATTTCAGAACATGGTGCAGGACAGCGCAAAAGGGCTGTTCGACACTGTGCTGGTGTGGAAGCTGGATCGCTTTGCCCGCAATCGTTACGACAGCGCCCACTACAAGGCGATACTTAGGAGAAACGGCATCAAGGTCGTATCCGCCACGGAAAATATTTCTGATGGGCCGGAGGGCATTATTTTGGAATCAATGTTGGAAGGGATGGCGGAATACTATTCAGCGGAGCTGGCGCAGAAAATCAATCGGGGCCTTACGGAAAATGCACTGAAAGGAAAAAGTAACGGAGGAGGTATTCCACTGGGCTATGTGCTGGGCGAAGACCGACGTCTAAAAATCGATCCTGCAACGGCTTCTATCGTTCGGGAAATTTATCAACGATATGCAAGCGGAGAGAGGATACGGAGCATCATGAAATCTCTCAACGAGCGTCATATCTTAACGAAGCAGGGAAAGTCGTTTTGTCAAAGCAGCTTTGATGTTCTGCTGCGAAATCGAAAATATATCGGGGAGTATCATTACCGTAATATTGTCATTCCCGATGCTGTCCCGGCTATTATCCCTAAAGATCTATTTGAAAGGGTGCAGGCAAGAATGGAGAAAAACAAACACGCACCGGCAAGGACAAAAGCTCCGGAAGAATATTTGCTGACCACGAAATTGTTTTGCGGTCGCTGTGGACGCTTGATGGTAGGAGAAAGCGGTACCGGAAGAAGTGGAGCGATTCATCGCTATTACAAGTGTATTGGGGCAAAAAGAAAACTGGGCTGTCATAAGAAAGCAGTGAAGAAGGACTGGATAGAACGTGTTGCTGTACAATACACGATTCAGCGGGTCTTCCAGGATGAACTGATTGTCCAAATTGCGGACAAGCTGGTGGAACTGCAGAATACCGAGGACAACAGTCTTCCGCTGCTGCGCAAGCAGCTTGCCGATACCAACCGGGGCATTGAGAATATGCTCAATGCTATTCAGCAGGGCATCCTGACCAGCAGTACCAAAGAGCGGCTGGAGGCGCTGGAAAAGCTGCGGGAAGAATTAAAGGCCAGCATTTTGCAAGCAGAGTTAGAGCATCCCAAATACAGCCGGGAGGACATTATCGAGTGGATCAGCCGGTTCAAATATGGCGATCCAGACAACAAGGAATACCAGCGACAGATCATCGATATCTTCCTCAACAGCATCTATGTATTTGACGACCGGCTGGTTTTCACGTATAATTATAAAAACGGGGCGCAGACAGTGACGTTGGCGGATGTTTCTGCGGTTTTCGGTTCGGATTTGGAGTCTTGCACTCCACCAAAAAACCGCAATTTCTCAGTTGCGGTTTTTTTGTATTTATGCGCTTGAGTTGGGGAGATCAATATGGACCTTCATTTGTTATCAAAAAGCTATACCGTAAGAAAACTAGATGAAGCTGATGTGGATGTGATATTTGAATTGATGCGTAAAAATGAGATTTTTTACAAATACCATCCACCGTTCGTCACGAAAGAAAGTATCCTGGAGGATATGAAGGCGCTGCCGCCTCAAAAGAGTTACGAGGATAAATATTATATTGGTTTCTTTGAAGATAAGACGCTTGTTGCAAATATGGATCTGATTTTGTCTTATCCTACGGAGCATATTGCATTTATTGGATTCTTTATGACAGATGTGCAATATCAAAACAAAGGAATTGGTTCGAAAATTATCAGAGAGGTTTGCGCTTGTATAAAATCTTTGGGATATACAAAAGTACGGTTGGGAGTCGACAAAGGTAACCCGCAAAGCTACGCTTTTTGGCTGAAAAACCAATTTAGTGTGATTGACGAAAATGACTATATCCTTATGGAGCTGCAACTATAATTCGAGGTTGTTTTGAATGAAGGGAGAAAGGGAGAACAGCGTGCAGAATGCAATCGTGCGGGACGGGGCGTATATGCGCCGCCTGAAAGACGCGCTGTACGCGCAGTATGGTATCGCGGCTTTGGAAATCACGCCGGCCAGCCGCGGCTACTACGGCGAGACCTGGAAGGTGCGCGCGGATTCCGGCTGCTATTTTTTGAAAATCGACGCGCTGCTGTTTCATCAGACGCGATACAGGCGGAGCTTGTCCGTCATCGAATACCTGTGTGAAAACGGAATCGACTTCGTTGGGACGATCATCAGGACCCGGCAGAATGCGCTCTGCTTCGATTTCGATGCGGCCGTTGCCGCGCTGTTTGCGTGGGTGGACGGCGAAAATGTCGAGACGGATGAAACGAAAACGCCCGAATACCAGTTGCTGTGCAAAATATACCGGCTGACAAAGCCGGGGCTCGGGATTCCAAGCGCGTCGTTTTCCAATGACGCCGCCGTGCGCTTTTATGAACAGTGGGATGCGCTCAAACGCGCGCCGCAGACGGACGCCAACCGTGCCGCGCTCGCTGTGCTGGAGCGCTATAAGGCGAAAACCGACCATTGCGCTGCGCGGCTCGCCCACTTTGCCGCGCGCTGCCGGCAGCATCCGGCCGCGTTTTATCTGACGCACGGGGACGCCGGCGGGAATTTCTTCGTCGGAAACGGGCGGAATTATATCCTGGACTGGGACGAAGTCATGTACGCGCCCCTTGAACGGGATGCGTGGGTGATGGGCTGTTATGACTGGGCGCGCAGGCTGTTCAACGATACGCTGCAGGCGAACGGGATCGACGACCGGCTCTGCCCGGAGCGTTTGGCCTTTTATTGCTACCACATGTTTTTCTTTTATCTCGGCGAATTTCTGCAGGTCCATCCGATGCAGGACAAAAGCCAGCGGATACGGGAGTATTTTGAGGACGGGTGGATCCTGAGCCGGATCCGGTTTGCGGATACGATCGCGTAGCGCGCCGCCGCAGGCCCATTGCATAGCGAAGCAGCCGCGTGCTGGCTTCCGGGGTTTGACAAGCCCCGGCGTCGGAGATATAATAGGCACAATATCACAGGCGGGTCTCCTGTCGGCTTTGACAGGAGGGCCTTGAATACAAGGGATGGTGACGTGTATGAGCCAGCAAATTCTCATTGCCGAAGACGACGAAGACATCGTGGAACTGCTTTCGCTTTATCTGACGGGAGAGGGCTTTACCGTCTTTTCCGCCGGAAACGGATTGCAGGCGCTGGAGCGGGTGGAAGTCGAGCGCATAGATGTCGCGATTCTCGATATTATGCTGCCGGTGCTGAACGGGTACGACCTGCTCAGGAAAATCAGGGAAAAACATAATTTTCCAGTGATCATTCTGTCCGCCAAGGATCTGGACACCGATAGGATACTCGGCCTGAATTTAGGTGCGGACGCCTATCTCACAAAGCCCTTTAATCCCTTGGAGGTCGTTGCCTATGTCAAATCTGCATTGCGCCGCTACTATGAGCTGGGCGGCAATGCGGCCGCCGAAAAGAGCGCGGTGGAAAAGACGACGCTGACTGTCGGGGAGCTGGAGCTGGATCTGCTCAAATTCATTCTGCGCAGGAGAGGGCAGATCGTTCCCCTTACGCCGGCGGAACTGAAGATCGTCCTTAAACTGATGCAGTCGCCGGGACGGGTCTACACCAAAGCGCAGCTTTACGCATGCATTGGCGGCGAGCTTTATGAAAGCGATGACAATACCATGATGGTGCACATTTCGAATATCCGCGCAAAGATTGAGGATGATCCCTCAAATCCGCGATACATCAAAACCGTGAGAGGACTGGGGTACAAAATTGAAGAGCATTGACCGTGTGCGGAAGAGCCTGCTTTTTTCCTGTACGATATATTTTGCGTGCTACACGCTGATCATTGTTCTGGTGTATTTTGCGTTTGCACACCTTGCGAATCAGAAAATGAGCGAATCGGTTTTCACCATGGAGGACCTGCTCTCCTATGAAGATGAGCTGATACAGGAAAACTATGCCGCGATTCCCGCCAAAAACTCAAAAACCTCTGCGATTATTATTTTCGATGAAAACGGATGGATCCAGTATGCAAGCAACCAGACCATCAGTGAGAAGGTCTTTTTTCAGGATTTGGACATGGTGGACGACTACAATTCCAGCAATTTTTTTGAAGTGCTCCAAAATGCGGCTGAGGATGACACCGTTACATATACGGTATACCTGAACGGCTACGAGGACGGCAGCATAACGCCCAGCGTTCTGGATTACTGTGTTCTCGATGAAGACTACAGAATTATAGAAGGCGGGCTGTTTTCCCACCGCGACTTTCTGACACAGCGGGAATTCGAGCTGCTGAGCGGCATATCGAGGCTCAACGGAACGCTTATAAAATACGCGTACAAGAATGCGGATGGGGAAGAGCGGATACTCGCTTTCCTCTCGACCAATATGAGCGACAGGCAGTATGCGGAGATCGTGGAATCGGTAAATATGATTTGGCTGGCTGGCATCCTCTGCATCTTTCTGCTCATCATTCTGTTTGCCGTGCTGTTTTTCAGAAGCATTAAAACCAGAATTTCACCGCTGAACCGGATGATCGTCTCCTACCGAAAAGGCAGGGAGGCGGAAATCGACCCTGCCGCGGTGCCGTCCGAATTCCGCGAGACGGTCTGCAGTTTCAAAAACCTGGTTGAAGAGCTGGAGTGTACCCGGAAAGAAAAGGATGCGCTGTACAGGGAAAAGCAGAAGCTGATTGTAGATGTCTCCCACGATTTGAAAACGCCGCTGACCGTGATTCAGGGATACGCCAAGGCGCTTTCAGAGCGCCGGGTGCCGTCGGAGAAGCAGGATGCTTACATGGAATCCATTTACAATAAGGCGAAGCTGGCGTCGGATATGGTCAACGATTTGTTCCTGTTCACGCAGATGGAGCATCCGCGTTATCCGCTGCATTTGGAGAAGACAGATTTTAACGAGTTCGTGAAAAGCTTTTTCGCGGAAAAGTATATGGAGATCGACGAAGGGGGATTCCACCTCTCCTCCAACATGGAGGACCTTCCCATCGTGCTGATGATGGACAGAAGGCTGATGCGCCGTCTCCTTGAAAATCTGCTGAACAACGCGATGAAGTACAACCAAAAGGGAACGACGATTTACATCGCGATGGAGAAAAAGGACGCGAGTGCCGTACTGACGATCGCAGATGATGGCGCCGGTATCCCGGAGGAGATCGCCCAGAGTCTGTTTCAGCCGTTTGTCACCGGAAACCGCGCGCGGACGACTGGGAAGGGAACAGGGCTTGGCCTGTCTATTGCACAGAGGATCGTGCAGATGCACGGCGGCAGCATGACGTTTGTCCACCCGCCGCAAAAGCCGTACCACACGGAATTTCGCATAAGCATCCCCGTCCGGGAAAAAGAATAACGCAGGAAAATCCGCAGCTTTCGGGCTGCGGATTTTTCTTTAGAAACATTAAGGTTGCGTGAAGCTTAAATAAAGTTTCGTACCGTATACTCGTAGCATATCCTTTCCGATGCATCGGAAGGAAAATAATTCCGCGTTTGAGGTGATATGCATGAGAAATGTACTGGAATATCTTGAGAAGAGCGCGCGCGCATTCCCAAACAAGATCGCGGTGGAAGATGAACACGGTGCCTGCACCTTTCAGGAATTGCAGGCTGACTGCATGCGCGTCGGTTCAGCGCTTGCCGGCAAGGTGAAACAGGGCGCCCCTGTTGCTGTTTTCATGGATAAGGGCATCCCCGCGCTGTGCGCTTTTTGGGGCATCGTTTATGCCGGTGGTTTTTACGTGCTCCTGAATCCGGATCTGCCGCCCGCGCGGCTCAGGCAGATTCAGGAAGTCCTGCAGGCAGACTATATACTTGCCGACCGGCAGCACAGTGCTGCCGCACAGGAGATCTTTTCCACGGCTTCCATCCTGCAGGTGGAAACCTTGCAGCGCAGTCCCATCCGGGAAGAGGCTCTCGAGCGCGTTCGGCACGACGGGATCGATACAGACCCGCTGTATGCCATTTTTACCTCCGGCTCGACGGGCGTACCCAAAGGGGTTGTGGTCAGCCACCGTTCCGTTCTGGAGTTTATCGATACATTCACGACGCTCTTTGAAATCGGTGAGAATGATATTATTGGCAATCAGGCGCCCTTTGACTTCGATGTTTCCGTCAAAGACATTTATGCCGCACTTCGTACCGGCGCAAAGCTGTCCATCATTCCGAAGCGTCTTTTTTCCCGCCCCGGAGACCTGCTGGACTGGCTCTGTGACCACAGAATCACCGTTATGATCTGGGCGGTCTCTGCACTCTGTCTGATCAGCACGTTTCACGGGCTGGACTACAGACGGCCGACTGCGGTGAGGAAAATCCTTTTCAGCGGCGAGGTCATGCCGATCAGGCATCTGCAGATCTGGATGGAACATCTGCCGGAAACACAGTTCGTCAATCTCTACGGTCCGACGGAAATCACCTGTAACTGCACGTACCACATTCTGGAGCGTGGAAACAGCTACAGGACTGGGATCCCTATCGGGCGGGCATTCCCGAACAAGGCAGTGTTCCTGCTGGATGCGGAGGGCGCGCGGATTTCCGAACCCGGCCTTGAAGGGGAAATCTGTGTTCGGGGAACCGCGCTGGCACTTGGTTATTACAACGCTCCGGAACAGACGGAAGCAGCGTTTGTTCGGAATCCCCTGAACCGACATTACCCGGAGCGCATTTACCGGACCGGTGATTTGGGAAAGTACACGGCGAGCGGAGACCTCATGTTCTGCGGGCGTCGGGATTTCCAGATCAAGCACATGGGGCACCGTATTGAGCTGGAGGAGGTCGAACGCGCGGTTTCCAACCTGCCGGGCGTGGAACGCTGCTGCTGCGTCTTTGATGAAGAAAAGCAGAAGCTTTACGGCTTCTATATCGGAGAACCGGACAGGAAAACGCTCCACAAACAGCTCAGAACACAGCTGCCCGCTTATATGGTGCCAGGGGCGCTCATTCGGTGCACAGTGTTCCCGTTGACCAAAAACGGCAAAGTGGATAGAAAAAGACTGCTTGAAGGGAGGCGCAGCAATGAACAGTCCGCAGCTGAAAAAACTGCTTGAAGAACAGAACCCCCCTTTTTATGTATTCGATGTGGGAGAACTGCGCCGCAGGATCCAAACCCTGCGGCGGGCGCTTCCCGGGAACATCCGCATTTGCTATGCGGTCAAGGCCAACACATTTATTCTTAAAGAAATGCGTGCGCTGGTGGATCGCTTTGAGATCTGCTCGCCCGGCGAGCTTCGCATCTGCCGGAAGCTGGAGCTCCCCCAGGAGAAATTCGTGATTTCAGGGGTGTATAAGGAGCCGGCGCTGATGAACCGCCTGGTCTCTCAGGAGGGACAAATCGGGATCTATACCGTGGAGTCCATGACGCAGCTTTCCGTTTTACAGGAAGCGTCTGCAGCAGCAAACAGACGGTTGCCCATTTTGCTCCGGCTGACCAGCGGCAACCAGTTTGGACTCGACGAAACGGAGATCGAGCGTATCGTTGCGGCGCGCGGGGATATAGACGGTCTGGACATCCGCGGGATACAGTATTTTTCGGGCACACAGAAGGATTCGATCAGGCGCTTGGAAAAAGAGCTCGGCATGGTAGACCTTTTTCTGGAGAAATTGCGTGAGAAATACGGCTATCGGGCAAGCGAGCTGGAGTTTGGGCCGGGACTTCCGGTCTCGTATTTTGAGGGGAAGCCGTTTGATGAGGAAACGTTCCTGCAGCGGTTCTCCGCACTTCTGGACAAAATGAAATTCCGTGGAACGGTCACGATTGAGCTTGGCCGAAGCATTGCGGCAAGCTGCGGTACATACTGCACCAGTGTTGTCGACTTGAAATGCAATGATTCCGGGAATTACGCCATCGTAGACGGCGGTATGCACCAGCTTGTTTACTACGGTCAGTTTATGGCAATGAAGCATCCGCATGTCCGGCACTTATCCGCTGGTGCGTCTGCAGACGCCGAACCGCGAAACTGGAACATATGCGGTTCCCTGTGTACGATCAACGACATCCTTGTCAAACAGATTGTGTTGAACGATCTGCGGATCGGAGACGTTCTGGCGTTTGAAAATGCGGGCGCTTACTGCATTACGGAGGGAATCTCGCTTTTCCTGAGCCGGGATCTGCCGAAAGTCGTGCTGATCGATGAAAATGGAGCCGCGCGCATCGTGCGGGGCTCCCAGCAGACAGAGGCGCTGAATACGCCGCAGTATTGAAAAAGGCTTTAATAGCTACTGATTATTCTATAAGGAGAGGCATATGATGAAGAGACTCATTGAAATTCTGGAAGAAATCCAGCCGGAAGTGGATTACGCTACCTGTACTGACCTGATCGATGGGAGACATCTGGATTCGCTTTCCGTTCTCGCACTGGTCGCGGAATTGGAAGAGAAATTTGACATAACGATTCCCGCAGTGGAAATTGTTCCGGATAACTTCAATTCCGCAGAAAGCCTGTGGGCCATGATTGTGCGTTTGCAGGAGGAGGCCTAAGATGTTTTCCATCTCCTCCTACTTCTCGATTGAATATTTGGTGATTCTTTTGCCGATATCCGTGGCCTTGTACGCCGTGCTTCCGCAAAAGCTTCGCCGGATAAGCCTTCTGCTTTCGAGTTATGCATTTTTCTGGGCGGTCAGCGGAAAGCTGATCGCCTATTTGCTGTTTTCCACGCTTTCTACCCATTACACGGGCTTGTGGCTGTCCAGCCTTCAGGAAGATTGCGACCGGCTTGCGGCAGCGACCCCAAAGGAGAACCGCAAAGCCGTGAGGGTGCAGTATCGGCAAAAGCAGCGTCTTGTTGTCGCCTTTGCGGCGGCGCTGCATATCGGGCTTTTGTTGGTGCTGAAGTATGGGCCGTTTTTTGCGGGCAACATCAACACTGCTTTATGGGCGCTGCGCATCCCGTTCGCGCTGGAAATCCCGTCCTATATCCTGCCAATCGGCATCTCATTTTACACACTGCAGGCGATGGCCTACATTTTTGACGTATACAGGCGAAAGATCCCGGCCGACCGCAATCTTCTGCGTGTGGCGCTCTTTATGAGCTTTTTCCCGCAGATCATGGAGGGCCCGATCTGCCGCTATTCGGAAACGGCCGCGCAGCTTTGGGAGGCCCCGAAGCTGCAATACCGGAATCTCACGTTCGGCTTGCAGAGGATCCTTTTCGGCCTTATGAAAAAAATCGTTGTTGCGGATCGCCTGAACCTGATGATCAAAAATGTCTTTTCCGACTATCAGAATTACGACGGCTTTGTTCTTGCCGTGGCGGCGGTGGGGTATACCGTTCAGCTTTACATGGATTTTTCGGGGACCATGGATCTTGTCATCGGCAGCGGGCAGATTTTCGGAATGCGGCTGCCTGAAAACTTCCAGCGGCCGTTTTTCTCCAAATCCATATCGGAGTTCTGGAAAAGATGGCATATCACACTGGGAACCTGGTTTAAGGATTACGTTTTCTACCCGCTTTCCATGTCGGCGCCGCTGAAGAAGCTGACGGTCCGCGCCAGAAAGCGGCTCGGCAACCGGTTTGGGCCCCTTGCGTCCGGCGCCGTCGCGCTGTTCTGCGTCTGGCTATGCAACGGCCTCTGGCATGGAGCGGGATGGAATTATATATTCTTTGGCATGTACCATTTTGCACTGATTCTGGCGGGCAGCCTGATAGAGCCTCTGACTGCACAGGCGGCGGAGAAGCTGCACATTGAAAGAAACAGCGCGCCGTATCGCTGCTTACGGATCGTCCGCACCGCGGCGCTGGTGTGCGTCGGCGAGCTTTTCTTCCGCGCCCACGGGCTCAAAGCCGGCCTCGCCATGTTTAAGAGGATCTTTACGGACTTTTCGCTGTCGACAGTTCAGGATCACTCCATCTTCACCTTTGGAATGGACAGGCAGGATTTTCTGATTGTCGGGGCTGCGCTGGCGCTCGTTTTCACAGTCGGCGTTTTGCAGGAGCGCAATATAAAAATCCGGGCGCAGCTTGCAGCGAAAAATGTAGCGCTGCGCTTTGCAGCGTATTATGCGCTGATCCTCTTTGTTGTGATTTTCGGCGCTTATGGTGCAGGTTATGTCCCGGTAGATCCGATTTATGCCGGCTTTTAAGGAGAAGTGTTATGATCTATGCAAAAAGAATACTGTCCGTTATACTGTTTTTCGGAATGCTCGCCGCAATTCTGCTGATGGCTTCCTTCGTTTTTATACCGAAAAACAACATGTCCGAGTTCGGTATGGAGGAGGCGCAGGCCAACGGGATTCTCGGCGAAAAGGAGAATACCATCGACGTCCTGGTGCTTGGCGACAGCGAATCTTATTCGTCGATCTCGCCGATGCAGATCTGGAAGGAAACCGGCTATACGGCCTATGTATGCGGGACAAGCGCCCAGCCGCTGAACTACAGCGCGGTTTTGCTGCGCCGTGCCTTTGAAAAGCAAAAGCCCAAAATCGTGATTTTAGAGACCAATGCGATTTACAGGAAGATTTCTCCCAATCAAGCGGTCAATACGGCACTTGGCAATTTGTTTTCCGTGTTTCAGTATCATGACCGATGGAAATCACTGGGGCTGCATGATTTTACGGGGAAGGCCAGATTCACATGGACCGATGATTACAAGGGGTACAGGTATAACACAAAAATCGTTCCCAGCAAAATCGGGCATATGAAACCTACTGAGGCGGTCGCGCAGATCCCGGATCTGAACGAGCAGTACGTCCGGGAAATGAAGGCGCTCTGCGACGAAAACGGCAGCCGGCTTGTGCTTCTGAGTACGCCGAGCACGGTAAATTGGAATTATGAGCGCCATAACGGCATTGTGGCGCTGGCCGGGGCGCTGGGATGTACGTATATCGATCTGAATCTGATGAACGATCAGGTTCAGATCGACTGGAGCCGGGATACGCGCGATGCAGGTGATCATCTGAATCATTTCGGCGCGGTGAAAGTAACGCGCTACCTTTCCGATTATCTCAAAAAGACGGGGCTGCTGACGGATCACCGCGTGGACGCGGACTATGCGAAGTGGAATGATTCCCTGCAAAAGTACACGGCTGTAGTCGAAAGCGGCAATGCAAATAATGCGAATAAATAGTGCGGTGCGCCTTCCGGACGTATGCGGGTTTGCGGCCGATGCGGCCGCCGGTTTACAGGTATCTTCCGGTGACGCTGT
>OJAG01000860.1_pt1 | contig 20917 bp, 9 predicted proteins | sample 1589021 | NCBI WGS metagenome assembly OJAG01 (sample SAMN03283264) | human gut metagenome | biome: human-associated habitat; material: feces | host: Homo sapiens | place: USA | collected 2013 | reverse complement strand
AATACGGCCTGCCGCCTTTGGTTTATGACAAAAACAATAAGATAGGAAAATCTTATGCCGCACATTATGCGGAGAAAGAAGGCAGGCCATCATCCGAAAAAATTATCAAGGCAGACATAGATTTTGTGATTGCTTCATCAAAAGATTGGGATGATTTCATAAGGCAAATGGAAGGGCTTGGCTATAAGATCCGTCAGAAAAAATATGTGACATATATCCCGCCTGGTTTTGAACGGGGACGGAGAGATTCCCGGCTTGGGCCAGGATACCGGGCAGAGGAGATCAAGGAAAGGATAAAAAATAAAGGACAGGAACAGGGGGTAGAAAAGATCCTGTCCCATGAACTGTCAAAAGTTTATGAAAGAGAGATCTTCCAGTATACCAAAACAACGCTCACAGTATTTCAGATGAAAAAAATTAAAAACTTTTATCAGACAGGACATTATCTTGAAGAAAAAAATCCTTATGCAGTAGCATGGAAAGAAGTGAGGAGAAATGCGGTCCATATTGATCAACTCTATGAAGAGTGTAAATATATCTTAGAGCATGAGATCAAAACAGAAAAAGATCTGCTGGAAAAACAAAAGATATTGATAAAGAAAGAAGCAGAGCTTTTCAATCAGCGAAGGACTCTTTTTTCCGTCGAAGATAAAAAAATATTCCAGCAGTACCGGGTATTAAAAAAACGATTGGCCGATACTCCCGATTGGGATGACCAGTTTGAAATATATCAGGAAGAACTAAATGATTTTTTAAAAGAGATGCCGGAAGGAATGCTCAGTGCAGAGAAGGAAAAAAGACAGATCAATGCGATGCTGCGTGAGGTGCGGAATGAGAAACGGATCGTAAACCGGATGATCGAAGAAGAAAAAAGCTTGAATAAAGAAGAAAAGATTACAAAGAAAGAAGGACGTACTGAAATTCAGCACAGGAGGTGAAAAAAATAAATGGGATCAAAAGAAGAAAAACATATTGTTATAGAATTTCAAAAAAAGATACTGCAGGAAGCCGGATGCAGTGCGGAGGTGATAGCTTTCTTAGATGAAATAGAAGATGAAGTGTTTTGTGAATATTACTGCTTCTGTTTTTTAGACGGAATGCCGATAGAAGAAGTGCGGAGAATAGACAGTGTCCCTGTACAGAACTGGAAAGATAAGATCAAACGTATCAGAGAAGAACGGACGGGTTATCTTGAAAGATTATTTGTGCCAGATGCACAGGTGACACAGCAGATCTCTAAGTTACATGAAAAAGCGGGCAGAGTATTTAAGGAAACAGAAGAATTAAGGGATACAATAAATACAACATTAAAGCAGACATTAAAGATTCAGGAAGAAGCTCTTGTGCAGCAAAAAGAATCATATCAGAGTACCTTAGCTTCCAAAGCAGAGCTGCTAAAAGACCGGGAAGATAAGATACAGAGCCTGTTAAGTGAGATAGAACAAAACAAGGCAGTATGGGAGAATGAGAAAAAAGATCTTCTTTTGAAATTAGAGGAGAAGAAAACTGCGGTTAAAGAAGAGGAGAAAAAAGAAGCCGCCTTTATAGAGGAAGATACGGTAAACAATAGAGAGAGAAAAAAGAAACGCTGGCATTTTTTCTGTAAAGAAAACAAGAAGAGAGGGACCCAAGATAACAATAATGAATTTATAGAGACTTATCTGGCAAAAGATACTTTTAATGATGCACAAAAAGAATTCCTGATCCAATGTCTGGAAGAGGGAGATAGTGTACAGGAGATGAAAACCTATGCATCTGCCAGCCTTACTCCAGCAATGATGCAGCGATTACGTCAGGTAAGGAAGAAAAGGAGAGAACGACCATGAGAAAAAAAGAACAGACAGGCATTAACTTAAGTGAAGAAGAGATCCTGCATGGGAAAGGGGATGCTTATGGGATCTATCAGATCGACTGGAAGGGAGAAGGAAGGGAGTATGCCTTCCTTTCCTATGATTCCATCAGGGCAAAGGGAAAGCTGCCGCAAAGGAAAGATTACCAGCTTGTTTATAGTGGGATCTTAGAGCCAGATGAAAACATGGACAGCCTATATGTAAAATTTAATATCGCACACCCACAGGATTTCACAGGACATTCCCTTTCCATCAGCGATATTATTGTTTTAAAGAAAAATGGAAAAATAAATGTTTCTTATGTAGATATGATAGGGTTTGTCCCATTATCAGATTTTTATAAAGAGCCGGCACTAAGAGTAGTAGGGCAGATAACTGAAGCAACACAGGGATTTACAGCCGAGGGACACTTCGGGACATGGCATTCAATACAAATGCAGGAATTTCACAATGAAAAATTTTTTCAGATGCGGCATGATGAATTTGGGGAACAGGTTGCAGATATTATCGTAAATGAACAGGGACAGGTTATTGCCGAAGATCTATGGCATGGCTTTAGTCCTGAAGCAATGAAATTAATTGGAGAATATTTACTAAACAGATCGCTTCATGAAAAAAAAGAAGCAGCCTATGTTATATCAGGAGACAGCGGATATTTTATGATCCATGAAACGGATGGAGGATATGATTATACGTTTTATAATGAGGATTATCAGGAATTAGATGGAGGAATCTATGATGATCCAGAGGTATCGTTAGCAGAAGCCGTAGAGGATATTTTAGATGATGCAGGCATATCCATTGGCAACATAGAAGAAACAGATTATGAGCAGGTAGAACAGAGTATTGAGGAAAGTGAGGAGAAAGAGTTATTGGGGTATGCGGTACAAGAAGCAAAAAGAAAATTAAAAGGAGGAGATATTCGGCTTACTTCCGAAGTATATTACAAAGAAAAATCGTTGGAAGGAAGGAGCCGAGCGGATATTGAAGAGACCGTCTTATCCCAGGCACAGATCATAGTAGATGAACTGGGTCTGCATAATGAAGTAGAGCTGATCGGTGCGAGGGTGTATGGTTCACGAAGCAGAGAAGGCTTATACCGCCCAGATTCAGATGTGGATGTTGCCCTTAGTTATCAGGGACCAATCAGCGAAGATAGTTTTTTTAACTATCTGAAAGAAGATATGTTATATGTTAAAGAGATTCCGATAGACATTAATCCTATATCAAAAACGAAATCGGGAACTTTGCCTGAATATCTGGAAAGGGCAGAGTATTATCTGGATGAAAAGGAAATTGAACAGTTTGCAGAACAGATAGATACTTTCGGACGTTTACGGGGAGATTGGTATGTAGATGAAACGATGGAGCCGGAGAAAGCAGTGGATGCGATCACAGATGACATCCTGCAGAAAAAAACGGGCTATCTGAATGATTATCTTAAAAAAACTATAGAAATATCAGGAGATCAGGAGGATATAAAACAGGCAAAAGACCTGCTGATCCAAATGGAAAAGCTTGAAAGATTATCTATTTTTGATAAGGAACCTGAACCAATACCAGAAGTTGATTTTTATGTTGCAGAATGTTCAGAATTTCCATCATTGGGTGAATATCACGAGGGTTTAACCATTGATGAAGCGATCGCTGTTTATGAAAAAATACCAGGAGACAGAAAAAACGGTATAAAAGCGATCGGTATCAACCTGCATTTTCCAGAAGGGCATATGTATTCTGATAAATGTGACCTGCTCGCCGGAGGGCACATCTGTAAGGAGATGTTAGATGCAGTACCGTTTTATAAAGAAAACAGACAGGTCAGGAAAGCAGTAAGATATTTAGAAAAACATTTTGAGATAAAAGAGAACCTTTCTTTAATAAAACCGAAGAAAAAACAAAAAAATTATCATTTATAATAAAAAATATAATAAAAAAATCATATTTATGATAAAATAATAAAAAATAATTAGGAGATTATGAATATGTTTATTTATTTAATGGTATTGGATACAGAGGAGGAGAAAATAAAATTTGTTAAAATTTATGATGCTTACAAAGATAGAATGCATTATACAGCAAGTGTTATTTTAAAGGATAAATTAAATGCAGAAGATATGGTTCATGATACTTTTCTTACTTTAACGGATCATCTGGATAGAATTGATGAAGAAGATTTCACTGGAACATGGAATTATATTGTCACTATATTAAAGAATAAATGTTACAATTTTATAAAGAGAAGTAAGAAAATTGAATTAATTGCAGATGATACAATTTTTGAACAGTCTGTGGAAGGGTATAATCTGCTAGAAAGTCAGTTAATTAAGAAAGAATCAGAAGAATTCTTAAATTCATTAATCAGAGGACTGAAATATCCTTATAAAGAAGTTATTTATCTTCAATATCACAATAAATTAAATAGCCGTCAGATTGCAGAGATTTTGGAAACAAATTCTGCAAATGTAAGAAAAATATCCAGTCGTGCGAAAGAACAGTTAAAGAAAGGTATGTTGAAAAAAGGATACACCTATGAATTTTGAAAAACTATTAGAACAGGAAGCTCAGAGAGCGGCACTGCAAGATTATGAAGAAGTAACAGAAAAGACGAAAAATTATTCTTATAAATTTTCTAAAGAATTTATCCAAAAAATGAATAAAATGATTTATGAAGAAAAAAGAAAGGCAAAGAAAAAAAGAAGATTACGTTTTTTACTGGTAGCAGCAGTTATTTTGATATTGAATGCAGGTATTGTTTTGGCAAATGATGATTTAAGAGAAAAAGTTGGAACACTTATCATTCATTTCTTTGAGGATAGTATTTACATACATAATTCTGAAGAACAAACAGAATCCGAAAAAATATTTCGACAGCTACATCTGACTTATATACCAGCAGGTTACAATTTACTGTATGAAACAGAAAATCCTATAACGATGTATAGTGCTTATTATGAAGGTCAAAACGATAATTATATCGGTTTTACACAGGGATTAAAGGAAAATGTTGATGTTCATGTTACTTATGATGGAACTGGGAGTAGAAAAATTCAAGTGAATGGAAAAGAGATTTATGTTGTTAAAGATAAAGAGATTACATCGTTCTATTATGAAGACAATGGATGCATTATTACGCTGTCCAGCACAGAAAAAGAATTAGAATTAATAAAAATATTAAAAAATATAAAATAAAATGTCACACTTATCCTCCTTCGATTGTGTCTTATATAGACACAATTAAAGGAGGATTTTTTATGAGAAAAAAGATTATGGTGTTGTTGATATGTACTGTTTCATTAGTTAGTATACCGTTTTCGGTAATAGCAGCAGAAAAAAATGTACATACTAATGTAGCAGTAGAACAGATTATGCCACGGTATGGAAATATCAGCCAAATAAGTGGTAATATCCAAGCAGTATCGGGAAAAATAAATTGTAGTGTTGATGTATTGATGAAAACATCAATCTCAATAAGCGTCAAAATGAGTCTTCAAAAGAAAAATGGAAGTTCTTGGAATACGGTAAAAAGCTGGAATAAATCATATAGCAATACTAAAGTGGTAAATTCTAAGGCAGTTTATAACAGTACAACTGGTGCTACATACCGTATGAAATACACAGTTACAGCAGGAAATGATAAAGCAACTGGCACAACTCCAAGTGTTGTTGGAAAAAAATAAAGAAATATAAGAGGAAAGTTAATGAAAAAAAGAAAACTATTATCTAGAGTATTATGTTTAATTTTATGTTTATGTCTGGCAATTGAATTAATTCCTTCTGAAGCATATGCGAATACTTTAAAAGGCATTGATAAAGCAGTCAGTAGTCAGGATAAACCTGTAAAAATAAAAACTGGTGAGGAAAAAGTATCTAAAATTCCAAAAGAAAACAATAATTTAAATGAAATAGAGAATGAAGAAAATGATACACCTGAGATTCTTCAGGAACTAGAAGACGAACGTTCTACAAGAGTAAAAAAGTTTCTTATGAGCGATGGAAGTATCTCAGCAGTTTCTTATGGAATGGATGTTAATTATAAAGATAAGCAGGGAAAATGGAAAGAAATAAATAACAACTTTTTGTATAGTAAAGATACAGGTGAGGAAGGAGATTTTTCAGGATATAAAACAAAACAGGGAGAAACAAAAATCAAATTTTCTGAAATAGCAGGAGAAGATAAGCTTGTGCATTTGGAAAAAGATAAATACTCTGTTGATTTTACAATGATTTCTAGTGAAGATGAAGAAAATGTATTTGATGAGGAGGAAAATGTACCAGATGATGAATCTACAGAGGAATTAGAAGATACAGAAGAGATACAGGCTACAGAAGCAGAAGAGTCTAATACAGAAAAAAATACAGAAGATAAGCCTCAAGAAGTAACTACAGAAGAAGTGGAAGAAGCCACAACAGAATACCAGGAAGAAGTTTCTACAGAAGATGAATCCAAAGAAATATTAGACAAACAGAATTTAGAAGATATAGAAGATGAACAGGCAGCGTTACAAGATATAGAATCTCAAAATATATCAGAAACAGAGAATGAGGAAGATGATTTCATAGATTTTCAAACAATAAATTCAAAATCAGATAAAAAAGAAGAAAAAAATGAAAAAGAGGCTAATGTAGAAAAATCTTTAATTACAGCTACAGCAGAAGAAAAATCAGAAATCAAATCAGAAGAATCAGAAAATTTCTCAGAAAATTATGAAGGAATAGAACAGGTCCCGGCCATAATAAAAAAGGGGACAATAGAAGGAATATCTAATGCAAAGAAGTCAAGAACTATTCAAGAAGAAGTTGATGAAGAGGAACAAGAAGATTCTTATGCTGTAGAAAATGTATATACACAATTATCATATGAAGGAATTCAAGAAAATGTTTCTTTAAATTATTCTCTTATAGGAAGTTCCTTAAAAGAAGATATTATCGTGGAAGAACCTTCCGAAACGTATGAATATAGATTTTTACTATCGTTAGGTAATCTTGTCCCTAAACAGGGAAAAGAAGGTGCGATTTATCTTAATGATAGCAAAACAGGAAAAAATATTTATGTGATTCCTGCAGCATATATGACAGATTCAGCTGATAACTATTCAGAAAATGTAAAAATGTCACTTGAAGAAACACAAGAGGGACAGTATATATTAAAGATAGTACCAGATGAAGAGTGGATGAATGATCCGGATAGAAGCTATCCGGTGACAATTGATCCGACACTAGAAAAGTCAACGGCAGATTCTAATGATTTTGTGATAAGAGATGTTTATGTTGTAGAGGGCGATTCCAGTACATATTATCCATATGGAAATACCATAGCATATATAGGACATGGGGCTTCAGCAGATGCACAGACACATAGAATGTTCACAGAATTTAGGAAATTACCACAGATTCCAGCAGGAAGTGTGATCACTGGTGCAAAGTTATATTATTATCAACAAATGTATGATCCATATTCGGATACAAGAACACCATTCTTTTATCTGGATGCAAAAGAAGTAACTGCAGGCTTAGACTGGACAAATGGTGTTACTTGGGATAGTCAGCCAACGTATAAAAATACGGTTTTAGATTCTCAAAAAATATCTGAAGAAACAACAGGCAAATATGTAGGTTGGGATTTAACCTCTGTTATAAAAAAGAAATATGAGGAAGGAAATGATGAAAAATTTGCAGCCGTTGCTTTAGTTCCAGATGATGAAGAAAGCATTTCATCTGTTAAATATAGTGCATTAGTACGGTTTTATAAAGCAACACGTTCAACAAATAAGCCATATGTTGTTATAAATTACAGAGATTCCTATGGAGTAGAAGAATATTATTCTTCTCAGTCACAGGAGATAGATAGTGCAGGAACAGTATATGTCGGAGATTATTCTTCTCAGCTTACGTTAGAAAAGATGGATTATAGTAATAGCAGTGAGGCGATTTCTTTTTCATTAGAACACTATTATAATTCTGGATTGGCTGGTGGAAATTTCGGTGAAGTTAGTGCATATACAAAAGATTATTCTTCTATGAAAATAGGAAATGGATGGAAATTAAATGCACAACAGACTATAGTAGAGAAGAAAATTGGTTCTACGATATATTACATTTATACAGATGGAGATGGAACGGAACATTATTTCTATGAAGATGAGGAAAAGGCAGGAACATTTGTGGATGAAGATAATCTAGGATTATCTGTTACAAAAAATGGCTCTGTTTATACCATGACAGATGGGGATAGTACAACAACTTTTAATGAAGGATATCTGACATCTATAAAAGATAGCAAAGAAAATAAGATTTGTTTTGCTTATGGCGGAAAAGAATATGGCTCAGATAATTTGTGGAAGCCAACTCAAAAAAGTCATCAATTAACTTCTATAATACAGATTAATAAAGTAGATAATAAAGCAAGAAAATTGGTATCATTATCGTATGATGAGAATGGGTATCTCACTAAAATTACAGACAAGGCTGGGCGTATTACAAAATATCATTACGATGGTGGAGAATTAGTAAAAATAACGCACCCAGATAATACTACGGTATCTTATACATATGATAATAAACATTATCTGTTATCAGCTTTAGATAATGAAAGTAAATATGGAGTAGAATATGGTTGGGAAAAATTAGGATGTAGAATCATTGTAAACAGGATACGAGAATTTAATAATTCAGGAGAAACGAAGGAATATGGTTCAGATGTAAAAGTAGACGGTCATGATCTGCAGCATACAGTATATACCAGTGCAGGAAATGATAATAACTTTGATACGAGCGATGACCAAATCAGTACATATACTTTTGATTATTCGGGACATACTGTAAATGTATGTACAAAAGATGTTCAAGGAAATGTTTTAGGAGTAGATACAGGGGCATATAAGAGTAAATCGGCAAAAAACAGCCTTACAGCAAGTGCAACGTCAGGCAAACAAGCATACAGCGAGATCGTAAATGGAGGTATTGAAGTTGCTGGGGCTACTTCAATAGATATTAATAGCTGGAATGTAAGTGGATCTACTACAAATGGTTCTGTTTCAGCCACAAATAAACAAGCACATAATGGAGACAGAAGTATTGCGCTTTCGGGAGAAAGTACAGATAATTCTTATGTAAGAGCATACGCAGCCGGAAGAACTTTATCACCAGGTACTTATACATTCTCCGCTTATGTCAAAACAACAGATGTAAAGAAATTTGGAAAAGATGGAGGTGTATTTTTACAATTTCATACAGGAAGCAAAGTTTTAGCACAGGGAGATTCTTTAGATTATCAGACTTTAGAAGATACAGATAATGGATGGACTCGAATCTCTGTTACTAAAAAATTTACTTCCAGTAGAAAAGTATATGGATTTGTCAATCTGAAGAATGCACAAGGTGTAGCATATGTGGATGACCTGCAAATGGAAAAGGTAAATAGTGCCAGCGGATATAACCTATTAAATAATGGAGCCGGAGTTACACAAGCCCGTTGGGATATGAACACAGAAGGGACTTCTTTTGCACAAGAAGAAAAGTTATATGCTTCTAATGCATTAAAAATCACAGGAAAATTACAGGAAAACCGAAATATCAGCCAGACGGTCAGAATAAATCATAAAATAAAACAACAATCTTATATGCTTTCTGGTTGGGCAAAAGCAGAATCTGTTCCAGATATTGCTGAGGACAATTCAGATGGCGAAAATAGATTTTTTGGTTTACATGCAAAATTTTTGTATGCAGATGGAAGTTATGAAACAGAATATATTCCATTTAATGCAGATGTGCCTACATGGCAATATATAAGTGGAGTTGTAACACCAACACAGACAGGTAAAGTGTTGAGTGCTATCATTGTAGGTTGTGATTATACATTTAATGCGAATACAGCATATTTTGATGGGATTTCTCTCGTAGAAGAAGAAGCAAGCTTATATGATTATGATAGTAAAGGAAATTTAATCTCTGCCATTGATGGAGATGGTAAATTTGTTTATGATTATGATGATAAGGGAAATATCATTTCTGTGACAGATGAAGATGGAAATAAAACAAATTTTAAATATGATGAGTCTGGGAATCTTGAGGGTATTTCTGCAAATGAATTTTCTGTGAAAGAAGATGATGAAGGAACAGAGCAGAAGAATATAATCGAAGGAAAAGATGGTACAAAATCTACCTCGTCAATAAAATATACAGCAGACGGAAATTACATATCTTCAGAAACGGATGCTGCCGGAGCAGTTACTTCGTACCAGTACGACGATAAAACGGATTTACTGAAAACTACAGTAGACAGTAATAAAAATACCACCAGTTATACTTACAATTCCGGTAATTCGCAACTTTCAAAAGCAGCATTGAAAGATAAAAATGGGGAAGAATTAGTATCTTTAAACTATACATATTCCAATGGAATCATGTCTTCATTAAAACGGTCTGGTTACAGAGAAGATAAAGCAATACAGCAGGAATATTCATTTGGTTATAACAAATGGAAGCAAGTAACTTCTATATCTGCTGGAAAGTATAAGTTGGCGGGATATGAATATGCCGGAAAAAATGGTTCTCTTACTCAATTAACATATGGAAATGGAGTTAAAGAAACTTATAAATATGATACATTAGGGCAATTGGCAAGTATTTCATATGATGGAACCGTAACCTACAAATATACATATACGACAGATGGAAATATAGAAACTGTTACCGATGTACCAAATGATTATACATATACTTACAAATATGACAAAAATAGGGATGCCATAGAGTATGTAAAAAAGAAAGCCGGAGTTACAGAGATTTATTCACAAAGCTGGGAAAGTACAGATGGATTGACATCAGGTAATAAAATATCTTTCGATGGAAAAAGCTACGATACCTCTATTACAAAAGACAGTCAGACTTCTAATGTTTTGACAGAAAAAAATATACTGGGAAATAAACAGTCTTTTATTTATGATAGTTTAGGACAGAAACTTTCTGAGAAAAATAATGTATATAAATTGGATTATTCTTATGAGAGCATTGATACAGACAATGCAAAGGATAATGCAACGGGACGTATTCAGCAGATTTCCTATGGAAAGATAAATAATAGTTTTAGCGACTTTTCTTTAAAATATGAATATGATACTCTTGGAAGAATAGTAAAAGTAAGTGATACAAAAGGAAATATACTGGCTCAATATTCTTATGATGCACAAGGTCAGCTTCTGATGGAGAAACTTCCACAGCAGAATAAACGCTATGAATATACCTATGACACTGTTGGAAATATTCAAGATGCAAAGACCTACACTCTAACAGGAACAACTGCTACTGCTACAAAAAAATATACATATGGAGATGCTTCATGGAACGATCTGCTCACTGCCTATGATGGAAAAGAAATAACTTATGATGGTGCAGGTAATCCATTGGCTTATAATAATGGAACAGCATGGAAATTCACATGGGAGAAGGGAAGAGAACTTTCTTCGGCATCTGCTGATGGAAAAAATATAACATTTACATATGATGTAGACGGTATTAGAGACAGTAAAACTATAAATGGTGTAAAGCATGAATATGTTACGCTGGATGGACTGATCTATCAGGAAAAATGGGGAAATAATACCCTGACATTTTCTTATGATAATAATGACAAACCTTATGCAGTGAAGTATAATAATACTACATATTATTATGTTTTAAATCAGCAAGGTGACGTTATCCGGATTGTTGATGAAAATGGAACGACAAAAGCAGAATATACTTATGATGCATGGGGAAATGTGATTGCAAGCACTGGTACAGACAGTGGGATTGGTGCAGTAAATCCATTATTATACCGAGGATATTATTACGATTCAGAACTTGGAATGTATTATCTTCGTAGCAGATATTATGATCCAGGAGTAAAGAGATTCATCAATGCCGACAGCGTAGATTATCTAGGAGAAAATAAAACAGAATTATCCTATAATTTATTCGCATATTGCGAAAATAATCCTATAATTTATATTGATAAAGATGGATATGCAGTTGCACATATTGTTGGGGGAGCAATAGGAGGTTTATCAGGTGTAGCATTAGGAAAGTTTTTGGCAAAAAAACTTAAATTACATGGCACAAAAAAGACAGCATTGATAGCTGCATCTGCTGTTGGAGGTGTCGTATTAGGAGCATTTTTAGGTCCTTATGTGGCACAACTTTCTAAATATGGTATTCAACTCATTAAGAAAAATATAAGTTATGGAGCAGCTGCAGGGAAAGCATTATGTTTTGTTTCGGGTACATTAATATTAACGGAAGAAGGTCTAGTTCCAATAGAAAAATTAAGAGAGGGAGATTATGTCTATGCAGAAGATATAAATACAGGGGAACAAGAGTTAAAGGAAATTATTCAAATTTATGAAAATCAGACACAAGAAGTCGTCTGTTTAAAATTAAAAGGAGAAGAAATTATAACGACTCCGTATCATCCTATATATATTGATGGAAGAGGTTGGGTAGCTGCTGTTAAGGTAAAAAACGGAGATGTTTTACATACTTTTGACGGAAAGAAAATACTGGTTGAAAAAGTACAGTATAGAAAGCTAGAAAAACCGGTTAAGGTATATAATTTTGAAGTGAGAGATTTTCATACATATTATGTTGGAAAAAACAATTTTTTAGTGCATAATAAAAATTGTAGTCTGGTTAAATTAAGTGATAAATATATCAAAAAAACATTGAAATTAGACGCTCACGCTATAAAGAGAGAATATTTAGGCAAAAAAGCAGCTATAGCAAGATATGATTTAGCTGTTGATAAGAATACGGGAATTATATATATAATAAATAAGGCAGGTACAATAATAGATAAGACAATTTATAGAACAAAATAATAGGAAAAAGTGAGTTGGATTTTTATTGAAGTATATTTTGCTGAAATTATTATCCAGTCTACTTTTATAATATTACAGTATTAAATTATATTATGTATATTAAGAAAGAAACAGAATGTTTTTTGTATTATATTAAGTAATATATCGTGTATAAAGAAAGGATTATCGTAAAAAATGGGCATATATATAGAAATGAATATATTTTTTGATAATAATTTTGATGTATATAAAATTGAAAGGATATTAAATATAAAACCTTCAGATTGTAAAAGAAAAAATGAAACTAGAATGTCACCATTTAATAAAAATGAGCATTTAGAGGGATACTGGTCATTGGTTACAGACACATTTGAAGAATTAGATATAAAACCGGTAATGGATGATTTGTTAAGGAAGTTGGAAGGAAAATTGGAAATAATTAAAGAGATATGTAAAGAAAATAATGGAGAAGTTTGTTTTGAGATAGTTCCAATTTTTGAGAAAGATAACTTGCCGGCAATTTATTTTGAGAAAAGATTTTTAAATATTGTAAATTATTTGGATGCAGTTATTGATATTGACATGTATTTGAATTGAATCTTTGATTTAAGAGTGTATATATTAAGTGAGGATGAAATGGAGTTTCAAGTAATATATTCTAGAAAAATTCAAGGGGCAGTAATCTTATTTACAGTATTTATGTTTGCTTGTCAGTATGGACTTACAAGGGAAACAGTAGCAGAAAATTTTTCGAGAACTGGTATATGTTGGAGCGAATTTGCACTAAATGTAGTATTCAGTATCCTTCTGATTTTTCTGGTTTGGGATGATGATTATATTCTATCAGATGAGAGCATTACATTTCGAAGAGTTATTTTTTGTAAAAAACATAAATGGAATGAATTCCCTTATTGTGGAATTTGTTATAAAAAAAATGAAAATGCAGATGATAGAAATGAAAAATTATTGTACTTTTCAAATAAACCCGAGTCAGATAGTAAATTCGAAAAAGTGTATCATGTCATAGAGTATACACCTGAGATTGAGGCAATTTTCCAAATTTATTGTCCGCAAATGCCAGATCTAGACGGGAAGTTTTGGAAAAACGAGCTAATGGGTACAAAAATGTGGGAAGACGCAGATATTGATAATTACAAACGAAAAATTTTTAAATACGATTTTATCCAGTCTGTTCATTTTTTGCCAATAATATGTGCTTTAAAACTTGCAAGTAATTATTATGTTCCAGTAGTGATGTTGGTAGGTGCAATTGTATTTACATATAGTCCATTTATAAAAAAATGGCATAATAAAGTAAAGGAACTTACAAGAGAATATCAGAGAGCTGCATTATGTCAATTGATTGCGGAAAGATGCACTTAAAAATATGGAGATTATGTATAATGCATCAGAGCATTATGAAGGATGGTTAATAGAAAATATAGTAATAAAGCATTAAAATTTAAAGTATGTTAGATGTAGAAAAGCAGAAAGGCGTATCCTTTCTGCTTTTTTTGTACTGAAATTCGGTACAAAATGGATGGGTTAGTAGATGTTGCAACATAAAATTTGTATATACCTGCCATTTTAATTTCCATAATTACCAATTTTGATATAGAAAGAAGGGTGAATATTATGATGCGTGGACCTCCATAAGAAAACTTACTTGAAAAAATAAAGATTTATAAAATAAAAGAAGGGAGAAATTACAGATGGCAACAACATTACTAACAGCCGAGGAAATGCTTGAAGAAACAATTAGAAAAGTATCTTCATCACCTGATGAATGGCTGCGTTTTTTAAACACAGCGTCCCGTGTCTATCAGTATAGTTTTGATGATCAGCTTATGATCTACGCACAGCGTCCGAATGCGGTAGGATGCACGAGTTTCCAGATATGGAAAAAAACAAACCATTATGTAAAGCAGGGAACAGCAGGGATCGCACTGATACATACGGTAAATGGACGGAAAAAACTAAGGTATGTGTATGATTATAAAGATACCGATATTGTGAGGGGAGTCCCTGTTACAGAAGTAAGGAAGCCATACCTCTGGCAGATAGACGAGGAGGATAAAAAAGATGTGTCCGATCATCTGCAAAGGAGATACCATATCAAAGGACAAGAGGCAGACCTTGCTACCATGTTAAAAAAGTTAACAGAAGAGATCATAGAAGACACGATGGCAGAAGAAGTGCCAAAACTGCTGAGGGACAGGCAGGATTCTTATTTAGAGGATTTAGACCAAGATACGATACGGCTAGAGTACAGGGAACTGTTCTTATCTACGGCATGGTATCTGCTGTTAAGCCGTTGTGGGATAGATCCTGAGGAATATATGTATCTGGAGGATTTTCGGTCAATCACAGATTTTAATAATGAGGATGTGCTGCTGCGATTGGGATCTCCGATAAGCGAGCATTGTGCATCAGTCCTGAAAGAGATCGGACTTTATCTCTTTCAGAAAAATTTACAAAAAAACCGGGCAGAAACTATTGTAGAAGGAAGGGCAAAAGAATATAATCAAGATAGACAGATACCAGTACAAAAGGAGGCGTAACAAGATGAAATTAACCTATACGAAAGGCGAAGACGGTCTGATGTATCCAGAGCTGGGACTAACAAAGACGGAGGGGCACATCGGGAAATACGGACTGATGAGGGAAAGATACCTGAAAGAACACGACAGATCGACATATCAGATCCTTCTGATGAAAGATTACGAGGGACATCTGATCGAGATCCAGAAGCAGGCAGAAGAGAGGATGGACGAACTGGTGCCAGAGCTGATGAAGGCGGCAGGGGTAACGGAGGAACTGAAAGCAGCCGACCAGATGAAATGGGTCGGACTGGTAAACAACTGCAAACAGCAGGCGGAGGAAATAGTGAAACAGGAGATTATATTCAATTAAGCTTATTTCCACAAAATGAACAAGAACAAGCTGATTATGGAACAGCAGCAGGTGATAAACCGGCTGCTGTTTTTGCGTTCCCGGAAACTTATATCGACGAAGCTTTACGGACAGGCGGGAATGATGACCATTCTTTAGAATATGTGCTACTTGACCTGATGCAGAAAAAACCAGGAGAACTGCTTAGAAAAGACCTGAAAGAGGCATGGAAAGGCGGAAAGGGTCTTTTTATGCCAGACGGAGTAAAAGTCAGTGTATGGTACAGTGAGGAAGGGATCTTTTTTCGCCGGGGGAATGGTGCAAGAAGGAATCCAGAAAAGACATTATCGTGGGACGAAGCCGCAGAACGGATCGAAAGTCTTTATCAAAATGGACAATTTACTACAAAAGAATTGCAGGAAAAAGAATTTGATACGATACGGACGAGAATAGCAGAATATGTTTTTTTCTTTTACAGAGACAGCAGGCTGGAATCACGATGGGGTTCAGTTTATATTGAAGCTGTTGAGAAGATTACTGGGGAGCTAAGAGATCCTATAGGTGTAAATACCATATATGAAGAACTTCTATCATTTGAAAAACGTGTAGATTTTGAAACTGGATGGCAGAAAAGGAATTTTGAAGCAGCAAAAGAACATCTTAAAAAACTGAATCAGGCATCTATACCTGTTTCACAAAATGGAACAGAACCAGTACACATAGCATTTATCACAGCAGATGAGATAGATAAATTGTTGCAGGAAGGCGGTATCGTTCAAGGAGGAAAGAGCCGGATACTGTCTTTTTATCAGCAGGAACCTATGCCAGACAAAAAAGTAGCGATCGCTTTCCTAAAAGAAGAGTATGGTATCGGAGGACATTCCCATTCTATATCAGGAAGTTCCCATTCTGATGAGTGGCATGATGCCAAAGGATTTCATTTAAAAAAAGGAAAGGCAGAAAAGAAACTGACATGGAAAGAAGCAGAAAAACGTATCCGTATCCTGATAGAAAACAAAGAATATCCTTATGTTAAGGATAAGGAAATGCAGGAACGATCGGTTAAGGAGGATCACACAAAGGAAAAAGAAAATGTACTGAATTTCAGTACGGAGGAGAAAAAAGAGGATACCCTGCAGTTCCAGATCGATTATTCAGAACATGATAGGTTAAGCGTTTATGACAAAGAAAATGAAAGGTTTCATACGAAAAAAATATCTTTTGCTGTAGCCGACAGAGTTTTTACTGTATTAGATGAACAGGAAAGAAAACAGCAGGAAGAGGAAGAAGCCCCTTCTTATTATAAAACAGCCTTTTCCGTATACGCAGTCATTGACGGGGAGGAGTATTCTTTCCGGGGGAGATATGATATTGGAAGTGAAGGAAAGTCACTTTTGGAACATATCCGGGAATACTATGCGTACTGCCTTTCCCCAGACTGCCTGTACAGAAAGCATTGGGCAGAAGATGGTATGCTTGAGGAAACGATAGCACAGCTTACAAGGGATAAAAAAGTATTTATTCCATATCTTGAAGAACATCTGGGACTTTCACCGGAAGAAGAAAAACAGGCGGAGGAATTCCTAGAAAAAAAAGAACCGGGAGTCTTACAGGATAGAAGATACGAGATCGTTGATACGGGACGGTTTGATTATCCATTCAGTGTACACGAACTGACCCGGACGGAGGAAGGCTTTTCTTACTCTGGAAATACAAAGTTCTGCCGAAACAAAGAAGAAGTGGATGCCTGGATAGAAGAACAGCAGGAAATACCCAGAAAGATGGAGGCAGCGATCGAAAGCAGTGAAGATTATGAGGATGCTGCGGTGTCTTTTGTTACAACAGTAGACCCAGAGGGAAACAGACAGCCGGCATACCGTTTACTGAAAAAAGGAAAGAACGGGGTAGAGCCGTATCCTTCAGAAGAGATGCTCTTTCATAGTATCGGGGAAGCAAAAGAATATATAAAAGATCATGCGGAAGAGATCAGGCAGATCTCCTATGATGAGATCATGGACTGGGCCGCGGAAATAAGACAAGATAAGATCACTGCTACAGAAGTCCAGGAAGAGATCCTCGATGCAGAGACGGTTGCTGTCACTCCTGCTTCAGAAGAGAACAGCCAGAACTATCATATTTTAAAAGGGGAATTGGAAACAGGGACAATCCGGGAAAAATGCTGGAAGAATATCCTTGCGATCGAAACGGTAAAACAGTTAGAAAAGGAACAACGGCAGGCAACAAAAGAGGAACAGAACATACTAGCAGATTACGTTGGATGGGGCGGGATCGCAGATGTTTTTGATGAGAAGAAACCACAGTGGCAGGAAGAAAGGGAGAGGATACAGACGGCACTGACTCCGGAAGAATACCGTTCGGCAGTAGGGTCTGTTTTAAATGCCCATTATACACAGCCGGTTCTCATTAAAGCCATGTATCAGGTATTGGCAGGCCTGGGATTTACAAAGGGACGGATATTAGAACCATCCTGTGGGACAGGGAATTTCTTCGGACTTCTTCCAGAAAGCATGAACAAGTCTACGTTATATGGTGTGGAGTTAGACCAGATGAGTGCAAAGATAGCTGGTTATCTTTATCCAGAAGTAAATATTGAGAATACGGGGTTCGAACGTACAGATTATCCAGATGGATATTTTGACATAGCTGTCGGAAATGTTCCCTTTGGGGATTACCGGGTAAATGACCCTGTTTATAACCGTCATGGATTTTTGATCCATGACTATTTTTTTGCAAAGACACTGGATAAACTGCGCCCAGGTGGTGTTGCTGCATTTATCACAACAAAAGGGACGATGGATAAGGAAAATACCAAAGTAAGGCAATATCTTTTTAAGAGGGCAGAACTTCTGGGAGCAGTCCGGCTGCCAAACACTGCATTTAAAAACGCAGGGACAAAAGTAACTTCTGATATTTTGTTCCTGCAAAAAAGGGAAAAAGAAATAGCTGATCCGGAATGGATCTCTGTTACAGAGGATGCACAGGGGATCCCTGTAAATAGTTATTTTGCAGCACACCCGGAGATGATCCTGGGAACAATGAAAGAAATCTCAGGACCTTATGGGGTGGAGACTGCCTGCATAGAAAACGAAGGCGTTTCTTTAGAAATACAATTACGGGATGCCATAGCCAATATCACAGGACATATACCAGAAAGGATGCCGGAGGAACGTGCTGAAATTCAGTACGGGACCGAACCTGTAACAGATATGCCAGACAGGGAAGCGAACAGGATATACAGCTATGTCGTATCAGAAGCTGGGGATATTTATTATAAAAATGAATCGGGACTGGAGCAGCAAAGGGTCACAAAGACAACAAAAAGCCGTATCACCGGGATGGCTGCTATCCGGGACTGTGTCCGGGAACTGATCCGACTGCAGGTAGAAGAAACAGAAAATACAGAAACAAAGATTCAGGCAGAGCAGAGAAAATTGAATACCCTGTATGATTCTTATACGGAAGAATGGGGACTTTTAAACAGCATAGCGAACAAGAGGGCTTTTTCGGAAGATTCCTCCTATCCTCTGTTATGTTCCCTTGAAAGATTAGATGAAGACGGGAATCTTGCCGGAAAAGCAGATATGTTCTCCAAACGTACTATCCGGCAAAAGGAAAGTATCACTCATGTCAATACTGCGAACGAAGCCCTTGCTGTGTCTATGACAGAACATGGAAAAGTTGACCTTTCCTTTATGTCGGGACTTTGTGGAAAGCCGGGGGAAAAGATAACAGAAGAACTGGCAGGAGTTATCTATAGAAATCCAGTAACACAGGAATGGGAGACAGCAGACAGCTATCTGTCAGGCAATGTACGGGAAAAACTTCGCATTGCAGAAAATTTTTTGGAAAGTACTCCAGAGTATAAAAGGAATGTAGAGGCATTAAAAAATGTGCAGCCAAAACGGCTAGAAGCATCAGAGATCGAAGTACGGCTGGGTTCTATGTGGATACCATTAGAAGTTTATGAGCAATTTATGATAGAGACATTTCAGCCGCCAAAATATATTGCCGCAAACCATACGATAAAGATACAGTATTCCTCTTACACAGGGGAATGGAATATTCAGGGGAAAAATATAGATGGGAGCATTTTAGCGACCAATACCTATGGGACGAAGAGAGCCAATGCATACCGTTTACTGGAAAATTCACTGAACCTTAAAAATATACAGATCTTTGATACCTATACTGACAGTGAGGGAAAGGAACACAGGGAATTAAATAAAAAAGAAACAATACTGGCAGGACAGAAGCAGGATATGATCAAAGAAAAATTTAAGGACTGGATATTCAAAGACAGGGAACGGCGGGAAATGCTGGTCACGATCTATAATGAAAGATTCAACTCCATCCGTCCAAGACAGTATGACGGAAGCCATTTGGAATTCCCCGGAATGAACCCGGAGATCACCTTAAAGCCACATCAGAAAAATGCCGTCGCACACCAATTATACGGTGATAATACCTTGCTCGCACACTGCGTGGGGGCAGGGAAGACCTTTGAAATGGCTGCCGCAGCAATGGAAGCAAAACGCATCGGGATTACCCATAAATCACTGTTTGTTGTACCAAACCACCTGACGGAACAGTGGGGTGCGGAATTCCTTACCTTGTATCCTGCTGCCAACATCCTTGTGGCAACAAAGAAAGATTTCCAGCCTGCAAACCGTAAAAAGTTCTGTGCAAGGATCGCAACAGGGGACTATGATGCTGTCATTATCGGCCACTCACAATATGAAAAAATCCCACTGTCAGCAGAACGGCAGCGTAATATTTTAGAAGAACAGATAGATGAGATCGAGATGGCGATCAGCCTGGCTAAAGAAGCACAGGGAGAAAATTATACGATCAAGCAGATGGTAAAGAGCAGAAAGAACTTGGAAGTCCGACTGGCAAAGTTAAATGATAAGAAAAAAGACGATGTGGTGACATTTGAGGAATTGGGCATTGACAGGCTGTTTGTGGACGAATCGCACGCATTTAAGAACCTTTTTTTATATACAAAAATGAGGAATGTAGCAGGTGTCGCACAAACAGAATCCCAGAAAGCGATGGATATGTACAATAAATGCCGGTATATGGATGAGATCACAGGAGGGAAAGGGATCACTTTTGCGACAGGGACTCCAGTCTCAAATAGTATGACAGAGCTGTATACTATCCAGAGATACCTGCAGTATGACCGCCTGCAGGAAATGGAACTGGGGATGTTTGATAACTGGGCCTCTACTTTTGGGGAGACAATCACAGCTCTTGAGTTATCTCCAGAGGGCTATACTTTAATAGGACGATAAAATTAACTGTCCTAAATTGAAAATACAT
>OJAG01000846.1_pt1 | contig 21113 bp, 15 predicted proteins | sample 1589021 | NCBI WGS metagenome assembly OJAG01 (sample SAMN03283264) | human gut metagenome | biome: human-associated habitat; material: feces | host: Homo sapiens | place: USA | collected 2013 | reverse complement strand
CCTTTTCTGGCACTTCCATTAATGATTACAATTTTCATGCGTGTATCCTCCAACTTCAGATTTGTATGTCTCTATTATACCATAATGATAGTGGTATGTGAAAAATTATATATTCATTTAAAGCAAATTTTTATGCAATTTTACCACTTTAATGCATTAAAATTTAATGTTTTTTTTATAAAATATGCAAAATGTGACAAAAATCACTGGACAAAATGTCCTATATGAGGTAAAATGCATATATGCAATCGAACAGCACATTTGAAGGTTGTGCAGATAGTATTGGTTATATTTTGCGAATTGGGGGGGATTTTTCATGAGAATATATCATGCTAAGGATTATGCAGATATGAGCAGAAAGGCTGCAAATATCGTATCGGCACAGGTGATTATGAAGCCTAATTGTGTATTGGGACTGGCTACAGGCTCTACACCTATCGGCTTGTATAAGCAGCTCGTTGAGTGGTTCAAGAAGGGGGATTTGGACTTCTCAGAGGTTATGACGGTGAATCTTGATGAGTACAAGGGACTAAGCCGTGAGAATGACCAGAGCTACTATTATTTTATGCATCAGAATTTGTTTGATCATGTGAATATTCCGGTTGAGAATACTCACCTGCCAAACGGCATGGAGCCGGATTCACAGAAGGAGTGTAAGCGCTATACAGAGCTGATTCAGTCTCTTGGCGGTGTTGATTTACAGCTTCTTGGTATCGGGCACAATGGTCATATCGGTTTTAATGAGCCGGGCGAGTCTTTTGACAAGCAGGTACACTGTGTGAATCTGACAGAGTCTACTATTGAGGCCAATAAGCGCTTCTTTGCATCGGCTGATGATGTTCCGAAGCAGGCTTATACAATGGGCATCAAGACCATCATGCAGGCTAAGAAGATTCTTATTGTTGCAAGTGGTGAGGATAAGGCTGAGATTGTGCACAAGGCTTTCTTTGGACCGATTACACCACAGGTGCCGGCTTCTGTATTGCAGCTGCATAATGATGTTACGCTTGTAGCGGATGAGGCTGCACTGAGTTGCTTGTAGATGTTTTTTAGTTGAGAAGGTACATGTATATGTTAATAAAAAATGCAAGGGTATTTACAGAGGATGGCAGCTTTATGCAAGGTGATGTTGTCGTTAAGGATGGCCGTTTTGACAGTGTTTTGGAGAGAACAGCTGACACGGATGCGGCTGCTGACAGCACACAGCAGGAGAGTATAGATGCATCAGGTCTTATCATGATACCGGGTCTTGTGGATATTCATTTTCATGGATGCAAGGGAGCTGATATGTGTGACGGCACCAAAGAGGCACTTGATGTGATTACAGCATACGAGGCTTCTATCGGAGTGACGAGCGTGTGTCCGGCTACTATGACCATTCAAAAGGATGAGCTTTTGAGTGTCATGAAAAATGCCGGTGATTATAATTATCATGGTGGTGCACATCTTGTAGGTATCAATATGGAGGGACCTTTTATCAGTCCTTCTAAAAAGGGCGCACAGGCGGCAGAGAATATCATGCGATGTGATTATGATTATTTCTGTGAGCTTCAGGATGCGGCCCATGGCTTGATAAAGCTTGTAGATATTGCTCCGGAGGAGCCGGGGGCGATTGATTTTATAGACAGGGTAAGAGGAAGTGTTGTGGTTTCAATAGCACACACAGCGGCTGATTATGACACAGCGGTAGAGGCTATTGAGCATGGTGCAAGCCATGCCACACATTTGTATAATGCGATGCCACCGCTTCATCACAGGAATCCGGGAGTTATCGGGGCTGTGAGAGATTCAGAAAAGTGTCATGCAGAGCTCATTTGTGACGGTGTGCATATTCATCCGTCGGTTATCAGGGCAACATTTGCCATGTTTGGTTCGAAGCGCATGATTTTAATAAGTGACAGCATGAGAGCCACAGGGCTTGAGGATGGCGAGTATACACTCGGTGGACAGGCAGTGACGGTCAGAGGTCCGCTTGCCACACTCCATGATGGGACAATTGCAGGCTCGGCAACCAATCTGATGGATTGTATGCGTTTCACAGTAAGGCAGGCAGGTATTCCGCTTGAGGAGGCTATTATGTGTGCTACAGCCAATCCGGCTAAGGAGATTGGCATCTATGATGAAGCAGGCAGCATTTCTGCAGGAAAGAGAGCAGATTTTGTGCTTCTCAATGATGATTTGGATATTGTGAGTGTGTATATCGACGGAAAGGAGATATCATGTTAGGTTTTTTTAAGAATAAGTCAAAGGGAAAGGTGATCTGTTCTCCGTGCAACGGCAGAGTGGTTCCTATTACAGAGGTTCCGGATCCTACTTTTTCTGAGAAGATATTGGGAGACGGCGTGGCCGTGATTCCTTCTGAGGGCAGGTTTTACGCTCCGGCGGATGGTGAGGTGACAGCTGTATTTGATACGCTTCATGCTTTTACCATGACGACCACTCAGGGAGTCGAGTTGCTTTTGCACATTGGTCTGGATACAGTGATACTAAAGGGTGCTCCTTTTAAATCACATATTTCCGTTGGTGATCAGGTGAAGAAGGGTGACCTTTTGATGGAGGCTGACCTGGAGCAGATTAAGGCAGCAGATCTTAATGTCATTACTCCGGTTTTAATTGGCAACACTGCTGATTATAGTGAGATAAAGATACTCAAAGAGGGGGATGTATCCGCCGGTGATGAGATTTTAAGTCTCGCGTAGATTTGAATATAATTATATAATAATAACGAACTTTATTGGAGTATCTCCAGTTTAGTATACATAATGTAAAGGAGGGGAAATTTATGAAATTTCTTCAAAAACTGGGTAAAGCTTTAATGCTTCCCGTAGCAGTACTTCCTATCTGTGGTATCCTCATGGGTATTGGATATTATTTATGTCCTGCAACCATGCAGGGTGGTGACATCGAGGGTGTACGTAATTTAATAGGTCTGTTTTTAGTTAAAGCAGGGGGCGCTTTGATTGACAACATGGCCATCCTTTTTGTAATCGGCGTTGGTGTCGGTATGTCGGAAAAGAACGACGGTACCGGCGGTATTGCAGCTTTAGCTTCATGGCTGATGATGACAACACTCCTGTCTACAGACTTTGTTACAAAAATCATGCCATCTATCGCTGACAGCGCTACAAAGACACTTGCATTCGACAAGATTGCAAACCCATTTATCGGTATCTTAGCCGGTGTTATTGGTTCTTTGTGTTACAACAGATTTAAGGATACAAAGCTTCCTGACTGGCTGTCATTCTTCAGCGGCAAGCGTTGCGTAGCAATTATCGCAGGTGTTGTTTCAATCCTTGTATCTGTAGTATTACTGTTTGTATGGCCATTACTTTTCGGTGCTCTTGTAGCTATCGGTAAAGCAATCGTTGGTTTTGACGTAGTCGGCGCAGGTATCTATGCATTCCTGAACCGTCTGTTAATCCCTACAGGATTACACCACGCATTAAACAACGTATTCTGGTTCGATACTATCGGACTTGGAGACCTCTCTCATTTCTGGAATGGCGAGACATCAAAGGATGTTTCATGGAGCCTCGGAATGTACATGTCAGGTTTCTTCCCATGTATGATGTTTGGTATTCCTGGTGCAGCACTTGCCATGGTTAAGTGTGCAAAGCCTGCTAAGAAAAAGGCTGCCATCGGTATCCTTGCTTCTGCAGCTATCTGTGCATTCATCTGTGGTGTTACAGAGCCTTTCGAGTTTGCATTTATGTTCCTTGCTCCTGTTCTCTATGTGATTTATGCTTTACTTTATGGTATTTTCACAATGATTACAGTAGCTCTTGGATTTAGAGCAGGCTTCTCATTCTCAGCCGGCGCGATGGATTTATTATTCTCATCTTCACTTCCGGCTGCAGCAAAGACATGGCTCATCATTCCTCTTGGAATCGCAGCTTTTATCGTATTCTACATTGTATTCTATTTCGCTATCAAGAAATGGGATCTTAAGACCCCTGGTAGAGAGGACGATGATGTCGAGGCAGAGAAGAAGGCAGTGCTTTCTAACAATGACTACACAGCAGTAGCAAAGACTATTCTTGAGGGCTGCGGTGGCAAAGACAATATTGCAAGCATTGATAACTGCATCACAAGACTTAGACTTGAGGTTAAGGATATCACTCAGGTTGATGACAAGAAGATTAAATCTGCAGGTGTTGCAGGCGTTATGAAGCCTGGTAAGAATTCTGTTCAGGTTATTATCGGAACCAAGGTTCAGTTTGTTGCGGATGAGTTCTCTAAGCTTTGTGAGTAGATTTGTTCAGCAATATAGCAGTGCTGATTCACATTAGGTGATTCACATAATTTCATAATACATGATTAAAAGCCACACCAGGTGTTATGCCTGGGGTGGCTTTTTTAGTTGGTTCGGGCCGTAAGCTCCGCCCGGTCGTGGTGCACACGGAAATGTATAGCTTTACAGCAAGGGTTGAAAAACAAACAAACGTTTGTTATAATAAATTAAGTGAGGAAATAAAAGTATATCAGGTTTAGTAATTTAAGTATTCATTTAATTTATTGTAATTAGGGAAAATCCAATATCAATCGATTGATAGAAAGAGTGATTTTATATGAACATATGGCTAAAGTTAAGGAAAACAGCTGCAATTGCACTATGTGAGTTACTTGCAATTGCTACAATTTTTACAGGCTGTGCCTCCGCTGATTTATCCGGCACTGAAGGTGCCGGGCATGCCGCAGGAGCTGAAGTGGCAGGTGAGGATCCTTCCGGTGCTTTAGGCAGCAAGGATAATGCAGATGGTGCACAGAGTGGAAGTGACCCGGCGGAAGCTGATTCAGGTGCTAATGGTACAGGACAGGCTGATTCAGGAAAGCCGCAGGATGATCTGGTAAATAACAATTCCTACGTTTCCCTCGATGCGATTCCTGCATATGATGGCAAGGCATACGTGGCCGTCAACAATAATGAGCCTTTTTTTACGGACAGCGATATGACTACCACTGCTTTTGAAAATTACAGTGATTTGGATTCACTTGGCAGATGCGGCGTGGCTTATGCCAATATCTGCAAGGATATCATGCCGACTGAGGAGCGTGGCAAGATAGGCATGATAAAGCCATCAGGCTGGCATACGGTGAAGTATGATGTGATAAAGGACAGGTATTTATATAATCGCTGTCATCTTATTGGCTATCAGCTTGCCGGGGAGAATGCCAATCCGAAGAACCTTATTACCGGTACGAGATACCTGAATGTGGAGGGCATGCTTCCGTTTGAGAATCTGGTAGCGGATTATGTAAACAATACAGGAAATCATGTGCTTTACAGGGTGACTCCTATGTTCTCGGGCAGCAATCTAGTTGCAAACGGCGTTCTCATAGAGGCGAAGTCGGTTGAGGATAACGGTGGCGGCATACTTTTTAATGTCTATTGCTATAATGTGCAGCCCGGAGTCGGAATAAACTATGAGAATGGTGACAGCTGGCTGGATGGCACCACTCCGCAGCAGAGCGCTCAGACGGATACACCGCAGAATGAAGGCTCGCAGAGCAGCGCTGGAAGCGGGGCAGGAGAATCCGGCTCTTCAGGCAGTACGACAGGAAGTGCATCATCAGGCTCAGACAGCTCAGCAGCAGAAAATAGCGCTGCAGATTCTTCAAACAGCGAGACGATGGTTCATATCACTGCAACCGGCAAGAAATACCACCGGGCGGGCTGTCGGACCTTGAAAAAGAGTGACACAGAAGTAACGCTTGATGAAGCAAAATCCATGGGTTTGTCTCCGTGTGGCATCTGCAATCCGCCGCAGTAGATGTGCATTTGCATTTGCAACCGTTCACAGCAGATGTGCATTAGCATTTGTAACCTTTCACAGCAGATGCTCGTTATCTTTGCAGTCCGTATAATTGCCATAAACCCTTGACGATTGCAAAACCGAAAAGTATAATAGAATAGCTAATGAATTCAATATTTTAATATAGATGGAGGAAACCAAATGGCACTGAGCAAAAAGCCGGTCAACGGCATGAAGGATATACTACCTGCAGAGATGGAAATCCGTGATTATGTGACAAGTGTGATCAAGGATACATACAGAAGCTTCGGATTTACACCGATAGAGACACCATGCATGGAGAATATAGCAAATCTCACAAGCAAGCAGGGCGGAGAAAATGAGAAGCTGATCTTCAAGGTAATGAAGAGAGGCGAGAAGCTGAATCTGGAGACAGCAAAGGAAGAGTCGGATGTAGTAGACTTTGGAATGCGCTATGACCTTACAGTGCCACTTTCAAGATATTATTCAAACAATGCCAACAACCTGCCATCGCCGTTTAAGGCACTTCAGATGGGCAGCGTGTGGAGAGCAGACAGACCACAGAGAGGCCGCTACAGACAGTTTACACAGTGTGATATAGATATACTCGGAGAGCCAAGCAATCTGGCAGAGATAGAGCTGATTACAGCAACCACTACCACGATCGGCAGACTCGGCTTCGAGAACTTTGAGATAAGAATCAACGAGAGAAGAATCCTAAAGGCAATGGCTGCTTACAGTGGTTTTGCTGAGGAGAACTACGACAGCGTATTTATCACACTCGATAAGATGGACAAGATAGGAGTGGAAGGCGTTGCAAGTGAGCTTGCACAGGATGGCTATCCACAGGAAAATATTGACAAATATCTTGATTTGTTCAAGCTTTTGGAGCAGACAAGGGATGTCACTGAGGGTGTAAATATACTTTCAGAAAAGCTTGGTGAATATTTAGACGAAGAAGTGGTTACAAATATGACAGAGATAGCTACTGCTGTCAATGCCACAAAGGGAGCAAAGTTTGAGCTCGTATTTGACCCTACACTTGTTCGTGGAATGAGCTACTACACAGGAACTATTTTTGAGATATCAATGCCTGAGCTTGGCGCAGCTTGTGGCGGTGGCGGACGATATGACAAGATGATTGGAAAGTTCACCGGAAATGATGTACCTGCCTGTGGTTTTTCAATCGGTTTTGAGAGAATTATCCTGCTTCTCATGGAGAGCGGCTTCAAGATTCCTGAGAGTCCAAAGAAGGTGGCTTATCTGGTTGAGAAGAAATATCCGGCAGACAAGCTTGTTGATGTCATGAACCAGGCAAAAGACGCAAGAGCAAACGGACAGCAGGTGCTTGTTGTGCGCATGAACAAGAACAAGAAATTCCAGAAGGAGCAGCTTATGAAAGAGGGCTACGAGGAGTTTGTTGAGTTCTTTAACAGATAGGAATCTGATAAGCAGCAGATTAGCTGTGCAGCAGCGGTACCAGACAGATATTAGAATAAATATATAGTAGAAATATAAGGAGCATAAAATGGCAGAATCAATGCAGGGCTTACATAGAAGCCATAGATGTACAGAAGTATCAAATGCCAATATCGGTGAGAAGGTCACCGTCATGGGCTGGGTACAGAAGAGAAGAAATTTAGGAAGTCTCATTTTCGTAGATTTAAGAGACAGAAGCGGAATACTTCAGATAGTATTCGGTGAGGAAAATGTAGGTGCAGAGGGCTTTGAAAAGGCAGGAACCTTAAGAAGTGAGTTCGTCATCGCAGTTGAGGGAACTGTTCAGAAGAGAACAGCTGCTGTCAATGAGAACTTAAAGACAGGTGATATCGAGGTTATCGCTACATCAATCAGAGTGCTTTCAGAGGCACAGACACCTCCATTCCATATTGAGGAGAATTCAAAGACCAGCGAAGACATCAGACTTAAATACCGTTATCTGGATCTTCGCCGCCCTGATATCCAGAGAAATCTCATGCTCAGAAGCAATGTGCTTCGCGTGATGCGTGACTTTATGGCAAACGAGGGATTTTTGGAGATAGAGACACCAATCCTTTGCAAGTCTACACCGGAGGGCGCCAGAGACTATCTCGTGCCAAGCCGTATACACCACGGACATTTTTATGCGCTTCCACAGTCACCACAGCTCTTTAAGCAGCTTCTGATGGCTTCAGGCTATGACAGATATTTCCAGATTGCACGATGCTTCCGTGATGAGGATCTGCGTGCAGACAGACAGCCTGAGTTTACACAGGCAGATATGGAGCTTTCATTTGTAGATATCGATGATGTAATCGAGGTAAATGAGAGACTCTTAAAGCACCTTTTTAAAGAGGTCATAAATGTGGATGTTGAGATTCCGTTTAAGCGTATGCCTTGGCAGGAGGCTATGGACAGATTTGGTTCTGACAAGCCTGATACACGTTTTGGTATGGAGCTTTGCGATGTTTCGGATGTGGTAAAGGACTGTGGCTTTGGAGTATTCACAGGAACTCTTGAAAACGGTGGCTCTGTCCGCGGTATCAATGTAGAGGGACAGGCAAAGATGCCTCGTAAGAAGATTGACAAGCTTGTAGAGCACGCAAAGGGCTGTGGAGCAAAGGGACTTGCTTATCTGTGCATCAATGAGGATGGCACATACAAGTCATCATTTGCCAAGTTTATGACAGAAGCTGAGCTTGATGCACTTGTTGCAAAGATGAACGGAAAGCCGGGAGATTTACTCCTTTTCGCAGCAGACAAGAATAAAATCGTATGGAATGTACTTGGAGCGCTTCGTCTCATGCTTGGAGCTGAGCTTGGCCTGATTGATGAGAACAAGTACAATTTCCTCTGGGTAACAGAGTTCCCACTCCTTGAGTGGTCTGATGAGGAAAACAGATTTATGGCAATGCATCATCCATTCACTATGCCTATGGAGGAGGATTGGGACAAGATAGATTCAGATCCGGGCGCAGTTCGTGCAAAGGCATATGATATCGTACTCAATGGTACAGAGCTCGGTGGAGGTTCAGTGCGTATCCATCAGGATGACATCCAGGAGAAGATGTTTGAGGTGCTTGGCTTCACAAAGGAGCGTGCACATGAGCAGTTTGGATTCCTGCTTGATGCATTCTCATATGGCGTACCGCCACACGCAGGACTTGCCTTCGGTGTTGACCGTATCTGCATGCATATGCTGCATACAGACAATATCAAGGAGGTTATTGCATTCCCTAAGGTAAAGGACGCTTCGGACCTCATGTCAGAGGCACCCGGAACTGTTGATCCAAAGCAGCTTGAGGAGCTTGGAATAGCTGTGGCTGCAGAGGAAGATGAGGAATAACACTATAATATGAATTTGAAAAAAAATATTTTCAATGCGATTACCATAATACTGCTCGCCGCACTTATTGCGGGGGCAGTATTGCTTAATAACAGGATAAAAAAGCTCGAGACACAGATGTCATACACCTCAGACAACACATCGGTGATACTTTCCGATGTGCAGACCATGCAGGATGATATCAAGTCCACCCTTGAGGAGGAGGCCAGCCTCATAACAGACTGGGATATTTCCTTAAAAAGTGCAGACTTTACCGATAAGACATACACAGTCTCTGTCTCGGTGGTGCCAAAGGAGTACACAGAGGATACAAAAACCAGTGTATTTTTCGGTACAAACGAGATACCGCTCGAGCTAGACGGCATCAAGTATACGGGCGAGGCCACACTTCCTCTGTCTGAGGACTATGCAGGCAATGTGACATTTCTGTTTGTTGACGGAAATAAGAGAAGCACAGAGGTGCTCGATAAGTTTGAAGGTGTGACATCAGTGTTCAAAAATGTAGCATCCGGCATACTTGCCGATAAACCAACCTTTGACAATGGCAGCATAAAGCTTGGCACAGATGTAGATGTAGCGGTCATGGGAAATGATTACTTTGACTTTAACAGTGTGCAGCTCGTAGTTGCAAGCTCAGATACAGAGCTAAAGACATACGATATCCGACAGCTGTTGGCAGAAAACGGCACGGACAGTGCAGACTCTGCAGACACAGATTCCATCACATCCGCCTTAAGCCGGAAGGATGATGCCAAAAAAGATGGCTCAAAGAATGACACGGAAAATGATACCTCTGATGCCTCAAAAGAGGATGACGGTAAGCTCCATAGCCTCGAAGGCACAGTCAAAATCGAAGACTTAATCCCTGTCACAGCCGCAAGCAATATCAAAATATATGTCAAAGCAGTATCGGCACAGGGCTACACCTTCACATATGACCTGTTCGAGGGTACCGTAAATCAGGACATCACAGACTTTGAAACCACAGCCGACATATCCGGCGGCGACTACACAGTAACCGACCTGTCCGGCAGCAAATACGAGCCATAAAAATGTGATATAAAATAAAGCTCATTTCGCATAAGTGAAATGAGCTTTAAATTTAAAAAGTAAAAAGTGCCGGACAAAATTTCACGCCAGTGAAATAAGTCCGGCACTGCTGGAATGCAAGGTAGCAAAGCGCCTCGCTCGTAAACCTGAATTAGCCGGAGAGCATACAGTGTGTTCCGAAGAAAAATGTGAACTGCCGCGGAGTTCCATAAAGTAAAAAAGAAAGAAAATGTAAATAAAACCATAATCTGTCCGGAAAAACAACCGCGGCTGACTTCACATTTTTCTGAGGAATATACTGTGTGCTATGCCGGCAACCTCACAACCTAAAAAGCGAGGCGCCACAAGGCACCTCACCCTTCTTTTTTACTGAGCGGCAGCGTAAATATAAACTCAGTTCCCACACCCTCAGTGCTTATTACATTTATATTCTCACCATGCGCCTGCACGATTTCTTTAACTATAGATAGGCCAAGTCCCGTACCGCGCTTATCCTTTCCGCGGGATAAATCACTCTTGTAGAAGCGTTCCCAGATCTTTGAAAGGCTGTCCTTTGGTATACCGATACCGTGATCCTTTACTGATATAAACACCTTTTCATTTCTGATACTCGTCTCAATCTTGATACTCGAATCATTATTTGAAAACTTCACAGCGTTGTCTATCAGGTTGTAAAGAATCTGCTGGATTTTGACCATATCACCGCGCACGAAAAGCTCTTTTCCGGTGAGCAGCAGGTCAAAGCTTAAGCTCTTCTCACTGCATTTACCCTCGAAGGTGAGGATTGTCGTGCGGATCATTGTATTGATGTCAAAATCAGCAATATCCAGATGTATGCCGTGATGACCGAACTGGTTCAGATCGATAAGACTCTTGGTGAGCTTATTAAGCCTCTCGGTCTCAAAAAGGATGATGTTTAAGTATTTATCCTGCATCTCAACAGGAATGGTTCCGTCCAGCATGGCCTCCACGTAGCCCTTTATAGATGTAAGAGGAGAGCGAAAGTCGTGTGACACGTTGGAAACAAACTTGCGCTGATCCTCCTCAAGCGTATCAAGCTCAGTTGCCATGTAGTTTAGTGTGTTTGCCAGATAGCCGATTTCGTCATTGGAATGTACATCAATCTGGGCAGTGAAATCACCCTTTGCATACTTCTTTGCGGTCTTTGTGATTTTGGAGATAGGACGGTAAATGGAGCGGCTCATTGTGACAAGCATAATAAATGCCACTGCAAAAATGAGCGCTACAGTGTAAAAGGAGATATTCATAAAACCGTTTACACCTGCCGTGATATGGCTCATTGTCTTGTGAATGACTATGTAGCCGATATTCTGGTACGAGACATTTACCGGGGAAAATACGGACAGCATCCTATGCTTGAAGGAGCCGTAAAAATTTCCAATCATATAGTTGTCGCTGCCAAAATCGGTGACATCAAAGCCATTTATCAATACAGGCTTAGAACTGTCATTTTGGGTATCAGTGCCTATTGACGGATCATCTGAGTCCATGAGCAGCTCACCGTCAGGACTGACCACCCATACCTCGGCATCCATATAGTCGGCTACGATTTTCATGTGATTCTGGAAATCGCTAAGCGACATGGATGAGCCAAAGTATTCACTGGCATAGTCACCTGCAATGATGGATGCTTCCCTGTAGAGATTGGATGCTTCCTGCTTTTCGATATAGTCTGTGGTGAGATGCTGTGTAAAGGTGCATATAATGAAAAAAGCAATGACACCGTAAATCAGGTAGCTGATTAACAGCTTAGAGTAGATGGTATGCTTCATTATTATTTTACCTCAAACTTGTATCCGATACCCCAGACAGTTGCGATGCGCCAGGTAGGCTTGTCCTTGATTTTCTCGCGGAGACGCTTTACATGCACATCGACAGTGCGGGTGTCACCGACATATTCATAGCCCCATATGTTGTCCAGAAGCTGCTCCCTTGTAAACACCTGATTTGGAGATGAGGCAAGAAAATATAATAGCTCAAGCTCCTTTGGCGGCATATCAATCTGCTGTCCGTCATAAGTGACAGAGTAGTTGGACAGATTTACAATAAGCCCCGGGTACTCCACACACTTGATATCTACGGAAGCATAGGCTTCCGGCTTTGCAGGCTGGAAACGTCTGAGCACGGCCTTGACTCTTGCCACAAGCTCCTTTGAGTCAAAGGGCTTGAGTATATAGTCGTCGGCGCCAAGCTCCAGGCCTAAAACCTTGTCAAATACCTCGCCCTTTGCGGAGAGCATGATAATCGGCACATCGGACTTTGCACGTATCTCACGGCATACCTGATAGCCGTCTATGCCCGGAAGCATGAGGTCCAAAAGAAGCATGTTTGGCTTGTAGTGCTCGAATGCGATAAGAGCCTGCTCACCGTCATTTACGATTTTGGTGTCATAGCATTCCTTGGTCAGATATAGAGATATAAGCTCTGCTATATTGTTGTCGTCGTCTACTATCAGTATTTTCTGTTTAACAGCCATTTCTAATCTCCTTCTTAAAATTTATTTATATTCCGTAAAAGTACATTGTCGTTATTTAAAGGTTGCGATGGTTACTCCGGCATCGCCCTCACCAAACTCACCGAGATGGTATTCCGCAATAGTTTTTGTCCTCTTAAGGAGTCCATGCACAGCCTTTCGCAGTGCACCGGTGCCTTTTCCGTGGACAATGCGCACAGATGTAAGATGAGCGATATATGCGTCGTCCAAGTATTTATCTAAGAGAGCAAGTGCCTCATCCGTAGTCTTTCCAATCAGGTTGATTTCTGATGAAACTGACAGCGATTTGCTCATCTTTATCTTGCTTCCGCTGCCGCCGTACTTCTTGGCAGGAGATACATCGTCGTTTAAGAGCACGAGGTCATTAATATTAACCAGCGAGCGCAGTATACCCATCTGCACATACAAATCGCCCTTGGCATTTGGCAGAGTGTGGACGGTTCCCTTCAGATTGAGGGAGAGCACAAGCACAGAATCACCGATGCGCAGCTTCTTAGGCGCCTTGTGATTTGCCTTGGCAGTGTTTTTCTTGATGTCTGACAGCTTCTTTTCCTTGTCATTCATCTTGTCACGAAGGGCAGAGCGCTCCTTTTCCATCTGGCTCATAGGAGCCTGCCCCTGTCCGTATTTGTTGAAATTGCGGATGGTTTTGTCGGCAAGCTCCTTTGCATCCTGCAGTATCTTGTAGGCTTCCTCATTTGCCTCGCGTAAAATCTTGTCTTTGCTCTTGTCTATGCGCTCGTTTTTCTCTTCGAGCTGTTTCTTGAGCTTTTCAATCTCGGCCTTGTAGCTGTTGATTTCAAGCTGTTCCTTTTCGATGGTTTGTCGCTGTGACTCGAGGCTTGCAATCAGATCCTCAAAATCAAGGTCGTTATCATTAATCCTGCTTTTTGCATCCTCGATGATGTTTTCGTCCAGACCAAGCTTTGATGAGATTGCAAATGCGTTACTCTTTCCAGGAATACCGATTAAAAGGCGGTAGGTAGGGCTTAAAGTCTCCACATTGAACTCACAGCAGGCATTTTCCACACCGTCTGTGGAAAGTGCATATACCTTCAGCTCACTGTAGTGTGTGGTGGCCATGGTGATGGCGCCATACTGGTGCAGTCTGTTTAAAATTGAGATGGCAAGTGCCGCACCCTCTGTCGGGTCGGTTCCCGAGCAGAGCTCATCGAACAGGCAAAGGCTTCTGTCGTCAGCTTTTTCAAGAATTTTTACGATATTGGTCATGTGAGACGAGAAGGTACTGAGACTTTGCTCAATACTCTGCTCATCGCCTATATCCGCAAAGACGTCCTCAAAGATGGCGAGCTTTGACCTGTCAGCCGCAGGAATGTGAAGACCTGCCTGACCCATGAGAGTCAAAAGTCCGACAGTCTTTAGTGAAACAGTTTTACCGCCGGTGTTTGGTCCGGTGATGATGAGCTGCTTATAGTCCTCGCCGAGCCGTACATCTATAGGGACCACCTTTTTAGCATCCAAAAGCGGATGACGGCCCTTTCTGATATTGATATGCCCCTCGGTGTTGAACTCAGGTGCCACACCGTTATATGATTTAGCCAGATTTGCCTTTGCAAAAATGAAGTCAAGCTCTGAAAGAATCTCATAGTCCTGCTCCAAAGCAGCCGCATTCATGGCAACCTTGTCGCTGAGCGCTGCAAGGATTTTTTCAATCTCCTCCTGCTCCTTTATGAAAAGCTCCTTGAGCTCGTTATTCAAATTGACGACAGCCATCGGTTCGATAAAAAGGGTAGAGCCGGTAGATGACTGGTCGTGCATCATGCCGGGGACATTGCCCTTAGCCTCAGCCTTTACAGGCAGACAATATCTGCCGTCACGCATGGTCACAACCGCATCCTGCAGATATGTCCTCGTTGTGCTGTTGTTCATGAGTTTGGTGAGCTGCGCATGGATTCTGTCGTTCATGCCGCGTATGCTCTTTCTTATCTTAAAAAGCTCAGGACTCGCATCATCGGCAATCTCTTCCTCAGATAAAATGCACCTCTTAATCTCATCGCAGAGTGCAGAAACCGGTTCAATCCCTGCAAACAGACCGGAGAGTGAATCCTGCTTCTCATTGTCCATGGCGCTTCTGCCATAAGCCTTCACGCGCTTTGCAACCTCCAAAAGACTGCAGATGCGAAGAAGCTCGGTCGTATTCAGTGCACCGCCGATATCAAGCCTCTTTAGGGAAGCATGTACATTGTGTATGCCAACGAAGGACACTCCGCTGTCCTTATACAGGCGGCTTAGTGCATCGGCAGTGGTGGTCTGCAGATGTCTGATTTCGTATAAATCGGTGATAGGCTCAAGCGAAAGACACCGCTTCTTTGTCTCATCACATGCTGCGTAGCTGCTTAGCATGGTGAGGATTTTGTTATATTCCAATGTTTTGTAAACTTTTTTATTCATTTCTATATCCTTATATTTCGGTAGTTGAATATTAAATTCATATTTACTGTATAGCTTATCATATTATAGCTGAAAATCTTCAAAAAAACCATAATAAATATGTATTAAATGATAATTACAAGATGATAACATAAAGTTTAATACATAACGAACCAGTTTGTTAAACGAGCCAAAAAGTAAGGGCTTGCAGCAGTCCGGCGGGTACATGCCACAAGGCCGTACTCAAAAAATATGGTTGCAACGCAATATAATTCAGAATATAATGTAAGATAGTAACTAAAGACATCTAATCAGGGTGACAATATGGAGCAATTTATCAGAGAAAAGATAAAGGATAAACCGCTGAATAAAAAAAGACTTGCAAAAAAAGCAGGCACAGCAGCACTCTGCGGAGTGGCATTTGCAGTGGCTGCAAGCATTGTTTTTGCTATATTTCTGCCGGTTATCAACAGACAATCAAAAAAAGCTTCAGATGGAAAAAATAATAATGATGTGCAGATAGCCACACAGCAGCCTGGCATAGATGACAGCAATGATGCATATAGTGAAAATGGTACACAAAGCACAGAGTCCGGCACTTCTTCGGAGCCGTCTTTGCAGACCTATCAGCCTACACTCGCAGATTATCAGGCAGTGCAGAACCAGCTCTACAGCGTGGGCGCTTCGGCCTCGAAATTTGTAGTAGGAGTCACGGGTGTGACAGATGCCACTGATATTTTCAACAATTCCTATGAGACCGAGGGTCAGGGAGTGGGAGTGATACTGAGGGACAATGGAAAGCAGCTAATCATTCTGACAGAGAAAAATGTAGTGGATAAGGCGGATAAGCTTAGTGTAACCTTTGTAAACGACATGATGGCTGATGCTGCGCTGGTCAAGTATGACAGCAATACAGGTATAGCAATCATTTCCGTGGATAAGTCACTTCTGGACGACGCCACAACAGGGGCTATAGCGGTTGCGGAGCTTGGTAATTCAAATATCGTTTCAAGAGGAGCATCTGTCATTGCGCTTGAGGCAAACTATGCTATTCTCACAGGTCTTGTAACGTCAACAACCAACGAGCTGTCGGCGCAGGACAACAATTACTCGGTGCTCACCACAGATATCGCAAGCAACAAGTTGCAGAGCGGTATACTGATTAATACAGATGGTCAGGTCATAGGGCTTTCGCTGCAGGATTTTAATCCGGCGGAGGAAAACAATACGCTCACGGCTGTCAGCATAAGCGACCTGTCACCTGTCATTGAAAAGCTCGAGAGTGGCGCGGATGTGCCGTACATAGGCATCACCTGTACTACAGTTACAGAAAAAATAGCAAACAGATATAACATCCCAAAGGGTGTTTATATAAAGCAGGTTACCATGGATTCACCGGCATTTGTCTCGGGGCTTCAAAGCGGAGATGTGATAGTTGCGGTAAACAATACAGAGGTGTCGAATGTGTCCGCGTACAACACACAGCTTATGAAGCAAAAGCCTGAGGATACCTGCAATCTGAAAGTAAAGAGAAAAGGAAGCAACGGCTACACGGAGATTACCTGTCAGGTGAAAATCGGAGTGATGAATTAGCCGAAATAGGAGGATATATGAAGTATATTTCAACTCTCCGCGAGGGAGAGAGAATCAATGAGATTTTTTTATGCAAGAGCAAGCAGACTGCAATGACCAAAAGCGGAAAGCCTTATGACAATGTTATCCTGCAGGATAAGACAGGCACGCTGGATGCCAAGATATGGGATGTGGGCTCAGTAGGCATTGAGGAATTTGATGCAATGGATTACATAGCCATAACTGGTGATATCACAAGTTTTCAGGGCAATTTGCAGTGTTCCATAAAGCGTGCGAGAAAGGTGAACGAGGGAGAATATGACCCTGCGGATTATCTGCCGGTCAGCGATAAGGATGTCGAGGTCATGTATAAGGAACTCATGGGCTTTATCGGCTCTGTAAAGAATCAGTACCTGTCACAACTCTTACATAGCTTTTTTGACAATAAGGAGTTTGAGCGCCGTTTCAAGTTCCATTCAGCAGCAAAGAGTGTGCACCACGGCTTTGTAGGAGGTCTTTTGGAGCATACACTCGGTGTGACGAAGAACTGTGATTATTTTGCAAAAATGTATCCGGTTTTAAACCGTGACCTGCTTCTTACAGCAGCTATTTTCCATGATATCGGAAAATTAAAGGAGCTTTCTACTTTCCCGGAGAATGACTATACAGACGCAGGCCAGCTCCTCGGACATATCATGATTGGTGCAGAGTGGGTAGGTGATGCGATTAAGAGCATCGACTGCTTCCCGGTAGTGCTCGCAAACGAGCTGAAGCACTGTATACTTGCCCACCACGGCGAGCTTGAGTTTGGCTCTCCGAAAAAGCCGGCACTTGTCGAGGCATTGGCACTTAGCTTTGCAGACAACATAGATGCCAAGATGGAGACCTTCAGGGAGCTGCTTGTAAATGTGCCTGAAAACGATACAAAGTGGCAGGGCTACAACAGATTTATGGAGACAAATTTCCGCAGAACAAGTGTGTAAAAAGGCGGACGATATTAATCATAAATGAGGGGCAAAATACCTTTTGACCCTCATATCATTATACATAAAATAAAGAAGAGAAAAGCATGAAAAAAAATGACATATTTGAACTTGAAATAACAGATATGGGAACAGATGGCGAGGGTATCGGACATTATGATGGCATGACCTTTTTCGTAAAGGATGCACTGATTGGTGACGTCATAACAGCCCGCGCAACAAAATTAAAGAAAAACTATGGCTACGCAAGAGTGGAAGAGATTAAGACCCCTTCCACTTTTCGCGTTGAGCCGCAATGTGAGCTGCACAAGAGGTGTGGCGGCTGCCAGATACAGGCGCTCTCCTATGAAAAGCAGCTTGAATTTAAAAATAATAAGGTGCGCAACAATCTCATGCGTATAGGTGGATTTTCCGAGGCAAAGCTGGACAGTAAAATGCAGCCGCCTGTTGGCGCAGACAATCCATACCGCTACCGCAACAAGGCACAGTTTCCGGTGGGATATGACAGGGATGGCAATATAGTGACAGGCTTTTATGCATCGCGAAGCCACAATATCATCCCGGTCGAGGACTGCAGGCTTGGGGTGCCGCAAAACAAAGAGATACTCGACATCATAAAGGAATGGATGAATGAGTGCGGCATCACACCGTATGACGAGAACACACACAAAGGGCTCGTGCGACATGTGCTTATCAGATATGGTTTTACATCAAAGCAGATTATGGTGTGTCTTGTGATAAATGCAGATGAGCTGGAGCTTGAACACCTAGCAGCGGATACACTGTGCGAAAGACTCTCAAAAATCGATGGAATGACTTCGATTTCCTACAATATCAACAAGGAAAACACAAATGTCATCCTTGGCAAAAAGACAGTCTGCATATGGGGCAGACCATATATTGAGGACACCATCCATCTGCTTTCTTACCCCGATTTCACACCACAGGGGACAGGCATCACATATCAGATTTCGCCACAGTCGTTCTATCAGGTAAACCCGAAGCAGACAGAAAAGCTCTACAGCACGGCACTTGCATTTGCAGGGCTTACAGGAAATGAAAATGTCTGGGATCTCTACTGTGGTATCGGTACCATATCGCTCTTTTTGTCACAGAAGGCAAAGCAGGTGTACGGAGTGGAAATAGTGCCTCAGGCAATCGAGGATGCCAAAAACAATGCGAAGCTCAATGGCATCACAAATGCACAGTTTTTCGTAGGAAAGGCTGAGGAGGTGCTGCCACAGTTTTATGAGAATGCAAAGAAAACTGAGAAAATCACTGATGATACAGCATCCACCGGACGTACAGATATGCTTCGCCCGGATGTGATAGTCGTTGACCCTCCAAGAAAGGGCTGTGATGAGAAGTGCCTGGACACAATGCTTGCTATGTCACCGGAGAGGATTGTATATGTGAGCTGCGATTCGGCAACATTGGCAAGGGATTTGAAGATACTGTGTGAGGAGAAGTATGAACTCATGAAGTGGCAGGCATTTGATCAGTTTTCTCATACGACGCATGTAGAAAGTATTTGCCTCCTCGAGCGGGTGAGCAACTGAACTGGTTTAAAAGAATATGGTCGCAGATTGATGGAGGAAACGTAAATGATTATAGTTTCTTTCATATGAGAAAGGCGGATGGGACATATATTTCAGTGCTCGACCATGGCAGGATAGTGGATTCAGTGCGCAATGGCAGAGTATTTTATGTGATGATCATGGACTTGAATGCATTGCAGAGGCACTATGGAGACTGCCTGGAGCTGGTGGAAAAGTAGAAAAAAGCAGATTGTGAACACATGAGTTCACAATCTGCTTTTTTAATAGTGCATACACAATTTATTTATCCGAATAAATCACATTTCCACCGCATACGGTGTACTTCACCTTGCCGGTCAGTTCCATGCCGGTGAAAGGTGTGTTTGATGATTTTGATGCATATTCGCATGGTACCCATTTTTCATCAGGATCAAAGATGACAAAATCTGCAGCAGCACCCTCTGAGATAGTACCGTAAGGCATGTGGTACAGCCTGGCAGGGTTGATAGTCATCTTTTCCAAAAGCCCAAGCATGCTCAGATGTCCAGGTTTGACAAGGCTTGTGATACCAAGAGCAAGAGATGTCTCAAGACCGATGATACCGCTTGGAGCTTCGGTTACAGGCTTTGATTTTTCCTCGGTGCTGTGAGGCGCATGATCTGTTGCGATAAGGTCTATTGTGCCATCGATAAGTCCCTCTATAATCTTTTGACGGTCTGCTTCAGTGCGAAGAGGCGGATTCATCTTGGCAAGGGTGCCGTGCTCTAAGACAGCATCCTCAGTCAGTGTGAAGTGATGTGGAGTGGCTTCGGCATGGAGCCTTGCACCAAGCTTTTTGTAGGTGCGGACTATATCAACAGATACACCGGAGCTGATGTGCTGTATTACAACGTCGGCGCCACTGCGCAGTGCAAGCAGACAGTCTCTTGCGACAAGGGCTTCCTCAGCGATGGATGGTGAGCCGTAGATACCGAGAGCGTCAGATACTTTTCCATGGTTGATGCCGTTGTTTTTGATAAATGCAGGGTCCTCCTCATGGAGACTTATCGGCATATCCAGCTTCGCAGCATTTTGCATGGCTCTGTAGCAGAAAGCAGCATTTGTAAGCGGGATACCGTCATCGGTAAAGCCACATGCCCCGGCTTCCTTTAAAGCTGCCATGTCAACCTCATCCTGTCCTTTGAGGGAGTGCGATATTGCAGCGGCCTGATACATGCGGATTTTTTCCTGCTTTCCACGTGTGATGTTGTCCTTTAGAGTATCCACATTGTCCACTGTAGGCTTTGTGTTTGCCATGCACACAACAGTTGTGAAGCCACCCTTTGCGGCAGCCATGGAACCTGTGTGGATATCCTCCTTGTATGTGAAGCCCGGATCACGGAAATGCACATGGGTATCCACCAGCCCCGGCGCTGCAATCAGGCCATCCGCATTCAGGATGCGAAGCTCGTCCTCTTTTTCTTTTGTAATCTGTGCAGGGTCGATCGTTCCTGCCTCTGCGATTTTTGTAATCCTGTCCTCACCGATCAGGATATCCCGCAAGCTATCCGTCTGCGAAGCCGGATCGATCATGCGGCAATTTTGAACTAAAATCATGTCAGCCTCCGCTGTTGCAAAGCAGCCGCGTCCGACAGCTGCCAAATGTCTGTTGTATCTTCTGCATTTTACCATGTTCTTCAGTCAAACACCACTGTTTTGTCCTCAAACGGCGTTTTTATTACAATATATGGATAAGATGGCGTTTCACCCAGCTCCTTTGCCTGCTTCGGACCGATCAGGCTCGTATCCAGATAAATCATCTCCCCGCTTGTATACAGATCGTCCACTGTAATACTGTAGCCACCGCTGTCCTGCTTTCCGTAGCCCACGCACAGGTACAGATAACCACTGTCCGCATACGTCATTTTAAACGATGCTTCTTTCTTTTCCGTCACAAGCTTTAACAGCTCCTCCGGCAGCCGCGCC
>OJAG01000806.1_pt1 | contig 21850 bp, 21 predicted proteins | sample 1589021 | NCBI WGS metagenome assembly OJAG01 (sample SAMN03283264) | human gut metagenome | biome: human-associated habitat; material: feces | host: Homo sapiens | place: USA | collected 2013 | reverse complement strand
GGTGTTTTGGGCGACACCCTGGCCTCGGTGCTGGAAAAATCCGGTGCCGATGTCTGGCGGGAGTTCTACGTCAACGATGCAGGCAACCAGATCGAGAAATTCGCCAAGAGCCTGGAGGCCCGGTATTTCCAAATCTTCCAGGGAGAGGACGCAGTGGAGTTTCCCGAGGACGGCTACCACGGCGACGACATCCGGGAGCTGGCCCGGCTCTACGCCGATGCCCACGGCGACGACCTGCTGCATGTGGATGAAAAGACCCGCCACGACACCCTGGCCCAGTTCGGCCTGGCCCACAACATTCCCAAGATGAAGTCCGACCTGGCCCGCTACGGCATCCAGTATGATGAATGGTTCTTCGAATCCAGCCTCCACGAGAGCGGCTATGTGGCCGACTCCGTGGCAGAGCTGACCAAGCGGGGCTACACCTACGAAAAGGACGGCGCCCTGTGGCTGAAGACCAGCGAGATCCTCACCCAGCAGCTGAAGGCTGCCGGCAAGAGCGACGAGGCCATTGAAAAGCTGGGCCTGAAGGATGACGTTCTCCGCCGGGCCAACGGCTTTTACACCTACTTTGCCGCCGACATCGCCTATCATCGCAACAAATTTGCCGTGCGCGGCTTTGACAAGGTTATTAACATCTGGGGCGCCGATCACCACGGCCACGTGGCCCGGCTGAAGGGCGCCATGGATGCCCTGGGTCTGGACGGCACCCACCGGCTGGACATCGTGCTCATGCAGCTGGTGAAGCTGGTGCAGGATGGGGAGGTCGTCCGCATGTCCAAGCGCACCGGTAAGGCCGTATCCCTGACAGACCTGCTGGATATGGTCCCCGTGGACGCCTGCCGCTATTTCTTTAACGCCAAGCCCGAGACCCAGATGGAGTTTGACCTGGGCCTGGCCGTCCGGGAGGACAGCGAAAACCCCGTCTACTACGTCCAGTACGCCCACGCCCGGATCTGCACCCTACTTAAAAATCTGGCCGCTGACGGCCACGTCGTTCCGGCCCCGGATGCCGTGGACTTTGCCTTGCTGACAGACCCCACAGAGCTGGCCCTCATCAAGCAAATCGCAAGCTACTGCGACATTGTGCGCCTGGCCGCCCGGGACTATGATCCCAGCTTCATCAACCGCTATCTCACGGATCTGGCCGCCGCCTTCCATAAGTTCTACAACGCCTGCCGCATCAAGGGCGAGGCCGAGAGCCTGCTGAACGCCCGGCTCCTGCTGGCGGACACCGCCCGCAGCGTTCTGAAAAACGGCATGGAGCTTATCGGCTGCTCCGCCCCGGAGAAGATGTAACACCCGCCTAAAAGCATCGCCGTTATAAAAGAACTCGCCATCTTTAGATGGCGAGTTCTTTTATCCTTCGTCCATGTGCTTCAGCGCAAAGAGAATACACTGGTTGATAAATTCATTCCTGCTGATGTCAAATGCGGCAGATTTTTGGTCCACTGTTGCAAGCAAATTGGTCGATATTCGGATGGAAATGACTTCTTTTTCTTGTTTTTTCGGGAAAAATCGTTCCATTTTTGCTCACCCCTTGACCAATTGTATTTGAACGCGTATAATTCGTATATATTTTATATTTAATATTCATTATCGAATATTTTTTGGAATCGTCCAATTTCGGATCACGCAGGCTATCTGCACATAATTTTGCTCTATCGTGCCGAAATTATGCACAGCCTGTGCTTTTGAGCTTTAAAACAACCATTTTACCGTCCACGCCGCGGCCAAAAAGCCCATGATGTCCGCCGCCAGAGCCGCCGGGATGGTATGTCGGGTGCGGCGGATGCCCGCAGCGCCATAATATACCGCCACGGTGTAAAATGTAGTCTCGGTACTCCCCAGCATCACCGCCGCCGTGCGGCCAACGGCGCTGTCCGGGCCGTAGGTCTGCATGATCTCGCTGCCTACAGCCAAAGCCCCGCTGCCGCTGACCGGGCGAATCAGCAGCAGCCCCACCGTCTCCGGCGGGATGCCCAAAAACGCCAGCGCCGGGGTCAGCCCCCGGGTCATCGTCTCCAGCGCCCCGCTGGCTCGGAGCATATACACCGCTGTCAGCAGGGCCACCAGCGGCGGCAGGATCCGCAGCACAATGCGCAGGCCCTCCTCGGCCCCGGTCGTCAGGGCGGAGAATACATCCACCCGGCGCCCCAGGGCATATACTGCCGCCCCGGCCAGCAGCAGGGGGATCAGGTAGTCGCTTAGCCGCGCAAGGGCCATCATCGCACCACCCGCTCCAGAAGCCGCGCAGCAAGCAGCCCCACAGACACCGATAAAAGGGAGCTGATCCACACCGCCGGCAGTATATCAAATGGCGCGGCGGCCCCGCACCCTGCCCGTACCGCCGCCACGGTGGTTGGCAGCAGCTGCACAGAGGCGGTATTCAGCACCACCAGGCGGCACAGCTCATTGCTGGCAGTACCCTCCGCTCCCAAGGCCATGCGCCGGGCAGCGCGGATGCCCAAGGGCGTGGCAGCGTTCCCCAGGCCCAGAAGGTTGGCCGACAGATTGCCGCTCACTGCCGCCATAGTCTCCGGATCCCGGCATGCGCCGGGCAGCAGCCGCCGCAGCAGCGGCCGAAAAAGCGCAGCCAGCTTAGCTTCCAGCCCGCACTGCTTTAAAAGCTCCATAATGCCGGACCACAGACACAGCACTCCCGCCAAAGAAATGCACAGCTCCACGGCAGCCCGTGCGCCATCCAGTGCCGCAGCGGAAACTGCCGCCATGCAGCCGTTAGCGGCGCCGCAGATAACGGCCGCCGCCGTTATGGCCACCCAAATAAACGCCATTGCCATTTTTCTCACCTCATAGGACTATATGCACAAAGTAGGCGAATAATAAATATGAAATAGGGAGAATTTGCCGAAGTTTAGTTGACTTCAGGGACATGTTGTGACATAATGAGAAGGCAGCAATAAAGAAAAAGGGGTATTTGTGTGAAATCTACCGGTATTGTTCGAAAAGTTGACGAGCTTGGCCGAATCGTCCTGCCTGCAGAGCTGCGGCGCACACTGAACATCGCGGAAAAGGATCCCCTGGAGATTTATGTGGATGGGGATTCCGTGATCCTGCGCAAGCATGAGGATCGGTGTATCTTCTGTGAAAGCAAGGAGCATATCCTGGCCTTTCAGGGCAAGCATATTTGCCTCAAATGCCTGGCACAGCTGAAAAAAGCCCGCTGATAAAAAAGCAGGGGAGTGGATACTCCCCTGCTTTTTGTCTGCCGGATCTGCTTTGCGGCTTTATTTCTCCGCCTTCAATACAGCGTCATAGAGCTCATTCTTGTTCAGGGCCGTTTGCCCGGCCACAGAGCGGACGGCTTCCTTCATCTTTATGCCGTCCTCTCGCAGGCGCTGCACCCGGCTCACGCCCTCCTCCAGGGTTACCGCCGGCTCCTCCATCGGCCGGGCCCCGGCCACCACCAGCACATATTCGCCCCGGGGCTCTCTTTCTGCATATAGGGCCACCGCTGCGGAAAGAGTGGTGCGCAGTGTCTCCTCGTGGAGCTTGGTCAGCTCCCGGCACAGGGCCACAGGCCGATCACCCAATATTTCCGCCATGTCCGAAAGCGTAGCCCTCAGCTTGTGGGGCGCCTCATGGAACACCATGGTCCGCTCCTCACCTTGCAGCCTCAGCAGCGCCGTCCGGCGCTCTTTTTTATTGGCCGGGAGAAACCCCTCAAAGGTAAACCGCCCCGTGGGCAATCCCGACACCGCCAGGGCGCAGATGGCCGCGCAGCAGCCGGGAATGGCCTCCACGGCGATGTTATTTTCCCCGCACAGGCGCACCAGGTCCTCCCCCGGGTCACTGATGGCCGGGGTCCCGGCGTCCGTCACCAGGGCGCAGGTCTCCCCCGCCAGCAGCCGGGTCAGGATGGCCTGTCCCGCCGAGGCACGGTTGTGCTCGTGATAGCTCACCAAAGGCTTTTTGATGCCAAAATGGTTCAGCAGCTTCATGGACACCCGCGTGTCCTCGGCAGCGATGAAATCCGCTCGCTCCAGTGTCTCCACCCCCCGGGGAGAAAAGTCCCCCAGATTTCCGATGGGCGTAGCCACCAAATACAGCCCTCCAGCCATAGTTTTCTACTCCTTATCCCGAAAATAGATCCGTGAAAGCTCAGCACTCTCCCCGCCGTCCGGATCTCGCAGCAGCAGCGGCGGCAGCACGGCAAGGCCCGGCCTGCCGCCCTTTTTGGCCTCCAGCAGCAATAGCTTGGGCGCAGCCTGGGCAGTGTTTTGCACCAGCCGCAGCCGCTTGGGCTCCATGCCGCAGCCCTTTAGGCAGGCAAACAGCTCCGGCATCCGCTCTGCCCGAAACACCAGGCAGAAGCTGCCGCCATAGCGCAGCAGCCGCCCGGCGGCGGCGCAGAGCTGGGGCAGCGTGCATGCCTCGTCCGACCGGGCCAGCCCACGGCTTTCCGTCTGCGCCACAGCCCCCCGGGCTGCGTCAAAATACGGCGGATTGCTCACCACCAGGTCAAAGCTGCCCGCCTTGGGCAGCTGCCCAGGCTCCCGCAGATCCGCCCGGAGGTTGCTCACCCGTTCTGGCAGGCCGTTCAGCGCTGTGTTCTGCTCCGCCAGGGCCACCGCCGCCGCCTGCAGCTCCACATTGGTCACCTGCAGGTCCGGCTCTCTCGCCAGCAGCAGGCCCAGCAAGCCCGTCCCGGCCCCCAGGTCGCACACCCGCTCTCCCCGCCGCAGCCGGGGAAAGCTCCCCAACAGGAATGAATCCGTCCCGGGCTTAAATAGCTCGTCGTCAAACAGAAAGCGGAAGCCACCGGGCCAAAGCTGATCCTGTTTTATCACGGTGGTCACCCCTTTCGCTTGTCTTTTTCATTATAGTATAAAAACGGCCCAAGGGCAATGCCCCGGGACTGACCGCAGATCTTTTGGCAGAAAAATCAAGGACTTTTCGATAGCAAAAAAACACCGCAGGGCAAAGCCCTGCGGTGTCTGTCTTGCTACTATGCAAAAATTAGTCAGCGGGGCTGATAGCGCCGTTGGGGCAAGTATCGCTGCAGGAACCGCAGTCTAGGCAAGCGTTTGCATCGATCACATAGGTAGCATCGCCCTGGGAAATAGCACCCACGGGGCAAGCATCTGCACAAGCGCCGCAGCTGACGCAGGCAGAACCGATCTTATAAGCCATAAGAGCACCTCCATTAAGATTTGTACCCCCATTGTAACACAAGAAATTCAAAAAGCAAGTATAATCTATAGGGAAAAGTTTCATTTTGGCAAAAGGAAACAAATAAACACACCTGTTCACAGATTGTTTTCAGAAAAGTCAAAGAAAGTCAAAGATTACCTATTGACTTTGTGGGTTTCAGTGCTATACTACAATCAAGATCAAAGAAAGTCAAAGTCAAGACGGGAGGAAGCAAACATGGGTATTTCGGATTTGATCGCGGGATTCATTCAGGACGCACTGGATGAGGCCAACGGTGTGCTGGAGCTGCAGCGCAGTGACCTGGCGCAGCGGTTCGGGTGCGTCCCCAGCCAAATCAATTATGTGATGTCCACCCGTTTCTCCCCGGAGCATGGCTACATTGTGGAAAGCCGCCGGGGCGGCGGTGGATACATCCGCATCCGGCGAGTGCAAATGGACCGACAGACGCTTTTGATGCATGTCATCAATTCCATCGGCGGCGAGCTGGACGGGCGCAGCGCCCGGGCCATTCTCACCAACCTGGCCCAATCTGAGGCCGTGGCACCTGCGGCCGCCCAGACAGCCCTGTGCGCTCTGTCTGACAGTGCCCTGCGCACGGTCCCCAAGGACCGGCGGGACGCCCTGCGGGCGGATATTTTGAAACAAATTCTCATCCATTTGGTTTGAATGGACGTAAGGAGGAACATATTATGAAATGTGAACATTGCAGAAAGAACGAAGCAACCTTTTTCTATAAGAGCAACGTAAACGGGCATGTGACCCAGGTGCATCTGTGCCAGGATTGTGCCCAGGCCATGGGCTACACCAGCGCACTGCGGCGCAGCATGGGGCCCACGAGTCTGTTTGGCGATGACTTTTGGAGTCGTCCCTTCTCCCTGCTGGAGCCGTTTATGGACAGCTTCGGCTCCCGGATGCTGACGGAGTTTCCTGAGCCGGGTCAGCCGGAGGTGCTTGAGCAGCCCGTCCGGCAGGAGAAATCTGCCGGATTGGTAGACAAGGCCCAGCAGGAGGCCCTGCGCTATGAGTGCAAGCGCAATTCCCTGCAGGAGCGGCTGAAGGCCGCCGTAGAAAGCGAAAATTACGAGGAAGCCGCCCGCCTGCGGGACGAGCTTCGTGCCCTGCCCACGCAGCCGTGAGGGCAGCCGGCATCTAAATAATGTTACCGAGAGGATGTGTTTTATATGACTCATGAAAATCAATTTACCCCCCGTGCAGAGGAGGCTCTGCGCCTGGCCCAGGAGGCCGCTGAAGAAATGGGCCACGGCTATGTGGGCTGTGAGCATATTTTGCTGGGGCTGATGCGGGAAGAGGACGGCATCGCCCACCGGGTCATGCAGGAATACGGCATGACCGAGGACATGATCTGTACCGTGCTGGAGCGCAGCGTGGGCAAGGGTCTGTCCGGTGCAGCACCCTCCCAGGGGCTGACCCCCCGGGCCAAGAGTGCCGTGGAGCTGGCCGTGTCCGAGGCCATGCGCATGGGCGCCGGGTACATCGGTACCGAGCATCTGCTCATGGGCCTGCTGCGGGAAGGCAATAACATGGCCATCCGGGTGCTGGACACCGTGGGCATCGACCCCAAGAAGATGTATAGCTCCGTGGTGCAGAAAATCAATGAGGGGCCCCGTGCCGCCGCAAACGGCAGTATGCCCGTGTCCCATCGGGAGGAGAGCAAGAAGGCCAAGACTCTGGCTGAATTTACCCGGGATCTGACGGAGGCTGCCCGCCAGGGCAAGCTGGACCCCGTCATCGGCCGCGAAAAGGAGATCCAGCGGGTCATCCAGATCCTTTCCCGCCGCACCAAGAACAACCCCGTTCTGATTGGTGAGCCCGGTGTGGGCAAGACGGCCATTGCCGAGGGCCTGGCCCAGCGCATTGCCGCTGCGGACGTGCCTGAGGAGCTGCTGGACAAGAAGGTCCTGTCGCTGGATCTGTCCGGCATGGTGGCCGGTACCAAGTACCGTGGCGAATTTGAGGAGCGCATCAAAAAAACCATCGACGAGGTGAAGAAGGACGGCAACGTAATCCTCTTCATCGATGAGCTGCACACCATCGTGGGCGCAGGCTCTGCCGAGGGTGCCGTGGATGCCGCCAACATCCTCAAGCCCGCCCTGTCCAGAGGCGAGATCCGCGTGGTAGGCGCCACCACCCTCAACGAATACCGCAAGTACATTGAAAAGGACGCCGCCCTGGAGCGCCGGTTCCAGCCGGTGACCGTGGGCGAGCCCACCCCCGAAACGGCCATTGAGATCCTCAAGGGCCTGCGGGATAAGTACGAGTCTCACCACAAGCTGACCATCACTGACGAGGCCATTGAGGCCGCCGTGCGCCTGTCTGTGCGGTATATCAATGACCGTTTCCTGCCCGATAAGGCCATCGACCTGATGGACGAGGCCGCCAGCCGGGTACGTATGGATGCTGAGTCTGCCTCCCCGGAGCTGAAGAGCCTGGAGGAGAAGCTGGCCGCCCTGCGCAAGGAGAAGGCCGAGGTCATCGCCAAGCAGGACTATGAGAAGGCCGCCCAGCTCCGGGACATCGAGCAGAACTATGTCCAGCAGGTGGAAATTGAGCGGGATAACTGGCGCAAGAATCTCTCCGTAAGCCGCGGCACCGTGGGTGAGGAGGACATTGCCAAGGTAGTGGCCGGCTGGACCGGCATCCCCGTCACCCGTCTCACCGAGGACGAGAGCCAGCGCATGCTGAAGCTGGAGGAGACCCTGCATAAGCGCGTGGTGGGCCAGGATGAGGCCGTCACCGCCGTGGCCAAGGCCATTCGCCGCAGCCGTGTGGGGCTGAAGGACCCCAAGCGGCCCATCGGCTCGTTCCTGTTCCTGGGCCCCACGGGCGTGGGCAAGACTGAGCTGTGCAAGGCCCTGGCTGAGGCCATGTTCGGCAACGAGAACGACATGATCCGCATCGACATGTCCGAGTACATGGAGAAGCACACCGTGTCCCGTCTGGTTGGCTCGCCTCCCGGCTATGTGGGTCACGAGGAGGGCGGCCAGCTCACCGAAAAGGTGCGCCGCAAGCCCTATTCCGTGGTGCTGTTCGATGAGATCGAGAAGGCCCACGAGGATGTGTGGAACATCCTGCTGCAGATCCTGGAGGACGGCATCGTCACCGACTCTCAGGGCCGCCGTGTGGACTTCAAGAATACCATCATCGTCATGACCAGCAATGTGGGCGCCCGGAACATCACCTCTGCCGACAAGCCGCTGGGCTTTGACGGCCGGGAGACCGAGGCCGATGAAAAGGCCCGCTTCGACCGCATCAAGCAGGCCGTGATGGAGGAGCTGCGCCGGACCTTTAAGCCCGAGTTCCTGAACCGTATCGACGAGACCATCGTATTCCGTCAGCTGACGGAGGAGGATATCCGCCACATCGCCCAGCGTATGCTGGAGATCACCGGTAAGCGTATGGCCCAGCAGGACATCACCCTGCTGGCGGATGACGATGCCGTCACCGCTCTGGCCAAGGATGGCTTCGATCCGCAGTATGGCGCCCGTCCCCTGCGCCGGGCTATCCAAAACGAGGTGGAGGATGCCGTGGCCGAGCTGATGCTGGAGGGCAAGCTGCAAGGCGGCGACACCGCTCGCATCTGCCTGCGGGATGGCAAGGTCGCCATCGAGAAGGAGGCTTCTCCCGCAAAGGAGGAGCAATCCGAGGATGCAACGGTGTAAACGCCGTAATGCAATAGTGGTGGGAGGCTGTGAAGCTTCCCACCACTATTGCTGCACCTGTGTCCGGCTGCGGATAGCTTTGACGATTACAACGGCATAGTTAAGCACCCCATTTGTCAGGCATCAGATTGCCTAACAAATGGGGTGCTGTTGATTGTTGTCCAATTATTTCGTTCTTTCTATTACCGCAATTGCCTCAATTTCGCAAAGAGCTTTTTTAGGAAGGTCCTTTACTGCAAAGCAGCTGCGGGCAGGCTTGTTTACAAAGTATTTGGCGTAAACACTGTTGAATGCCGCAAAATCACTCATATCGGAAAGATAGCATGTTGTTTTAAGAACGAGCCCCAAATCAGAGCCGGCCTCCTTGAGTATAGCGTCAACATTCCTGCAGGCAAGCTCCGCCTGCTCTTCAATAGTTGCCGGCATGGAGCCGTCTGCGGGGTCTGCCCCAATCTGTCCGCTGGTGAATATAAACTCACCGTGCCTATAAGCCTGCTCATAGGGCCCGATAGCAGCCGGGGCTTTTGAAGTATGAATTACATTCATAAAAACCTCCTGTAGTCATTACATTTTACATGGAATGCGGCAGCCAGGTCGCAATGCTCGGGAAGCACCAAAGCAGCGCGATGAGAAGGGCATATAAAAGGATATACGGGAAACAGCCTTTGATAATATCCTTAAATTCGCAGGTGCCCTTTGTAATTCCGTGGAGAACAAACAGGTTCATACCAACCGGAGGCGTCAGCATGGCTACCTCAACAAGGGCTGTGAGGACAACACCGAACCAGATCGGATCGAAGCCGGCAAGCTGAATGAGGGGATAAACGACCGGGATAGTCAGATAGATTATGGATGTTCCGTCCATCAGGCAGCCAAGTACAAGGTAGATTGCAATGATAAACAGGAAGAAAGCAAGCGGGGAAGCGTCCAGGGATGTAAACCACGAGGTTATCCCGCGGCTGACACCGGACATCGTAATGATATAGGTAAAGAATTTTGCACCGATAACAATAAAGGCAATCATGCAGTAGCTCTTGATTGTCTCCAAAAGCGACTCCTTAACGCTCTGCCATGTCAGGCCGCCGGTTATAGCGGACAGGATCAGGGCAACAATTACGCTGACAGCTGCAGCTTCAGTAGGAGTGGTAATGCCGGAATAAATTCCGCCGAGGATCACTATAATCAGGAAAATAAACGGGAACATGCCGGGAATAGCCTGTATCAGTTCTTTCCTCGTTGCGTGGTATTCATTCTTCGGGGCAAGCTTCGGATTGATTGTAACACGAATTCCGACATATACCATAAAGAGCAGCGTCAAAATAAGGCCCGGGATAACACCGGCGATAAAGAGCTTTGAAACCGATGTATCTGTCAACGAACCGTAAATCAGGAACGGAAGGCTGGGAGGAATCATTATTCCAAGTGCGCCGCCTCCGCCAAGCGTTCCCAGGATCAATTTTTTGTCATATCCCTGTTCGCTCAGGTCACGGTAGGATACACTGCCTATGGATGCCGCACAGGCCAGCGATGAGCCGCTTATTGCGGAAAAGATGGCGCAAGCCAGAATGTTGGTCTGAAGGAATCCGCCGGGAATATGTGAGAAATATACCTTTGCGCTTTTATAAAAGTTCTTGCTCAGCCCACAATGAACAACCAATTCACCCATGAGTATGAACATGGGTATGGCAATAAGCTCAAAGCTGTTTACAGCGTTCCATGCCACCATTCCGCCCGACTGCAGGGCGCCCGGATTTTTGATTATTACAAACCCGATGACACTTGTTATGGCGAGTGCAAAGCAAACCTTCTGTCCGATAAAGAGCAAGAAAAACAGTATTCCAAGCAAAATGAAAAAAACAGTAAAGTAATCCATACTATTTATCCCTCCTCCTTATCAGCATCCGTTTTAATGAATAGATCACCTATGGAAACCGTCATTTGCAGAATAAAAATAGCAAGGCCGATTACCATTGTTGATTGCGGAATGGCAAGCGGCGTCCGCGAAAGGCCGGCTGAAAGGACATGGTTTGCTGCGGAATAACTCACCACATACCAGCAGCGGACAAAAAGGTAAATCATAAAGGCCAGCGCAGTTATGTCCAAAACAAGATCAACCCACTTTTTTACACCCTGAGGGAACTTTGCATAAAGGATGTCAACATTGATAAAGTTTCCCGAGCTAAAGGCGTATGCCGCTCCGAGAAAAGACAATCCCACGCACAGGTAGCATGAGTACTCATCTGTAATCAGTGTCGATGATCCGAAAACACTTCTGCTGATGACCTCTACCGTGACGAGAACACTCAGGATTGCCAGCATTACACACGCTAGGATCGCGCCGCCAACACAAATCTTTCTTATGATTTTTTTGTATTGTTTCCAGAAAAACATATAGGAACACCTCCCAAATACATATTAATGTAAGGACAGGTTGTATGTTGAATTGATACACAGAACAACCCAACATACAACCTGAAGTGTTTACTTGTTCAGTGCACTCTTAATTGCCTTGTAGCATTCCTTAACATTGTCAGTGTAGTCGTTACTCCAGGATTCCCAGAAATCCGCAGCGATCGCTTCCATCTTTTTGATATCTTCCTCGCTGGGGTAGACCACCGTGACGCCGTTCTCCTCGAGTCTCTTGGCTGCGTTAGGAATGGCTTCCTCATTGTAGGCATTTACAGCCTCGGTGTATTTTTCGCCTTCCTCATAAATGATTTGGCGAATGTCCGCAGGCAGGCCGTCAAGGAGGCTTTTGTTAATTATCATATAGCAGTTTGACGCCGCAACAGGCATAAGGTAAGCCCAGTCACAGATATCGTACCACTTTGCCTCATATGCGCCGATAACACCGGTAAGGGAGCTGTTGATGACATTCTTCTGCATGGAGGAGGGCACCTCGCTCATAACCATGGAAACCGGCGAAACACCTATTGCAGCAAGAAGATCAGCCTGATACGGGTCGAAAACACGCATCTTGAGTCCCTTTAGGTCATCGAGAGTCTTAGGGGCTTTGCCGGAGCCGAACATAGTCTGCATTGGGAATGCCTGAGAACCGACGACCTCAATGTTCTTTGCGTTAAGCTCTGCCTTAACATAGGGGTCGGCCGCTTCAAGAGCGGGATTGACTTCATCAATCGCGCCTGCCAGCATAGGCCAGGCAGAAACCGCGCTTGTGGGGCATTCACCTGCAATATAGCTTGAGGGAACAGCAGCCATTTCAATCGTGCCGTCACTGACAAGCTGCGCAAACTCTGTTGCATTGTAGGGGAGCTCTCCCGCTGCATACACGGTGATGTTTACAAGCCCGTTTGTGCGCTCCTTTACGGCCTCCGCAAAATCAATATCCTGCTGGATATAGTTTGTTGCGGCGCTCTGATGCGTACCCATCGTCCAGTAGACGGGCTTCATCTGCGTATCAGAGCCTTGAGTACTCGAATCTTTCCCGCATGATGTCAACACCAACGCGGACAGCATCACTGCGATGATAATAGCAGCACGCAAATACTTTTTCACTTTCTTACCTCCTTTGTTAGTCTAAGTTCTTATTGTTGTTCAGGTATTGAACAAGGCACGAAAAATAATTTTGATACTCATCCGTTTTATCTGTTCCGTTGATATCAAAGAGAAGCTTCATTCTCTCTAATCTGTAGTATACTGTGTTTTTGTGTACGTGAAGTCGCTTTGCCGTGAGCACAATGTCCCTGCCGCTGTCAAGATAAAAGAACAAAGTACGAAAATAATCCGTACCGTTTGCTTCATCATGCGACACAAGGCTGCGGATTGATTCACCGATGTATGTGTCCCCGAATTGCTCACTTATTATCGACGCACAGCACCACAGCTTGTACTGCTCAAAAAAACCGAGAAGCTTTTTCCCTGGCGTACAATGCACGATATCTGCGGTGGCTTCAGCCTGATACAGATACTTCTTTGCATAATACAAGCTGTGAAAGCTATCGCTGATCCCTACATAGATCTTCAATTCGTTTAATATCATATCCAGATTGCTCAGGCTCTTTTCAGATATAGAATCTGTTTTACCGCAATCAACCAACACGACGACGTGTTTTTCGATAATAACAGACCAGGATCTCGGAAAAGTTGCCAGCAGAGATAGCTTTAAATCGCCTATAGCTGCACTAATAAGCTTTGCATTCTCTATATTTACCGCAAGAATACGATAGTTTCCCTCTTTTTCAAATACGGTTCCGTTTACCCGTTGAAAATAGAAGTACTCGCTGGCATAGTCCTCTGAGAGGAGATCATAAAGTAAGCCCTCCAAGGATTCTTTATCTTTATTATGACTCCCACCATAATAAGCAAATGTTCTGGATACAGATAGTGCTTTTGTCAGTGCGCCGACAACAATTTCATACAATTCTTCCGGTATTTCTTCAAAATCGACATGATACTGAAGAACATTCATATACCCGATCACAACGGAGTTGAATATCATGAGAATTACTCGCCGTCTATGTGAACCGAATCCGTCAAGATTCTCATAAAAATACTTGTACTTTACAGTATTCTCTCGATACTTCCGTTCCAAATCATGAAGATTTGAAGCATACTCGTATTTTATGTTCTCGCCTATTGCTCCCTGCTGCCACAAGTCATCGTCTATTCCTTTTTTGTTCGATAATCCTACGCAGAAAAATGCGGTATTGTAAATGGAAATCGGATTTTTTAAGATATTCGCAGCACATTCAATCAGCGTATTTATATCTGTGGAATAAAATAGAGTGTCCAAGAGTTTGGAAACGTTCGGTTCACTTAGAGGGTTCATATTATCACCAACCTAAAAAGAAGTAGTGATATTATAAAACACAAAAGCGAATCTGTATATACTCAAAAGCCTCTATTGCTGTTATCGTGGCAGATAACGGCAAGGCAGCGAAGCACCTCTACCACCGCGCAGACTGTATCTGCCGGGATGCCGTCGATGTACTCATGATTAATTCCGTAGCCGCCATCGAGCATTACCTCTTCAACGCCGATCTTAATAAGCGCTCTTTCCTTTTCGGCAGTGTGAAGGATATCTTCACGCTTTGTGAGGCAGCCAAGGGCAGCTGTCAATCCGTAGCAGCCTATGTTTGAAACAGAAACCGGGAAATAGTATGTTGAAGCCAGGCAGGTAATAATGCCGTCATCCTTGCCGCAGGTGCAATGCGTACCAAGGGGTACGATTTTCCTTGCCTCGTCGTAAATAAATCCCGCACCGATTTCATTGCCGACATCGCCAAAGCCCAAGGAGAGCTTTCCGTCAGCATTGAACTTATTTACAAAGCCTGAAATGTCGGAGTCATAGCCGCCGCGGGAGGGACCTGTGGCATAGTGTGTTACACCAAGCTTGGAGGGGCCGAGCTTCTCGGTATAAATCGCTATATCGAACTGATCGGCCAGCTTCGTGTTGTTCTCCGCATTTTCTCTGTCAAGGGCGATCACCTTTGTTCCGGCTTCAAGATAGTTCAGCATATGAACTGTGCCGGGAATCGTTTCTTTTTCAAGGCAATAGGTGACATCTCCGCCCAATTTTTCAATTGCGTTGCCTACAACAGCAGCGCCGAGAGGACCGTCACTTTCCCCGTTAGGAAAGTTCTCAGGATGATAAACACCGGTAAATACAGCCACTCTGTTTTTACCCTCTTCAAGGCACTTCAAAATTGCGCTCGCCATTGCATAGGAGATCGGTTCGCCGATTTTTGCGCGTGCCGCCTCGTACTCTGCAGGAATTATACCTCTTGTCAAAAACGGTAGTCTAATTTCTGTTGTCAGCACTCTGTCGATACTTTCACAAGCCAGTTTCATAATTCTCTTCCTTTCTGATTATTATTTGTAAAAAAATACAACGTGCAATATCTCCTATTGCACATTGATTTTAGCATAAAGAAAATAGGGACGAAATGTGTGCCGCTCCAATCTTAATGCGATTGTTTGGATTTTTATACAACGCATTAAGATTACGTCCCCTCGAGCAACCACCGGCCGACCAGATGCATATTCACCGCAACACTCTGCGGTATCGATTAGACCGCATTTGTGAGATCGCCCAGCTGAACATGAAGGATGAGCAGCTGAAAAAGCAGATGATCCTGAGCATTTACTGCTTTGACCTGTTTCCAAAGATCCAGGGCATGTCGCATCTTCCTCCACGGGATATAGCGGCAAAATAAGGGCTTACAAATCCTCCCGAAAAGAGAGCGGCATCCCCATTCGGGGCCGCTGCCATCAAGGATCGGCGCGATTACCATCCAAACCTATACGGCGCAGAGCTTATCCGATAATCAAAACCTCCGGCTTGGCCGGAGGTTTTGATATATGATCGTATCAGCGCACCACACCAAAGCGGAACAGGTAATCCCGCCAAAGGGGATAATATGCGGCCTTCACATGCACACCGTCGCCGGAATAGTCCGCCCGCAGGGCGCCGCCGGCATCGTCAAAGATCGGATTGCAGTCGATGAAAAACACGTTTACACCATCGGCCAGCTTCTGCAGCTCCGCATTGCGGGCGTTGATGGTGGAGTTTGTGTAGAAGGTGGAGTCCGATTTTTCCTGCGTGGTGTGGAAGATGGCCTGCAAAAATACGATGGCATCGGGCTGCAGGCTGCGGACCTGCTCCAGCAGGACCTTGTACTGGGCCGCCCACCTCTCCGCCGAGCCCGTGCCCAGCTCGTTGATGCCCAGCATCATGTAGATTTTTCCGTAGTGCTTGCCCGACAGGGCCTGGGCCAGGGTCTGGCCGCCCGGAAACGCCGCATCCTCCGCCGCCGACCAGACCGTCAGCCCGGTGTGGCAGAGATAGTGGGCGTTGGGCAGCCCTGCGTAATCCATAAAGCCGTCTGTATGGGAGTCACCGATGAATACCGCATCATCAAAATAGGATGCGTCCACCTGAGTAAATCGGGAGTCCGGCTCCGGGACGGGAGCGGGTCCGGGTTCGGGCTGCGGCTGCGGTTCCGGCTCGGGCACCGGTACAGGCTCGGGCTCGGGCACCGGTGCAGGCTCAGGCTCCGGAGTTGGCTCCGGCCGCGGCTGAGGCGTAGGCTGAGGTGCCGGGCCATTGGCTTGCTGTGTGCTCCAGGGATACACTCCGTCTGCCAGGGCTGTGGCCATGGCCGCCACCGGCGGTGTCATGGGCGCCAGCTTTTCCAGGTACCTCCGGTAAACCCCGGTGGGGTCCACGGCGGCGTACACATTCAGCAAAATGGCGCTTACAAGGCACAGGGGCAGGAGCAGATAAGCTTTTCGGAAGGCCATGATCGATCACCTCAAAAACGGGAATAGAGAAATGCGCTGCCCGAGGAGGTGGCAATGAAATACACGCACACCCAAAGGAGCAGAAACAGGGATACCTGCATCCACAGACACCGCCGGTATTTTTCAAAGAAGCGGCGGGGCTGCGGCAGGCAGAGAAGAATGCTCACCAGCAGGAGCCACCAATAGGAGGCCAGCTGCTTGGCTGCATCCTGGGCGGAAACGGCGCCCGGCGTCCCGAAAAATGGGAACAGCCGGGAAAAGTACGCGCCCAGGTCCCGCAGATCCGTAATGCGGAAGATGACCCAGGTCAGCGGAATTACCACCAGCAGGTAGACATGGGAGAGGATCCTGTGACGCTTCAAAAAGCCGCCGATGCAGAACTTCTCCAACAGAATGAAGCCCAGCAGCGCGGCGCCCCACAGGACAAAGCTCCAGCTGGCCCCGTGCCACAGGCCTGTGCAGAGCCATACCACTGCCAGCGCCAGGACTGTGCGGGCCTTGCCCCGGCGGCTGCCGCCCAAAGGGATATACAGGTAATCCCGGAACCAGGTGCCCAGGGTGATGTGCCAGCGGCGGTAAAATTCGCTCACCGAGCGGGCGGTGTAGGGCAGGTCAAAGTTGCGGGGCACAGGCAGGCCCAGCAGCTGTCCCAGGCCCATGGCCATAAGGGAGTAGCCGGAAAAGTCGAGATACAGCTGCAGGCTGTAGCTCACTGCGCCCAGCCAGGCCAGGGGTGTAGAGAGGTATTCATAGCCGATGCGTTCTATAGCTGCCCACAGCGGTGCCAGCTGGTCGGCCAGCAGCACCTTGCAGCTAAGGCCCACAATAAAATACTCCAGGCCATCCAAAACATCCTGCCGTCCAACGGTCCGCTCCTTCAGCGGGCCGCGCCAATCGCGCCAGCGCAGGATGGGCCCCATGGTCAGCTGGGGAAAAGCCAGGGTGAAGGCGGCATAGTCTATGATATTTCGCTCCGGCTTCTCACCCCGGTACACATCTATCAGGTAGCCCATGCTCTGAAAGAGGTAGAAGCTCACGCCCAAAGGCAGAGCAATCCGGGGCAGGGGGATCGTTTGGCCGGTCAGGCCGTTCCAGTTCTCCAGGAAGAAGGCGGCATATTTGAAATACACCAGGCACAGCAGGTCCGCCGCCAGGGCCGCAGCCAGCAAGGCTTTGCGCAGAGCCCGGCTTCTCCCGGCCATGAGCCGGGCCAGGCCGTAGTGCAGCAAAATAACGACGCCCAGCAGCAGCGCGTCCTGCGCCCCCGCACCCCAAAAATAGAACAATGCGCTGCCCAGCACCAGGCCCGCGTTTTTAAACTGAAAGGGAAGCAAATAATAAGCCACGAAAAACAGCGGCAGAAAATAAAACAAAAACTGCAGATTAGAAAAGCTCACGGGGAAACTCCTGTTCTTCATATATTCGGCTCGGATTTCATCGCACCTGCGCCGGATAGTATCTCGATCATAAGTGATAACGAGCCGAGCTTCAACACTATATGGGTAACAATCCGGATTCTATTTTGTAACCGAATGCCTGTTGCTGCCATCCCCGCGTGAGAAATACCTGCCGCTTGGGGAATCGTTCGGGGAGATTTCTAAAAGTATTTCCGTTTCTGCAAAAAGCAACAAGGAATAATTTGTGCAGTGGTCAAAGTGCATAAAAACATTGACAATAATTCTACAATTACAGGCGTTAAGAAATCATGATTCCGGTTGATTATCACGGCGATCCACGTTAAAATATTGTCAATCCGCCCGACGGATCGGCGGAAATAACATGCTTGTTGTGAAGAAAAAGGAGAGTGACGCTGTGTTTAAGAGATTCACCAATGGCTGCGTGCGCGTTGTTAACCGCTGGCTGCCCGACGCATTCCTGTTCGCCATCATCCTGACCATCATTACCTTTATCGGTTCGCTGCTGGCCACCAAGATGAGTGTCATCGAGGTTCTGTCCGCCTGGGGCGACCAAAAGAGCGGCTTTTGGGGCCTGCTGAGCTTTTCCATGCAGATGGCCCTGGTGCTGGTTTTCGGTTCTGCCATGGCATCCGCCCGCCCCTGCAAGAAGGCGCTGCGCGCTGTGGCCGGTCTGTGCCACAACAATAAGCAGGCCATCCTGGTCACCACCTTCGTGTCCACCCTCTGCTGCTGGCTGAACTGGGGCTTCGGTCTGGTCATCGGTGCCTTGCTTGCCAAGGAAGTGGTGCGCCGCGTTCCCACGGTGGATTATCCTCTGCTCATCGCCTCCGCCTACTCCGGCTTTGTCATTTGGCATGCGGGCCTGTCCGGTTCCATTCCTCTGGACCTGGTGGCCGGCAAGGCCTTTGGCGAGGTGACCTATCAGGCGCCCATCACCGCCACCGTGTTCCACCCCATGAACCTCATCATGTGCGGCGTGATCCTGATCCTCATGCCCCTGGTCAACTACGCCATGCATCCCCATAAGGAGCACACCGTTACCGTAGATCCCGCCCTGCTGGTGGACGAGGAGGAGCGCACCTATGTAAAGGATACCCCTGCCGAGAAGATGGAGCACTCCAAGATCCTGTGGGTCATCACCCTGGTCCTGGGCTTCGGCTACATTGTGTACTACTTCGTGGAGAACGGCTTCACCCTGGGGCTCAACATCGTGAACATGATCTTCCTGTTCCTGGGCCTGCTGCTCCACGGCGACCTGCGCCGCTATGTGGACGCCATTTCCGATGCTGCCGCCGGTGCCGCCGGCATCCTGCTGCAGTTCCCGTTCTACGCGGGCATTATGGGCCTGATGGTGGCCGCCAACGATCAGGGCGTGTCTTTGGCCAGTGTCATCTCCGAGTTCTTCGTGAGCATCTCCACCAATGTGACTTTCCCCATGCTGTCCTTCCTGGCGGCCGGCGTGGTGAACTTCTTCGTTCCCTCCGGCGGTGGCCAGTGGGCGGTCCAGGGTCCCATCATGATGCCCGCCGGCGCGGAAATGGGCATCGAGGCCGGCCGCACCGCCATGGCCATTGCCTGGGGCGACCAGTGGACCAACATGATCCAGCCCTTCTGGGCTCTGCCTGCGCTGGGTATTGCCAAGCTCTCTGCCCGTGATATTATGGGCTACCTGGTGATTGTGCTGCTGTTCACCGGTGCGGTGGCCTGCCTGGGCTTCCTGGGCTGGGCGCTGCTGTTCTGACGACTATCAGGGCAATTCCGAGACAGCAAAAGCCCTCTGCTCTGCCGGCAGCAGCTGCATAAGGCGGGTATATGCTTTAAGAGAGAACAGCGTGTCATAAGGCACGCTGTTCTTCCCTTTGCTGTGCGGGCGAGCATTCCGGCAGTGCTTTTCTCCGGCTGAAAGCCGATGCCGGCAAGGCGGATATGCCCACCCTATGCTCCCATGTCCGTTGCTTTTGCCGGGGGCGAAGCCATGCAAAAAAACCGTTTTCCCGTTCTAACGAAGCTTGCGTTTTTGCTTTAATTCTTATAAAATATAGAACAGATAGAGACAAATTAGAATCCGCCATGCTTAGGAGGGCTGTATATGGCCTTATACACAAAGAAGCTCATCATGTCCACATTTCAGGAAATGCTGGAGGAGCTCCCCTTTGACAAGATCACCGTTGCGGCGCTGGTGAAGCGGGCGGGTATCAGCCCCAATACATTTTACTATCATTATCAGGATATCTATGCTTTGCTGGATGCTTGGTTTCGGGAAAGGGCAGAAGCATTTATCCCCAGTGATGCCCCAATTGAATGGAAAAGCACCACCAAGGCGGTGCTGCATCAATGCAAGGCGCATCCGAAAACAGTTTATCATGTGTTCGACGGTCTTTCCCGTGACCGCTTGGAGCGGTACATCTTCTCTTTAACGGATGATGTTTTTATGAAAGTAGTGCAGCAGGCCGCAGAGGGGCGATCCCTTTCAGATGATCGCCTTCGCAGCATTGCGGCCTTTTGCCGCTATGCTTATATTGGCTTTGTCATGCAGTTTTTTTGGAACCACATGGACAATGCTATTGATGAGAGCGTAGACCGCTTAGGCGTACTTTTTGATACCTTTTTGGCCAACGCCGTTCAGGCTGCCGACTAAGAAAAGGCAATCAAGCTGTAGAGAAAAGCTGCAAAACCGATACTATAAGGAGGAAGCAAGCCGCTATGTCACAGGTAACAAAGCGAGCCTTGGAGCAATCACTGAAAAATTTGCTGCTGAAAAAGCCGCTGACCAAAATTACCATCAATGATATCGCTGACGATTGCGGTATCAACCGAATGACCTTTTATTACCATTTTAAGGATATTTACGACCTGGTGGAATGGTCCTGCCTGGAGGATGCCAAGCGGGCCCTGGACGAGAATAAGACTTATGAAACATGGCAGCAGGGATTTTTGCAGATTTTTGAGGCGGTACAGGATAACAAGCCGTTTATTTTGAATGTGTACCGCTGTGTTCATAGAGAGCAGGTGGAAAAATATCTGCAGCCCCTGGTAGACCGGCTTTTGCTGGATGTGATTAATGAAGAAGCCGGCGAAATGAAAGTCCGTGACGAGGACAAGCAGTTTATCGCCCAAATTTATTCGTACATATTTATCGGACTCATGCTCGATTGGATTAAGGACGACATGCGTGAGGATCCACAGCAGATCGTGGATAGGCTTGCCAAGCTGATCAAGGGCTCTGTATCAGCGGCGCTCTCCCGATTCCAATTCTGATTTTATCATTTTTACAAATTTGATAATATTTTTTACACATTCCGCCCCCGTGATAAGACTTTTATCACGGGGGGTTTTCTGCTTATGGTAAACCTGAAAGCAGCGGGTATAATAAGGGCATAAAAAGAAAAACACAGGAGGTATTTGTTATGTATTACTCTGCCGGAACTTATGAAGCCTTTGCTCATCCCGAAAAGCCCAAGGATGTGGATAAAAAGTCAGCCTATATCATCGGCACCGGTTTGGCCGGCCTGACCGCGGCCTTCTACCTGGTCCGCGATGGGCAGATGAAGGGCGAGCATATCCATGTATTTGAAAAGCTGGATCTGGCCGGCGGCAGCTGCGACGGCCGCAAGGATATTACCAAGGGCTTCTTCATGCGGGGCGGCCGTGAGATGGATAACCATTTTGAGGTCATGTGGGACACCTTCCGGGATGTGCCCTCCATTGAGACGCCGGGTGTATCCGTGCTGGATGAGTATTACTGGCTCAACAAGCACGATCCCAACTACTCTCTGTGCCGTGCCAGCATAAACTGCGGCGAGGATGCTCACACCGACAAGCAGTTTAAGCTGGATAAAGCCTCCGCCATGGCCCTTTCCCGGCTGTTCATGACCCCGGAAAAGGATCTGGAGGACAAGAAGATCTCCGATGTGCTGCCGGATTCCTTCTGGAGCACCAATTTCTGGCTGTATTGGCAGACCATGTTCGCCTTCCAGCGCTGGTCCAGTGCTCTGGAGATGAAGCGGTATCTGTGCCGTTATGTCCACCACATCGACGGCCTGCCTGATTTCAGCGCCCTGCGCTTTACCAAGTATAACCAGTATGAGAGCATGATCCTGCCGCTGGTGAAATATTTGGAGTCTCATGGGGTGCGCATCGAATACGGCATGGACGTGAAGAATGTCATCATCGAAACCGTGGGCGACAAGAAGCTTGCCCGTCAGATCGTCTATGTCAAGGACGGCCGGGAGCAAACCATTGACCTGATCGAGGATGACCTGGTGTTCATCACCAACGGCTGCTGCACCGATACCTCTTGCTATGGCGACCAGA
>OJAG01000799.1_pt1 | contig 22013 bp, 18 predicted proteins | sample 1589021 | NCBI WGS metagenome assembly OJAG01 (sample SAMN03283264) | human gut metagenome | biome: human-associated habitat; material: feces | host: Homo sapiens | place: USA | collected 2013 | reverse complement strand
CAAAAACGGTTCAAATTCGAGTTCTTCGATTTCGCACAATTGCTGCTTAGTCAATGCTGTGCCATCAGTACAAATAAAAAATTGCTGTGTGTCTTCGATGCTACGATCATTTCTTATGAATTCGATCAGTTCCACAACAAGAGCCTGATTTCGGGAAGCAGAGCAAAAATATTTTTTTCTGATCCTGATCATGTGCTGAAGCAAATCGGTATAGTTGTTTTGCATGGCGTTCGAAAAAATTTTGATTTTAGAACTGCTGTCTAAACATTCGGCTTGGCTAATCGTTTGCAGATATTTAAATTTGTTCGGAAAATATTGTGCAACGCTTTTCTCAAAATCAATTGTATGATAATCGCCTACAGTAAGCTTTAGCAAATCGAGAAACAATTTTTCAACAGCATTCCTACTGCGTTTGGGATGAACGGGATAAATGTTTCCCGATAACAAATAGAAGAAAACGCTCCGGGACAGAACAACATCATTCTTCTCTAATATAGAAATGATGTCTGTGCTTTCGTCCAGTTCTGAAGGGTAAAAATTCATCTGTGCATCACACACAGTCAAATATCCCGGTTCTTTGCCACGGCTTTTAATGCAGCGTTTATTGTTCAAAATGGCATTGCTTTCTGAAGCATCGTCTTCTTTGTTAAGCTGACTATAAAAATTGCAGGATTCTTTCTCGTGGTGCTTGATCGGATTGTCATTGTAAAGCAATTTCACATCTATTTCCCGATAAGATTCGCCCAAAGTTAAAGCTCCATCTGAAAATTCCTTTTGAAGCCGCTGTGATTTAATAAGATAATGCCATACGCCTAGCAGAAAAGCTTCAAACTCAATAGTATCAATTTTTTTTAGTTGTGATTTTGCTGCAGTGGAACCATCAGAATATATATATAATTTTTGATCGTCAGGAATTGTGTTGTCGTTGCAGATCAGAAACAGGATCTTTTGAACAAGTTTTTTGTTCTTAGATGATTTGCCTTTATTGAAATATCTATTGGCAAACTCAATTGCTTTCATGTAAGCTTTTTTATACTCGTTTTCAATTTGTTTATCAAACGAAGCGATAATTTCGCCATTGTTAAATTGGTATATACTGCTTTTTCTGGGTCTGAATGTACCTTTTTTGAATCGAGATGAAGCGTTCTTTATTGAATTAATGAGTCTACCATTGTAAAACAGACCATCAAAATCATTCGTCATGTCGGATTCTGTATTTGTCAGTCTATTTAAATCAAAGAACATATGTGTTTGCGTAAGTGCACTGTCAGGATTAAAATTTCTTCCGGGTATAGATAGATCAGCAGTCTCCAGAAGTAGATTGAAAAATATATTGCCATAGAATTCTACGTTGCTGCATGATGAATCTGTTGTCATACTAGTTCCTCCTGTTAGCCAAAATGTTGATTTGCTTTCATTTTGCAAAATAAATGACTCAGATGATCTGGATGATTCTTGCGGGGATTTCTGGATTACGCTATGATAGAAAATAGGCGGAAGGAAGCCGTCGATTCACTTCATGGCAGATCTGATAATTAGGGAATACCGCATTGAAATTCGTGATTTTCGCAGGCGACAAAATAAATGACTCAGATGATCCAGATGATTCTTGCGGGGATTTTTAGATTACGCTATGATAGAATTAGACGGAAGGAAGCTGTCGATTCGCTTCATGGCAGATCTGATAGCTAGGGAATACCGCATTGAAATTTGTGATTTTCGCAGGCGACAAAATAAATGACTCAGATGATCCAGATGATCCTTGCGGGGATTTTTAGATTACGCTATGATAGAATTAGACGGAAGGAAGCCGTCTGTAACAGTATACCACTTCGATGGTCCTTCTGTCAACATTCTGAGAAAGAGTGGTGCTGCAACTACAGAAAAAATTTTGTACGTAAGTCAATTCAATGAAGTGTAAGAAAAGGAGTAATTAAAAAATGGCGAAATATTTAAAGAAGAGTATTGAAAAGGTAAATTCCACCGCTGAGTCATACGTTGATCTTTCAGATTTCAAAGAGGCTGCACCAGATAAACAGCGAACTGGCTGCATGTCAGTGGTCTGCACGAGTGGATCAAAACGTCTGAAACTGAACCGTGACTTATATGCAGTTCTGAATGAACCGTCCAGTGTCAGGGTGCTTTTAGGCAAAAGCAAAATCGCCATCGTTGCTGTTCCGGACGGCACGGCAGGTTCTTTCAAGCTTGGAAAAGGTGGAATTCTCTATGACACAGCCGTCGTAGATGAGGTGATTTCTTTAACCTCCGGCATTGATTTTCCAGAAAACGCTTCCACCCGCTGCGGAACGCTCACACAGGTACAGGATGACGGCAAAGGCAACCTTGCTGCAATAGTCACCCTCTAACCTAACGATTGTTTTTTCAAATGGTTCATTGCTGCCGCAGCTCCACGCCGGGGCTGCGGCAGTTTTTGTCAGAAAATGGAAAGGAGAAAATTTTATGGGTATACGAAAACTATCACGTACCGCCGGGACTCGGAAAGAAATGTCAGCAGAAGAGTGGAAACAGATCCTAAACAGCATGGAAACGTTCGGCATGAAGCCGCTTTCATCTGATCAGCTGCAGCAGCTGCAATACAAAGAAAACTGCTACCCCGTCATTCCGGTACCGAACAAGTTCCTTTTGCTTGCAGTCCACTCCACCCGCTTTACTGGTTTGGTCTGGCTGTCCAACTGGTTTCTGGTGGACTCCACTTATCGAGATAAATACAACGAGTACCATGTACGCCTCAGCGTCAACGGCAGTCTTGTCGATGTAGATTATGACCTGCTGTATCCCAAGGAAGTCACGAAAATCTCCAAATACGGTCTCATTTTCAACTTTGATCATGCAGATGCTTTCAGCCGATACCTGTTCCGCTGTATCACAAAGCTGGAAATCGAGGAACAGTACTGCGGTATGGGATTTATGATGAAAGAGAAAAAACTGCAGTTCATAGCTTATGAAGAAGGAGCGAAGATCTTGCAGTACACAAAAGATGTTCCCTTGGCGGTGTACACAGAAGGATTGAACCGGCTGCTTACCAACACTGCTGTTATGTTTGCTCTTTGCTGCAGCTGTGCTTCCCTTTTTCTGGCGTATCTCAGTATACAGTGCGGTATGGCATTACAATCATTTATTATTTCTTTTTATGGTCGGACAACAACTGGAAAGAGCACTGCACAAGCATTGATGGCTTCGGTGTTCACGAACCCGAATGACAAGAAGATCTATATCCCTTTTTTCGGTACGTTAAATGCCATCGTCAGAAATTTTGCTCAAAAGTTCGGGATACCTCAGATTTTTGATGAAGCGACTGTATCGTCAGGTGTAAACATGGAAAATCTGTTTTATACAGTGACACTGGAACAAGATAAAAGCCGCTGTAATACCAATGCTGACCTGCGGGAATCGGATACCTGGAAGCTGATCATGATCACATCTTCGGAGTGCCGGCTTCTGACCGATGCACACATGCACAACAAGGGCTTGGATGCACGTCTGCTCAGCTTTGAGCTGGCGTTTACTGACAGCCGGGAGCACAGCGAAAAAATCCATGACTTTTGCGGAAAACAGTACGGCATTCTGGGAAAAACGCTGTCTGAATACTTACTGGAAGCAGAACCTGAAACCATTCAGGCAAAGTACGAGGAATGCAGAACCGCCATGAGGGATGCCATTCCAGAAACAGAATACTTTGATCTTACCGAACGGCTGATCAATGAATATGCACTGCTCCTTCTGGCAGCAAAAGTCCTTTCTGATCATGGCGTAGCGATGGACGTGGAAGGGATCACAGCCATTCTGACAGAGAACCATGGATCGATCCGTGAGAAAACGAATGTCGCTGACAAGTACTATCAGCACCTGGTGACCTATGCTGCAATGCACCCGTACCAGGAGGGCATCAAGAAGAATGAAGCCAATCATACAGTCGCATTCATAGATGAGCTGTGTCTGCGAATCTTGTCAGAATATGGGGCTTCCAACACTGATCTGGTAGTAAAGGAACTGGATGCAGCCGGCTATCTGCTTCGGCGTAAGAAAAATGCCCTGAAAAATCGACAGCGGTTTAACGGGACGCTGGTAAATTGTTATGAGCTCATCCTGCCGGACGAGGGAACGGGAGATGACGATTGTATGACACTGGAATTTGTTTTAACACATTATGAAGGGTTAGATGAAGCATGAAGGCAAAGGAATTCGAATTTGATAGAAATTTCCTAAAACACACAAATTACAAAAACGGCTGCCATGTCTATACCGGCATGGAAACCGTATCAGATAAATCAGGGGCAGAACTGCCCGAAAGCGTGATAAAGCTGCTCTACAGAATTTACGTAGAAACAGCAGAAAAACCGGAAGAAATGGATGAAGCATATTTTGTCTGAAGGGTGCGGTAAAGCCCCTTCAGCTTAATATAGATAAGATGTTTTTTTGAGAAAGGAATGAGATTGTTATGACGATGGATCGATCTGCACATTCCCGGCTCGCTGTGACGTACCGCCGGATCAGTTCTCTGAATCAGGTGGACAACAACAGCATGTGTGCTCAGGAACAGGCGATCAAAGATTACGCAAAGAAAAACCACTTAAAAATTGTGGAAGCCTTTCATGATCTGGCGAAGAGCGGTACTTCTGTGCAAAACAGAACGGGCTATCAGCAAATGATGGAATATCTGGAGAAGCATCCGGAAGTGACCTGCGTGCTGCTCCATCACCTTGACCGCCTTCACAGAAACGTCCGCAATCAGCTGAATGATATCTATACCCTGAAATGCAAAGGAATCGCTGTTATTACCACAGACGGGCTGAATTCTATGGATGAGGATTGTATGTCAGAGATCCTTGATGAAGCCGCCTCTGCTGAAAAATACTCCCGAAGATTAAGCAAGGAAACAATGAAGGGGCTTCGGGTCAACGCAGAACAAATGCTTCATAACGGCGGACTTCCGCCATACGGGTATACAGTTGGTTCGGATAAGAAGCTCTATATCGATGAAGCCAAGGCACCGGCAGTCCGAAAGATGTTTGAGATGTATGCGGCTGGCATGAGTTACAAGCAGATCGCGCAATGGCTCGATGACAACGGTTTCACAACTGTGAAGGGTGGTAATTTTAAGAGCACCTCCATTAAAACGATTTTGGAGAATGAAAAGTACTGCGGCACATACTTCTGGAACAAACGGGCATCCAAAGATTTCCGTGGGATGCGGAACAGCCATCAGCAAAAAGAGGACTACTATCAGGTGCACGGTGCAATAGAGCCGATCGTAAGCGAAGAGTTGTTTGACAAGGTGCAGGAGCGGCTCCATGACAACAAGAACCGGATCCGCAACTACAACGGTAAGAATTATTATCCGTTTAACGGAAAGGTCTTCTGCGGAAAATGCGGCAAAAAGCTCAGCGGTCATGTACAGTATAGCAGGACCAGCAAAAACAATGCCCCTGTCAAACAGTACCGGTTCAGCTGCAGCTGCCCTGCGGTAAAGACCGTAAACGAAAAGTATCTGGACGATATGGTCATCAACGGACTCCGGGCATGTATCTTCTCTCCCGAGAATTATGAGGAGCTTGTCGATAAGCTCAACGCATACGGCAAGATACAGGAACGTGTGATCGACCTGCAGATAGAAGTACTGCGGAGTGATAAGGAAAATGCAGAAAAACGGTGCAGCAATCTGATGGATATCGCTGAGAACGGAGACGGTACAAAATCCATCATCGACAAGATCAAAAGACTGGATAAGCGGATAGCAAAGATCGACCGTCGGATCAGCGACTATGAGGCTGCCAAAAAGGTGTTTACAGCGGAGGACATTGACCGGATCCGTGACAGATTTACAGAATATGTTATGGAAAACCGAAACGAGGACGTACTCGGCTTTCTGGAAGATACGGTCGATCGGATAGAGGTCGATGATACAGTTCGTGTACATCTCAAGAAAAACATTTGTGTGGATCGGGAGACCAAGAAGGGGTTCCGCCAGGAAAGGAGCATAAAAAAATGAAACAGATCACCATAGATATTGAAACGGCATCTGACGAGAATATCAAGGACTGCGGTGTATACCGTTATGCAGAGTCGGAGTGTTTCGACTTGCTGCTGGTCTCTTACGCTGTGGACAATGGTCCGGTAGCAACCTGTGACATTGCCAATGGTGAAACATTGCCGGACGATGTTCGGAATGCACTCACAGACAAGACTGTCATCAAAAAGGCGTTCCATGTCAATTTCGAACGCATCTGCCTCTCTGTATACCTACGCAGAAGGTATCCGGAGATGCTTGATTTTGAGGATTCCACAGGCAGCTATCTGGATCCGGTATCATGGCAGTGTGACATGATACACTGCCGTTACCTCGGTATGCTGTCCTCGCTGGACGACATGGGAAGACTTCTCCGGTTAAAAGAAAAGAAGATGGCAGAGGGCAAGGAGCTGATCCGATTCTTCTGCACACTGCACCAGGAAGCGGATGGAAGTATTTTATTTCATGATAAATCGGATGCTCCTAAGAAGTGGGAAAAATTCAAGGCATACAACCGGCGTGATGTGGAAGTAGAACTGAAAATACAGCGGTATCTCTCTGAATTTCCGGTGCCGGAATTTGTGTGGGAGGAGTTCTACATCGATCAGGAGATCAATGACCGGGGCATTCTGGTGGATACATCGTTTGCGAAAAAAGCAGTTGAACTGGACGGACAGGTAAAGAAAGCGCTTCTGCCGAAGCTCAAGGAGCTTACCGGACTGGACAATCCCAACTCTCCGGTGCAAATGAAGGAATGGCTGATGTGCAGGGGCATTGAAACGGATACGCTGGACAAAAAGTTCATGCAGAAAATTTCCGGATCAGCTCCGGAGGAAGTACAGGAAGTGCTTCGCCTATATCAGCAGCTTTCCAGGTCATCCGTCCAGAAATATACCACGATGCTTCGTGTTGTTTGTGCAGATGGTCGTGCAAGAGGAATGTTCAGCTTCTATGGTGCTAACCGCACCGGCAGATTTGCAGGACGGCTGATCCAGCTGCAGAACCTGCCGCAGAATCATCTGGACGACTTAGCAGAGCTGAAAGAACAGATCAGGACCGGTGAATTTGATACCATAAAGGAAAATTATGACGACGTTCCGGATGTGCTTTCCCAGCTCATCCGCACAGCATTCATCCCGCCGGAAGGAAAGAAATACGTGGTCGCAGATTTCTCCGCCATAGAAGCAAGAGTCCTTGCATGGCTGGCAGATGAGAAGTGGCGAATGCAGGCATTTGCCAACGGTGAGGACATCTACTGTGCATCGGCATCGAAAATGTTCGGTGTTCCAGTGGAGAAAAACGGTACAAACGGACATCTGCGGCAGAAGGGAAAAATAGCAGAGTTAGCTTGCGGTTACGGCGGCTCCATTGGTGCGATCAAAGCAATGGGCGGCACGGAATTAAAGCTTTTTGATGATGATCTGTTCAAACTGGTAGACGATTGGAGGAACTCTTCACCCAACATTGTAAAGTTCTGGGGTGATGTACAGCGTGCGGCAGAAAAGGTCATCACAGACCAGTGCGGCATGACCTGCGGTAAGTTACGTTTCTCATATGAATCCGGTATCTTCTTTATCGAATTGCCCTCCAGACGTCGGCTTGCTTACGTTAGACCAAAGGTTGAAAAAGATGACAACGGCAAGAATATCATCACTTACGAGGGCATAGACAACAGCCACAAGTGGAATCGGTTAAAGACATACGGAGCAAAGCTTGTGGAGAACATTACACAGGGTGTGGCAAGAGACCTGCTCCTATATGCGATGCAGAACATGCAGGTCATGGAGATCGTCGGTCATGTGCATGATGAAGTTATCATAGAATGCACGCCGGATGTTTCTGTGGAACAGGTTTGTGAGTTGATGGGACAAACGCCGGAATGGGCAGAAGGTCTGCTTTTACGTGCGGATGGATATGAGTGTGCGTTTTATATGAAGCAGTGAAATAAAGACTGCTCTACAACGGGAAAGCCTTGCAGAAATGCAGGGCTTTTCTTGTATCTTTGAGTAAAATATGATATACTACTAGTAAGGAAATCAGAAGAAATAGAGGTGTCACGATGGCAGCGTACATTTGCATTGATCTGAAAAGTTTTTACGCATCTGTGGAGTGCGTGGAACGAGGACTAGACCCGCTGAACACCAATCTGGTAGTAGCAGATGCCGGTCGAACGGAAAAGACGATCTGCCTTGCGGTCACACCTGCCTTAAAACAGTACGGCATTCCGGGCAGAGCGAGACTGTTCGAGGTGATTGAAACCGTGAGACGAGTCAATGCACAGCGTCTGCAAAAGCTGTCAAATCACGAATTTACGGGAAAATCCTGTCTTGCTTCGGAACTTGGTCAGAATCCGTCTTTACAGTTGGATTTCGTCATTGCACCGCCGCAGATGGCACGCTATATGGAAATCAGTACAAAGATCTATGAAATCTACTTGCGGTACATTGCGCCGGAAGATATTCATGTGTATTCCATTGATGAGGTCTTTATCGATGCAACAGGTTACTTGAAAACCTATCACTGCACACCGCAGGAACTGGCGAGAAAAATGATCCGGGAAGTACTGCAAGAGACAGGCATTACAGCGACTGCCGGCATTGGAACCAATCTGTACCTCGCTAAGATCGCCATGGATATTGTCGCAAAGAGAATTCCTGCGGATGAGAATGGGGTACGAATCGCTGAACTAGACGAAATGTCCTATCGGAAAAAGCTGTGGAGTCATACCCCACTGACGGACTTCTGGAGAATTGGCAGCGGCTATGCCAGGCGATTGGAAAAGATGCAGATCTTTACCATGGGAGATCTGGCACGTTTTTCAGAGCACGGAGAAGACCTGCTGTTCCGGATGTTTGGCGTGGCTGCGGAACTGCTGATCGACCATGCCTGGGGGTATGAACCTTGTACCATGCAGGCAATTAAAAGCTATCAGCCCAAAGGGCATAGCATCAGTCAGGGACAGGTGCTTCCTTGTCCCTACGACTTTGAGAAGGGACGGCTGATCGTTCGGGAAATGACCGAGTTACTGGTGTTAGATTTGGTGCGAAAGAAAATGGTTGCAGATCAGATCGTTTTGATGGTGGGATACGATCACACCGGAATCCCGGAAACATACCGGGGTGAACTGAAAAAAGACCGCTACGGCAAGAAAATCCCCAAAGCCGCACACGGTTCGGTGAACCTCGGAAAGCAGACTTCTTCTACCAAACGCATTATGGAAAAAGTACTTTCTCTCTACGACCAGATCGTTGATCCGGAATTGCAGGTGCGGAGAATGAGCATCACGGCGAATCATGTAATTCCAGAGGGCGAAGTGCAGGATGAAGTGATGCAGTACAGTCTGTTTGATGATGTGGAGGCACAGGAACAAAAGCGAAAACAGGAGCAAGAGTCCTTGAAGAAAGAGCACCAGTTGCAGGAAGCGATCCTAAGTATCAAGGATCGCTATGGAAAAAATGCGATCTTAAAAGGCATGAACTTTCGGGAAGGTGCAACGACCATGGAACGAAATGAACAGGTTGGAGGGCATAAGGCATGAGGAACTATGAGGACATCCGGAATCATGAACGCTATCAGCTAAAGCATCATACACCAATGTCCTTGGAAAGCCGTGCGGCACAGTTCGCTCCGTTTGCGGCACTGGTTGGTTATGACGAGGAGATCGGAGAAGCTGCTAGATCGACTGACGGCAGAGAAGAACTGTCGGAAGACGCTATCGATGCATTGAATCAGGCATTTCAGAAACTGCTGGGGCATGAAGAAGAACGTCCGCTGGTAACGGTAACATACTTTCAGCCGGATACCAAAAAAGATGGCGGCAGGTATATGACTTATACCGGGAATTTCCGATTCTATGATGCGGAGAAGCGAGTGATGAAGTTTGTGGATGGGATGGTGATTGGCGTAGAGCAGATGTGCCGGATTGAAATAAAATAAGCTATCTCAAAGTAGTTGGTTTTTTTAATAAAAATATACACATATCGCTTGAACTTTTCGACATATTGTGGTATAATAACTTTGAATAAAACATTGTAGCAAGAAAGTTACAGATAAAGACATGAAAACAGATTGGAAGGTCAATAATGGCAGAAAAAACAAACGCTAACATTGGATTTGAAAAACAAATATGGGATGCTGCTTGTGTGTTATGGGGACACATTCCTGCGGCAGAATATCGAAAGGTTATTGTTGGATTGATTTTCCTTCGGTACATATCCTGTGCTTTTGATAAGAAATATCAGGAGTTGGTTGATGAAGGCGATGGATTCGAAGATGATAAAGATGCCTATACAATGGATAACATCTTCTTTGTTCCAGAAGATGCGAGATGGAACAAGATTGCAGAGGCAGCTCACACGCCTGAAATTGGTACTGTAATTGACGATGCTATGCGGGCAATTGAGGAGGAAAACAAGTCTCTCAAAGATGTTCTGCCCAAAAACTACGCAAGCCCTGATCTGGACAAACGTGTCCTTGGCGATGTTGTAGATATTTTTACAAACAACATTGACATGAGCGAAACTGGACAAGATGAGGATTTGTTTGGTCGTACTTATGAGTACTGCATTGCAATGTTTGCAGAAAAGGAAGGACAAAAAGGCGGCGAATTCTACACACCATCAAGTGTGGTAAAAACGCTTGTTGAGATTTTGAAGCCGTTTGAAAACTGTCGTGTCTATGATCCAGCTTGTGGAAGTGGCGGCATGTTTGTACAGAGTGCAAAGTTCATACAGGCACATAGTGGCAATCGAAACAATATCTCGGTATATGGTCAGGAAGCAAATGCAGATACCTGGAAAATGGCAAAAATGAACATGGCGATTCGTGGCATTGAAGCTGATTTTGGACCACATCAAGCGGACACATTCAGCAATGATCTGCATAAAACCTTGAAGGCTGATTTCATTCTGGCAAATCCTCCATTCAACTATCATCCGTGGGGACAGGAACGCTTGACAGAAGATGTTCGCTGGAAATATGGCGTACCACCTGCAAATAATGCGAACTATGCCTGGATTCAGCATATGATTCATCACCTTGCACCGAACGGAAAAATTGGGCTTGTACTTGCAAATGGTGCATTGAGTACGCAATCAAGTGGTGAAGGTGAAATCAGAAAGCGAATTATTGAAGATGATTTAATTGAGGGCATTGTTGCAATGCCGACACAGCTTTTCTATTCCGTTACAATTCCTGTTACACTCTGGTTTATTTCCAAGAATAAAAAGCAAAAAGGCAAAACGCTTTTCATAGATGCTCGAAAAATGGGATTTATGGTGGACAGAAAGCATCGAGATTTTTCAGATGAGGATATTGCAAAGCTTGCGGATACTTTCACTGCTTTTCAGAATGGCGAATTGAAGGAAGTTAAGGGCTTTTGTGCTGTTGCTTCAACAGAAGAAATTGCAAAACAAGATTATATTTTAACGCCGGGTCGGTATGTTGGCATTGAAGAACAGGAAGATGATGGCGAACCGTTTGATGAAAAAATGAAGCGTTTGACTTCTGAACTTTCGGAGATGTTTGAAAAATCCCATGAGCTTGAAAATGAGATTAGGGAGAAGCTGGGGGCGATTGGGTATGAAGTATAAACTGGGTGATGTTTCTATAATAAATCCTCGTGAAACCATAAAAAAAGGAACTATTGCAAAAAAAGTTGATATGGCTGTTTTGCAACCATTCACGAGAAAAATCCCATCTTTTGAACTGTTGGAATATAAAGGTGGAACTAAATTTAGAAATGGTGATACAATAATGGCAAGAATAACGCCTTGCCTTGAAAATGGAAAAACATCACAAGTCAGTATACTTGATGATAATGAAATTGGATTTGGTTCTACAGAATATATTGTATTTAGAGCAAAAGAGGGAATATCCGATTGTAATTTTTTGTATTATCTTGTTTGCAGTGATATAGTAAGAGATCCTGCTATTAAATCAATGGTTGGTTCATCAGGTAGACAACGTGTTCAGACTGACGTTATTCAAAATCTTGAAATTGACTTGCCCTCACTCGAAATTCAGAAACAAATAGCTTCAATTCTTTCTGCCCTTGACGAAAAAATCGAATTTAATAATCGGATAAATGAAAATTTACGACTTTCAGCAGCTTAAATCTTGATTTCTGAAACGTCAATTTCACCTTTCATCAACTTAGGCAGGAGCACGTCTCTTGTTGCTGCCAAAAACTCATTTTCACGAAGATTCTTAACGATAGTGGAAAACAAAGGCAGAGTTAAGCTATCAAATTGGTTCATTTCCGCTGCATTCGGAAGTGGTATCATAAACTCCATAAAGTCCTTTTGATACAAATGAGGAATAACACTTCCTTCTGTGCGGCTTGCTATGAAAGCAGTAAAGAGTTTCGATTTCAATAGATAGTAAATAAATTGTGTAGAGATAATATCAGGCTTGATATTTCTGATTACGAATATCCCAGATGCAACAGTTGACGGGGAATCAAGTCTATCAATATAACCGATTTTTCCTATTGTGCCATCTTTTGATAAGAGAATATCGCCGATTTGAAGCATTATTTCGGGAGATTCATCATATCTCTCTGCTGAAATATACCCTGCTTTTCCCCAATCAATACCGTCTTTGGTTAGGGATTCACCGTTAATAATACGATAATCAGATGACTCAAGGTATTCGTCTTTTTTAAGCCCTTTCCAACCGATGCGTCCTTTGATATACAGATAGTCACCAAGCTTGACGTTTTCGATACTATCCTTTTGGCTGTCCGATTTTATAAGGTCAAGAAGAATCGTCTGAATTTGTTGTTCTAAATTTTCATTTATTTTACAAGAAGTGGGAGCATTATGAAATATACTTTTTATTTTGATGAGTCATTTCATGACCGAGTAATCAAGTTAAATAAATCAGGTGTGCTAAACACTATGGTTCCGAATGCACTTGATAGCTACATAGGTGTATTCTGGGGGTGCAAAAAAGAGAAAGCAGAAGAAATTGAGTCGCTGCTTTATGTATTTGAAGAAAAGTACATTAAAAAATTTGGATTAGAAAATAATAAAGAACTTAAATCTCAAACTATTGCTAAAAAGAATTATATTCATGGAATTCGATCGTTTAGCAAGAATGCTTACGATTTTTATTGGGACTTATTCTCATTAATAAAAACAATACAACCCATTTTGCAAATTGAGATTATAAGTAAAACAGAGTATGTTGTTCGTAAAATTGTTGATAATATGGTTTTTGATCCGCACTTACATGTAAATAAATCAACTTTTATCTACTCATTTACAAAGTTCATCAATACATATCATACAAATGAATTGTTAGAATGTTTATTCAATATTTGTGATGAAAAATCAGGTTATAACTTTAGAAAAACGATTTTAAATCACCTTAAATGTATACTCTCAGAAATAAAGGAGATAAAACGAAAAAACGTGAATATCTTGCATTTCAACAATTATATATTATATTCAAGAAATCCAGAATTGTATATTTTTCAAATAATGATTATACTTTTTCATATGTGCCTAATTTTAATGGTCTCTCTTTATTGTTAGATGAATTAGGAATTCCTATTTTTGATGTTTCCGTGTTTATTGATAATGAAGAAAAAACATTTAATACAGCACAAAAATATGAGTTTGATTTAGTTGAACAAGTTGATTCAAGTAAAAGTATTCAAATTAGGTTATCAGATTGGATTAGTGGATTTATTGGTCGCATAATATATGCTATTAAAAATGATAAGGGAATGCTGGAGGACAAAATTTCACATTTGGTAGACATTTCGCAAAATGACCTTTCAACAAAAAGAATTTTAAGCAAAGAATGGTTTGACATTCGAGAAAAAGATTATAATCTGTATATGTTAATTTTTGACTCACTAATTGTTGGACATGAACACTATTGGACGACAATGACTACTACAAACTGTGATCAAGCCATTTTGTTTTACGCCTTGCTAAGATATTTTGCGTCGTATAAATCTTATAAGAAATATTCTGAAGTAGAACCAGCTATGCATTCTGAATATTACAATTCGCGTTTAATCGGCGAATTAAACGAATATTATAAAAGGATTGAACAATACTGAACTTTTGAAAGGAGCTGACAAAATGGCAGCCTTCTATACAGAGTCCGACTATGAAAACGCCTTAATAGAGCTATTTGGAAATACGCTTGGTTACGAATGCGTGTGCGGCTATGACATTGACCACAACGTAAAGTCTCCGCTCTATGATACCGTGTTGGAAGAAAGCGTTTTTCGCATCAACAAGGGAAAACCGTATGGTGCAATCCAAAACGCCCTTCTCACCCTCAGAAATTTTGAGAACGGAACTCTTGTGCAGAAAAATGCTGTATTTACGGACTACTTGCAAAATGGCATTTCTGCAAGATATACAGAAAATGGCGAGGAACGCTCTGCTTTAATCTATCTGATTGATTGGGATAACATTGAAAACAATTCTTTTATTTGTGCCAATCAATGGACATTCATTGAAAATAGCAACCGCAGACCGGACATCTTGCTTTTTATCAACGGACTGCCATTGGTATTGATTGAATTGAAATCCCCTTCCAGAGAAAATACTGATGCAAGCGAAGGCTACACGCAGATTCGTAACTATATGCACGAAATTCCATCCATGTTCTACTATAATCAGATTTGTGTGATGTCTGACCAGCTAACCAGCAAAGCGGGAACGATTACCAGCGATGAAACACGTTTCATGGAATGGAAAACCGTTGATGGAAGTTATGAAAATACACAAATTGCACAGTTCGATACTTTCTTTGAAGGAATGTTCCAGAAGAAGCGGCTTTTGGACATCTTGAAAAACTTTATTCTGTTTAGTAGTGATGGAACAAAGCAGATTAAAATTCTTGCTGGTTATCATCAGTATTTTGCTGTGAATAAAGCGATTCAATCTACCAAAAAAGCAACTGAAACAGACGGAAAAGGCGGTGTTTTCTGGCATACCCAAGGTAGCGGAAAATCACTGTCTATGGTCTTTTATGCTCATCTCCTGCAATCTGCATTGAATAGTCCGACTGTCGTTGTCTTAACAGATAGAAATGATTTAGATGACCAGCTGTATCTACAATTTGCAAAGTGCAGCGATTTCCTTAGACAAAAGCCAGTTCATGCAGAGTCAAGAGAACATCTTCGGTCTTTGTTAGAAGGTAGAAAAGCAAATGGGATTATCTTCACCACCATGCAAAAGTTTGAAGAATCCTTTGAATGCTTGTCAGATCGAAGGAACATTGTTGTCATGGCAGATGAAGCACATAGAGGACAATATGGGCTTACGGAGAAAGTGGACGAGAAGTCTGGTAAAATCAAAGTTGGTGCAGCCAGAGTGATCCGAAATAGTTTACCGAATGCTACATACATTGGTTTTACTGGTACACCTATCTCTACAAAGGATAAATCTACACGAGAAGTTTTTGGCGACTATATCGATATTTATGATATGACGCAGGCAGTGGAAGATGGTGCAACACGTCCGGTTTACTATGAATCAAGAGTGCTGAAATTGAAATTAGACGAGCAAACCTTGAAACTGATCGACCAAGAGTATGATCGAATGGCGGAAAATGCAGATGCGGGTGTGATTGAACAGTCAAAACATCAGCTCGGCAAAATGGAAGCGATTCTCGGTAATGACCAGACCATCAATTCTCTTGTAACAGACATTCTTGACCACTACGAAAACAACAGAGCAAATCTGCTGACTGGAAAAGCAATGATTGTCGCTTATTCCAGAGGGATTGCCTTGAAGATTTATCATAAAATTCTCGAAATTCATCCGGATTGGACAGAAAAGGTTGCAGTTGTGATGACTTCATCTAACAAAGACCCAGAAGAATGGAGAGAGATCATAGGCAATAAGGCTCATAAGGAAGAATTGGCAAAGAAATTTAAGGATAATGAGAGTCCTTTGAAAATCGCAATTGTAGTTGATATGTGGCTAACAGGATTTGATGTGCCCTCTCTTGCAACAATGTATGTGTATAAGCCGATGTCCGGACACAATTTGATGCAGGCAATTGCAAGAGTAAACCGTGTTTTTGAGGACAAAGAAGGTGGTCTTGTTGTGGACTACGTCGGCATTGCAAGTGCATTAAAACAGGCAATGAACGACTATACAGCAAGAGATAAGGACAAGTATGGCGACACTGATGTTGCCAAAGTGGCTTATCCAAAGTTTCTAGAAAAGATTTCGATTTGTCGAGATTTCTTTTTCCAATACGATTACACAAAATTTATGACTGGAACAGATCTGGAGCGTGCAAAAACAATCACTGGTGCAGTTAATTTCATCATCTCTCCTGCAAAAGAAGAGGACAAGAAGGAGTATCTGAAGGAATCGCTAATGTTACATCAGGCATTGTCACTCTGTTCTTCTATGGTAGAAGAATCTCTTCGTATAGAAGCTGCTTTTTTTGAATCGGTTAGAGTGCTCGTGCTTCGCTTAGAGAATAAAGGGACTGGTAAGAAACTTTCTCTTGGGGAGATGAATGCCCGTATCAATGAACTGTTAAAGCAAAGCATTAAAAGTGATGGTGTCATCAATCTGTTTTCCGATATTGGTAAGGAAATTTCTTTGTTCGACTCAAAATTCTTGCAAGAAGTTGCGAATATGAAAGAGAAGAATCTTGCTGTAGAACTTCTAAAGAAATTAATTGCAGAGCAGATTGTCGTCTATAAGCGTACCAATGTTGTAAAGTCTGAGAGATTTTCTGAAATCATGCAGCGAGCAATGAATCAGTATCTAAATGGAATGCTGACAAATGAAGAAGTTATCGAAGAAATGATGAAGCTTGCAAAACAGATAAAAGAAGCTGGCGAAGAAGGAAAATCATTAGGACTTACTGCCGACGAGCTGGCGTTTTATGATGCGTTAACCAAACCTCAAGCAATCAAGGACTTTTACAAGAATGAAGAACTAATTGCGATTACAAAAGAACTGACGGAAACATTGCGTAAAAACAAAACCATTGACTGGCAGAAGAAAGATTCCGCAAGAGCAAGAATGCGTATGATGATAAAGAAGCTTTTGAAAACGCATAAATATCCACCAGATGATCAGCCAGAAGCAATTGAAGCCGTTATGACACAGTGTGAACTCTGGGCGGATAATCTTGTGGAGTAAAATATACTTTTTTACTGGTGCAATTTCAGATGAAATGATCTGTTCACCTACTATATAACTACGCACTACCGTGCCGCCCGATTGCATCGAGCAATGCCAGCATACACTCGCTAACGCTCCTCTGCTGACAGCCCTCAAAAGAGGGCAATCATCTATATATTTATATATTTTAATATTATCTTATATAATATATAAAATAATATAAATATAATAGTTATGGAAATGTAAGAAAAACGAGAAAAAGCAAAAACAACACCTTTTATGGCAGCCAATCGTTTCTGATAAAGTTTCGGTAAAATGGTGTCATAGAGGGTGTTTTTCTTCTGCTGGAAAAGATTGATGCGGATGCTTGACGTTGCTCTGAAAATATGCGAAATCAGATAGTGGTGACGTTCGGGACTGTCAATTTTTCATCGGGAACAAGTTTGGTTTGTAAAAGCTGTAGGTTTTTGCCTTGGCTCTCACATCGATTTGTGAGAAGTGAAGATTTTCTTTTCAAATCTCCAAAAACAGTAGCATTTTCGTGGAAAACGTGATACAATAACAATGCTGCAGCAGAAGGAGAATGAATATGATTGAGATCAAACGAGTTGCTCTCTACGCCAGATTTTCCTCGGATCATCAGAGAACCGAGTCCATCGATGCACAGATCAGAGCAATGAAGGAATTCTGTGATCATAACAAGTGGAAAATCGTAGAGACTTATATAGATGAAGCATACTCAGCCACCAATGACCGCAGACCAAGCTTTCAGCGTATGATCACAGACAGCGGAAAAGGATTGTTTGACATTGTTTTAGTGCATAAACTAGATCGTTTCAGCCGTAATAGATACGATTCGGCAGTGTATAAAAACAAGCTGAAGCATAACGGTGTTCGTCTTTGCAGTGTCCTGGAACGTCTTGATGATTCTCCGGAATCCATCATTTTGGAAGCTATGCTGGAATCCATTGGTGAATACTACTCTTCCAACATCGCACGTGAAGTGATGAAAGGACTAAAGGAAAATGCCTTTCACTGCAAGCATACCGGAGGCTCACCGCCATTGGGATACGATGTTGGTCCGGATAAGAAACTGGTCATCAACGAACGGGAAGCCGAGGCTGTCAGGATCATCTACGATATGTATATCAACGGATACGGCAATCGTGACATTGCAGAACGTCTCAATGCTGCCGGATACGTTACGAAAAAAGGCAATCCATTTGCTCCAAATCATGCAGCTTTTTATGAGATACTGAACAATCTCAAATACACCGGAACCTATGTTTACAACCGTTCTTCTGCAAAGGATTACAATCATCGGCGAAACAGTCACCGCCATAAGCCGGAAGAAGAAATTATAAGAATCGCCAATGGCTGTCCTGCGATCATCTCACAGGAAACCTTTCAAAAGGCTGCGGAAAGAAGAAAATCTGCTTCTGCCGTAGGAAAATTGGGTACAAAACATTTCTACCTCTGCTCTGGCATGGTTCGGTGTGGAGAATGCGGCAAGAAGATGAGCGGAGGAAAGCGGTACGGCAAATACCATTTTCATACCTACTGCTGTACAGCACACAGAAGCGACTGCTGTAACTTCAAAGAGATAGACAGTGAAAAACTGGATCACTACGTGATAGCACTTTTGGAGCGGGAGTTGTTTTGCGAAGTATCGATGAAAAAGCAGATCCGGCATCTGAATCAGTGCATCAGCAGGCATAACCGAAAACTTCCTGCATGGAGAAAAGCACTGGACGAACAGCTGGACAAACTCAATCTGGAATACATTCAGCTGCAAAGCAGCAAGGAGAAAACAATCGAAATCTGTGAGCAGATCAATACACTGGAATCCCAGAGAATCGCTTTCGAAAGCAGTCGGAATAATTTGCAGGAATTAGAAGCTGTCGAGTATGCAGACTTCTGTGGATTGATCGATTCTTTCTTTGCCCTGCAGGAAGAACCCTTTCGGTTCCGCACATTTATCAGAGATTATATCAAAAGCATTACAGTGTATCGGGAAAGCGTTGTTTTCAGTCTGGACTGCGGTTTCGGTTTGCTGGACGGAGTTGTCAGGGAATTTACAGCGAAGCGAATCGATTTCAAAACGCCTTCCCAGAGAATGTGAGATTAAAATTTTGGAGATGACAGAAAGGAGCAAAAGCCATATCGAAACGATCAAGTGGTAACAAGAAATGGAGGAATTCAAATGAAGGTACTGTTTTTAGATATAGACGGTGTTCTGAAAGAGGAAAGCTATAAAGCTGCATTTCAGGACGAATGTTTTGCACGGTTAAAGAGAATCATTGATGCAACAGATGCACAGATCATCCTGACCTCTTCCTGGAGAGTGAACTACTGGAAGTTTGTAGAGGACGGATTCCAGACGGAGAACGAAGATGTTCTGAGGCTCCATGAATACTTTGAAAAGTATGGTCTGAAAGTATCCGGACGAACGGATCTCACAAGACGCTCAGGACCTGACAGCCGCCCGAGTGAGATCAGAAACTGGTTGGCAGACAAGCCGGATGTCGATACTTTCTGCATCTTGGATGACGACGATTTTTACCGTTGGAAGTGGCTGTCACAGTTTTTGGTGGTTACGAGAGTCAAAACGATTGACGAAGACAGATACAGCAGCTGGAAACGCACACTGTCTGATGCGGATGTAGAAAGAGCAATCAGAATTCTGAATACAGACAACAAGGCGTTGGTTGAGGAGCAGTTCACTCCGTAAGTAGCTGCGTTTTCAATCTCTATGCAGCTGTTTGAAAGAAAAAGTAGAAAGGAGCGGCGTTATAATCTATGAAAAAGCTTGATAACTATTCCAGCTGCCTTGATGTGCTTCGGCGTGCCGATTTTGAAATTGCAGAGGAAAATGAGATTTACAGAACAGGGATCATCTGGCAGTTCAATCTTACATTGGAACTGGCATGGAAAGCATTGCAGGAGATTTTGAAACTACATGGTGCAGCTGGTGCAGAAACAGGTTCTCCAAGGGAAATCCTGCAGCTTGGCTATAAGCTTGGTTCTTTTGAATGATTCTGCGGTTTGGATGCTTATGCTGAAAAAGCGAAATGTTTCAGTGCATCTCTACAATGAAGATGATATCGATGAAATGATTCTTCTGGTGCATGACAGCTTCATCCCGGCTTTTTCCGCTCTTGAAAAAACACTGCAGGAAAAGCTTGCAGAAGTTCGTGCGGATTGGGAGTAACATAAAAAATCCCTTAGAGATGTAACTGTATCTGGCGACCCACGAGAATAGCAAGAAAGTGGACTATGCCGCTGAGAAACTGGGGTAGTGTGCTTGGCGAGCTGGAGATAATGTACCCAGACAGACTCGACTGCTGAAGAAGCTTGACAAATTACGGTATTTATTGTACACTGTAAAAAATTGAGCGGCTGTTTTCAAGCCGCTCCACAGTATCGTTTTTTATCACTGTTGTTGAACTTACAGAGATTTTTTGCAAAGCCCATTAAAATATAATAAACTTTGCATATAATGATTCTTGGAGAGGAATCTTAAAAACTACTACTTTTATTTTATGAGGTTTTTTATTTTGGAATACTATGTAAATCCCAAAAGTCAAATTTCAACATATTTCTATCCAATTGAAAATGCACAATCAATTACAATTGGTTGGTATATTCGTTGCGGTTCACGCAACGATAGTATAGAAAAAAGAGGAATCTCGGATCTTTTAGAACGATTTCTACATTCATCTGCTCCGCACTATGAATTTGAGAAAATAGGTGGAATATTTGATGCAATTACAGATAAAGATTATACGAGGTTTAGTTTGAAATTTCATCCGAAGTATTTACATAACGCATTAAATTGCTTTTTTGATTTTATTTTAAAACCTGATTGGAATCAAGAAAAATTTAATATTCAAAAGGACCTGCAATTGAGAGAAATTGAAAGAAGCGATATGCGATATGACAAAATGCTTGGATCGTTATTATGGAGTGATCATTCGCTTTCCTACCCAGTTATAGGTACTAAGAAAACTGTATTAAATTTGCGGTTGGACGATTTGACCTCACATAAAAATCGTTACTATACACAAAAAAATGTCGCCTTTTTTGCTGCGGGGAACTTTGATGAAAATGAGATAACATTAATGAATGAATTTTTATCAAATGCTGAATTTCCCTGCGGAGTTAAAGAGTCGTTTCAAGCCCCTAAAATAGGAGAAAGAAAACCTGATATCAAATTCTTAAATTATGCTGATAATGAACTGGAGGTAGCATTATATTTTGATTTGAATTTTAATGTTGTTAACAGAGATTGTGTCACGTTATTAAATTCAATTCTAGGTGAAGGAGAATTATCCTGTTTATCCAGTTGCTGTTATAAAAGTAAGTGTATGTATAATGCATACTCTTTTGTGAGTACACACATTGATTCAGCAGTATTTTGTATCAATTATCATGTAAAAGCACATGATTTTTGGACATCGCTAAATATGATAATTGAACAAATTGAACGCATAAAAAAGTGTAAAGAAGAAAGTCTTGCATACAATAAACCATTTTTTATGGATAATATGTGGTTTTGGCTCGAAGATACACGGCAATTTAATGATTATCTTGCGTGGAATACATATTTTTGTGGTTCTGAAAGCTTTACAATTAAGCAAAAAATAGAGTCTTTTAAAAATATTTCCTGCGATGAGTTAAATAAAACAGCCAATACAATTTTTAGGTTTTGTAATACCTCAGTATTAATTTGTGGTCAAACGAATAAAATTGATAAAACTGAATTGAATGATTTTTTGCGCAATAATCTAAAATAGCGGAACAGAGATTTTGAACTGACCCCAAAAAGTTAGACAAAGATTCAAAAGAAAATCTATGCAAAGCGA
>OJAG01000778.1_pt1 | contig 22315 bp, 17 predicted proteins | sample 1589021 | NCBI WGS metagenome assembly OJAG01 (sample SAMN03283264) | human gut metagenome | biome: human-associated habitat; material: feces | host: Homo sapiens | place: USA | collected 2013 | reverse complement strand
ACATCGTAGAATTTGTCTTCTGCGTGCTGCTCTTTCAGCTGGGAAGTCAGGTTGGAGAGCATACCGCCCGGTACCTGATACAGAAGAGTCTTGATATTTACGCCAAGGTTCTTCGGATTTAAGAGGCCTGTATCGAGCGCTTCGTCTCTCATCGGACGGAAGTAATCTGCGATCTCAGCCAGTTTGTTCTGATCCAGACCAGTATCGTATGGAGTGCCTTTGAAGGTTTCAACCATAACCTCAGTTGCCGGCTGTGAAGTACCCATAGCGAATGGAGACATTGCGGTATCGATGATATCAACACCAGCCTCTACTGCTTTCAGGTACGTCATGGATGCAACACCGGAAGTATAGTGGGTGTGCAGCTGAATCGGAAGATCGGTTGCTTCTTTCAGCGCGGTTACCAGCTCAGTTGCCATGTACGGAACGAGCAGGCCTGCCATATCTTTAATACAGATGGAATCTGCACCCATCTCTTCGATTCTCTTTGCCATGGTGGTCCAGTAATCCAGGGTGTAAGCATCTCCTAAAGTATAGGAAAGTGCTACCTGTGCGTGGCCTTTTTCTTTGTTGGCTGCGCTGACAGCGGTCTGCAGGTTGCGCAGATCGTTCATACAGTCAAAAATACGGATGATGTCGATTCCGTTTGCAATGGATTTCTGTACGAAATACTCTACTACGTCGTCTGCGTACGGACGATATCCCAGGATATTCTGTCCGCGGAACAGCATCTGCAGTTTTGTATTTTTGAATCCGTCACGGAGTTTTCTCAGTCTCATCCATGGATCTTCATGCAGAAAACGTAAGGAAGCATCGAAAGTTGCACCTCCCCAGCACTCTACTGCGTGATATCCGACTTTATCCATTTTATCGATGATCGGAAGCATCTGTTCTGTTGTCATTCTCGTCGCGATCAGGGACTGATGTGCATCACGCAGAACAGTTTCCATAATCTTGACAGGTTTCTTTTCTACTGCCATTTCTATCCTCCTAAATTAAGTGTTTCTCACTTTTGTTTGTCTTAAGAAGTTATACACCGAAGATCGCCATGAAGGTACCGGCCGCTACGGCTGTACCGATAACACCGGCTACATTCGGTCCCATTGCATGCATCAGCAGAAAGTTCGTCGGATCTGCCTCCGCACCGACTTTCTGGGATACACGGGCTGCCATAGGTACCGCAGATACACCTGCAGAACCGATCAGCGGGTTGATTCTTCCGTGGGTTGCCTTGCACAGTACCTTTCCTAACAGGACACCGCCTGCGGTACCGAATACGAATGCGATCAGACCCAGGGCAACGATCTTTAAGGTGCTGACATTTAAGAATGCCTCAGCACTTGTGGATGCACCAACGGAAGTACCAAGAAGGATAACTACGATGTACATCATGGCATTGGAAGCTGTCTCCTGGAGCTGTTTTACAACGCCGCACTCACGGAACAGGTTACCAAGCATCAGCATACCTACCAGCGGAGCGGTAGATGGAAGGATCATGCAGACAACGATGGTGATAACAATCGGGAACAGGATCTTCTCGAGTTTGGATACGGAACGAAGCTGCTCCATTTTGATTTTACGCTCTTTCTCTGTAGTCAGAAGCTTCATGACCGGCGGCTGGATGATCGGCACCAGTGACATATAGGAATATGCTGCTACGGCAATCGGTCCCATCAGGTGCTGCTGTCCGAGCTTGTTCAGAAGGAAGATAGAAGTCGGGCCGTCGGCACCGCCGATGATGGAGATAGCTGCTGCCTCTCTTCCGTTGAATCCCATGAAAATAGCGAAGAAGTATGCCAGATAGATACCAAGCTGTGCTGCAGCTCCCATGATGAAGCTGATCGGGTTTGCAATCAGCGGACCGAAGTCTGTCATCGCACCTACACCCATGAAGATCAGGGACGGAAGGATACTCCACTCGTCCAGAGTAAAGAAATAGTAGAACAGACCGCCCGCATGCTCAAGACCCTGTACGTCGGTATAAGGCTCAGCCATGATGTCCGGGTAAATGTTTACAAGCAGCATACCGAATGCGATCGGTACAAGAAGCAACGGCTCAAATTCATGCTTAATCGCAAGATACAAGAAGAAGCAAGCCACTGCGATCATAACGTAATTGCCCCAGTCCAGATTAAAAAACGCCGTCTGGTGAAGCAGGTTGTTTAAAGTTTCAGTAATCATTTTTTCACCTCCGGTTTTTTCTTACAACGGGCATTAGTTCATGGTTGCAAGAACGTCACCGGATTCTACTGCATCGCCTACTGCTACATTGATGGTTGCTACTGTGCCATCCTGCGGTGCTACAACCGGGATTTCCATCTTCATGGCTTCCAGTACAAGAACAGCATCTCCTGCTTTTACAGCGGTGCCTGCTGCTGCTTCGATTTTGCAGATTTTACCAGGTACAGAAGCAGTAACCTCTACGCTGCCTGCTGCGCCTGCCGGAGCTGCTGCTTTCGGTGCCGCCGGTGCTGCTTTTGGTGCCGGAGCTGCTTTTGCTGCGCTGACAACTGGAGCTGCGCCTGCTGTGGTTCCTTCTTCTACAGTTACGTTATATACATTTCCGTTTACGGTAATGGTGTAGTTTTTCATTGAAAATTTCCTCCTTAAGCTCTTTTGCCTTTTCTGCGGATCGGACGTGCAACATAAGCATCTCCGGATGCAGAAGCCATATCCTCTTCATACATGGCGATTGCAGCTGTAATAACAGCCTGCAGCTCCATATCGTCTGCTTCCGGTACTGTCTCTTCAACAACCGGTGCTGCGACAGCCTTCGGTGCTTCCTGTACAGGTGCTGCCGGTGCTTTTTTCTTCTTCTTGTCTCCCAAAATGTAATCAAACGAAGAAATAACGAAAATCAGGAAAATCAGCATAACAAATACGGTGCCGATTCCGATGATGGTGTTCATGCCGGCCTGGCCGATCAGAACGCCCTTTGACTCCTCAACGGTGATGGTGAGGTCGGTCGGAACCGGTGTTCCGGTGCTGATGTTCCAGAATACGCGGACAATACCAGGATTTTTTTCAAATTCACCCGGAATTGTGCAGGTTACAAAATCTCCGTCTACTTCGAGAGTACCGTCTTCCAGGCTTTTTACCTCTCCGAGGTCAGCCTTTGCCTCTTCCCATGCCTCAGCTGCTCTTGCATAGAACTGCTGGTCGGAAGCTTCCATATTGGCAAGATCGTCATCGCTGTAGGTCATCAGGCTCTGTCCTACCCACTGAGCACTGGAGGAGAGCAGAGAATCTACAGTAGACGCCTCAACCGGTGAATAAGCCGGTGTAGATGCCGCATCCGCAAAAACAGGAGCTACGGTCACAACCATGGTGCAGGCTGCGGTAAGGACGAGACTTACTAATTTTTTCCAGTTCTTTCTCATCGTATGCCACCTTCCTTAGACTGTTCCGTGTTTTCTGTCCGGCCTGTCTTCTCTCTTGGTATACAGCATCTCGAATGCGCCGATAACATATTTTCTGGTGTCTTCCGGCTCGATGATGGTGTCCACATAGCCTCTTCTGGCTGCGGAAGTTACATTGTTCTGAAGGGTTGCATATTCAGCTGCTTTCTCGTTGATGGTAGCAGCGTCAGATCCTTCGTACATGATCTTTGCTGCAGATTTTGCATCCATCATTCCGATTTCTGCGTTCGGCCATGCAAATACCATGTCTGCTCCGATGGATTTGCTGTTCATGACAACGTATGCGCTTCCGTATGCTTTGCCGACAACAACGTTTACTTTCGGAACGGTTGCGTTTGCGAAAGCTGCGGTCAGGGCTGCTGCGTTCTTAGCCATGGTTCTCTCAGAGCATTTGGTTGCCTTGAATCCGGTTACGTTTGTGATGGTAAGTACCGGGATGCAGAAAGCATCGCAGAAGTTTACGAAATCTGCTGCTTTTTTGGCTCCTCTTGCGCTTAAGGTTCCATCCATTTTCTCTTTTACAGTTCCGTCCTCGCCGTAGATTTCAGAGCGGTTTGCAACTGCTCCTACGGTTGCTCCGTTTAACTGGATGAATGCGGTTACAACATCTTTTCCGTAAGCGGCTTTGGTCTCAAAATAGATGCCGTTGTCGCTGAGCTGGGAAAGAAGGATTCCGGTATCGCCTGCGCAGTTTGCAAGGTCTGCACATGCACGGTTCAGATCATCCTCGCACTCGGTGTATGCTTCGTCCTCGTTGTTTGCCGGAAGCATAGATACCAGGTTTCTGATCTGTCCGAGGATTTCTTCCTCGGTTCCAGCAAAGTCAACAAGACCTGCTTCTTCGCCCTGGAAATCTGCGGATGCGGTATCACATTTGGATACGTGGTTTCCGTCCAGTGCGTTCGGGGAGTTTACGAAAAGTTTTCCGTTTTTAGACTCCATGAACGTGAAGTCTGTCATAGCCGGGATGAGTGCCATACCGCCGCCGCATGTGCCAAATACTGCCGTGATCTGTGGAATCACGCCGGATGCCATTGCCTGCGCCATATAGATTTCGCCGAAACCGTTCAGAGCATCAGTTGCCTCCTGCAGACGCATACCGGCACAGTCTACCAGTCCGATGACCGGAGCACCTGTTTTCTGTGCAAACTCATACAGTCTCGCGATTTTTTTTGCATGCATTTCGCCGATGGTACCGCCCATCACAGACGCATCCTGGCTGTATACGTATACCAGGCTGCCGTTGATCACACCGTAACCAGTAATTACACCATCGGATGGTGTCTCCATGCCGGCCATGTTGAAATCTGTGCTTCTGGCAGTAACCTGTCCGCCGATTTCCACAAAGCTGTTTTCATCCAGCAAAGAGGCGATTCTTGTGCTCGCTAAACTTTGTGCTGTGTTACTCATTCTTCAAACCTCCATCTTTCTATTTTCATTATAAAATTTTAAACAAATTTTATACAAGTCTATCATATCTGTTTTTTCGTTTTTTTTCAATACTTTTTCTCACCTTTTTGACAGAAAATAGACAGAAAAATTTCAGATTTTACCTATTATAAATAGAAGGTCAAACTTAATTTTTCCCGACCCGTTCTTTTCCAAAAAATTCTGTTTTTTTCCGCACCGCATAAAAAAAGCCGCCTATCGGCAGCTTTTCTTACACGGTTTTATTCTGCTTAATACAGTTCAATGTGAACCGGAATTCCATTCTCGTACTGCATGGCCGGTTCGCCGAGGATCAGCGGGCGGAGATACGCCATCATCTCTTCTGTCACATCGTGGCCGTCCTCTGTAATCCAGGGAAGCGGTACTTTCTTTTCTTTGTTTGCCACTTCCGATACCGGAACGGATGTGTACTCCACGCGGTAAGGATCGGCAGAAATTCTCCGGATCGATGCCATCTGTCCTCCCTGCTTTTCGAGTGCGCACTGGCAGGCTTTCATGCCGAGCATACGGGACTCTTCAAGATCGGTCGCACTCGCAAGATGGGCCGCGCACCGCTGCATCAGGTTCAGCTCAATGGATCTTACCTTACAGCCGATGCGGTCACGCACCAGCTCCTCGAGCACCTTGGCGGAGCCTGCGATGTAGCTGTGGCCGAACTGATCCTGTGCATCACTCTGCACCTGCTCGGACACGTAGCGGCCCTCGCTGTCGTGAATGCCCTCGCTGATTGCAACCAGAACGCTGTCCTTCTGTTCCAGTTTTTCCTGCACATCTTTTAAAAACTGCTCGGTGTCAAACGCCGGCTCGCAGAGATAAATCAAATTCGGTCCCTCTCCGCCGTTGACGCGGGACAGAGCAGACGCTGCAGTCAGCCATCCGGCATTTCTTCCCATAACCTCCACGATCGTAACTGCCTTTTTCTCATAGACGTGGCAGTCTCTTTCCAGCTCGGCAAAGGTTGCTGCCAGATATTTTGCCGCGGAGCCAAAGCCCGGGCAGTGATCCGTTCCGACGAGGTCGTTGTCGATCGTCTTTGGTGCGCCGACAACAAACACATCCTCCACACCGTTCTCTTTGCAGTATTTTGACAGCTTGTTTACGGTATCCATCGAATCATTTCCGCCGATATAGATAAAGTAACGGATTTCATGTCTGCGAAAAATCCGGAGAATCTCTTCAAAATCCTCTGTATTCTCTTTCGGGTCCCCCAGTTTGTAACGGCAGGAACCAAGCGCTGCCGCCGGTGTCTGCATTAGAAGTGAGATTTTTTCTGCTGAATCCAGTTTTTTCCCAAGGTCAAGAAATTTTTCTGCGAGCACGCCTTCAATTCCATTTACTGCACCATAAATATGATCTACTTTTCCAGACAGCACTGCGCAGGAGACAACTCCTGCCACCGTTGCATTGATTGCCGCGGTCGGGCCGCCGGACTGCGCTACTAACAGATTTCGCATATGATTTTCCTCCATCTATTTACACTGTTTTCTATTTTTTTTCACGAAACCACTTTCGTGCTACTCTATAGCGTACCATATTTTTTTCCTTTCGTACACCCTGTTTCCCGTTTCCGGGAAAAGCCTGTAGACTTTCACAATGGATCCTCAAGTTTTCCGTTTTTTTCTTGCAGGATTGCTCTTGAAAAGTTATAATAGAAGCAATGTCCACGAAAAGGACGCAGAAAAATATGCGATTCATCATCAAAAAAACAGGAGGCTTTTCCATGCAGACCAAGCAAGACGGCCGTCTCGGCACCGAAAAAATTGGGAAACTGATGCTCGAGCTGGCCCTTCCCTCTGTCCTCGCACAGATTGTAAATGTACTTTATAACATTGTAGACCGCATCTATATCGGCCGGATTCCCGATGTCGGTTCTTTAGCGCTTACCGGTGTCGGCGTCACATTTCCGATTATCACCATCATCTCCGCATTCGCCGGATTTGCAAGCGGAGGCGGTGCCCCCCTTGCTGCAATCGCACTCGGACAGAAAAACCGGGAACGTGCAGAAAAGATCCTCGGAAGTTCTACTTCCCTGCTGCTCTTTTTTTCCGTGCTTCTGATGGCATTTTTCTTTGTCTTTCAGACACCGCTTCTGTATCTCTTCGGCGCAAGTGACAACACGATTGGATATGCTTCCACGTATATTTCGATTTATCTTGTCGGAACGGTATTTGTTGAACTGGCTGTCGGACTGAATACCTTTATCAGCTGCCAGGGACATGCCCGCACAGCGATGTGCTCTGTCCTCATCGGCGCGGTTGTCAACATCGGCCTTGACCCGGTTTTCATCTTCGTTCTTCACATGGGTGTTTCCGGTGCCGCACTCGCTACCGTTCTCTCCCAGGCATTGAGTGCCGCATGGGTTCTGCGGTTCCTTACCTCGAAAAAATCAGGCATCCGCCTTTCCCTGCGCACGATGAAGCCGGATTTTGCTATTTTAGGCTCTGTCATGGCGCTCGGCATCTCGCCGTTTATTATGTCGGCAACAGAAAGCGCCATTACCATCGTCATGAACCACGGACTGCAGACGTACGGCAGCGACCTCTACGTCGGCTCGATGACCATTCTCCAGTCGGTGCTGCAGCTCATTTTTGTGCCGGTCAACGGCTTCACAAACGGTGTGCAGCCGATCATCAGCTACAATTTTGGTGCCGGTCAGTTTGACCGCGTCCGCCAGACGATCCGGCGCATGATCGCTATCACGTTTACCGCCACTTTCGTCTACGTTGTGTTTGCAATGCTCCGCCCGGCTCTTTTCGCCGGTCTTTTCACCACGGATCCGGAGCTGATTGCTATTGTGGTAAAAGTGCTTCCGGTCTACATTGCCGGCATGGCAATTTTCGGCTTGCAGAGCGGCGTACAGAGTTCCTTTCTCGGTCTTGGCCAGGCGAAGATTTCTCTTTTTATCGCACTGCTCCGGAAAGTCATTCTTCTGATCCCGCTTGCACTCATTCTGCCGCATTTCTTCGGCGTTATGGGCGTTTACTATGCGGAACCGATCGCAGATGTCTGCTCCGTTGTCACTGCCGTTACGCTGTTTCTCTGCAATATCTGGAAAATTCTTTCGAAGGAAACTCTCGCAAAGGTGACTCACACAGAGGCGTGACAGAAAAGGCGCTCCGCGACCTGTTCCATGCACCATCCATAATCAATTTTTTCGATCGTTTCGGCGGCGTAGACGGGATATTCCGCGAGAAGCATTCCGTCAATCGAGTACGTCACCGAACCGACCTTTTCTCCTTTCTTTACCGGGGCTTCGATGAGCTCCGGTAAAAAAATGTCTTTTTTCGGTATTTCTGTCTCTTTTAAGAGAACAGGAAGCGACCGCGCCGGGTCAAGCGCCGGGCTTACAAGGCCAAGACTGGCGCTGCTCTTCGTCTGCAGCAGGCCGTCATAAACACCGTCTGTTACTTCTATCCGTCCCGGCTTCCAGCTGTGGTCCAGCACATCCCGGTACGTATACGATTCCAGTCCGTAATTTAAAAGTTTCGCTGCATCCGTCCATTTATAATTTTTGTGATTGGGCCAGCCACACGCAAGCAATGTTACAATCAGACACTTCCCATCCCGTTCCAGCGCGCCGGTATAGCAGTAGCCCGCTTTTGCCGTAAAGCCGGTTTTTCCGGAAATTGCTCCCTCCATCTGGTCCAGCAGGGCATTATGGTTGCAGCAGTTGAACATATTTTTCTTTTCGAGATCCCAGAACGTATAGGATCTCGTCTGCGTCACGGCAAGAAATTCGGTGGCTTTCGGTGAAGTTTTAATACAGTAGCGCATGATCCGCGCCAGATCAGCCGCGGTCGTATGGTGGTCCCCGCCTGCATCGGAAGCATCAAGACCGTTTGGGGTCACAAAATGTGTATCCGTACAGCCGATTACAGCGGCTTTTTCGTTCATAAGCGCGGCAAAACCCTCTATGCTTCCGCTGATGGTCTCCGCGATCATCACCGCCGCATCGTTGTGTGATTCCAGCATCAGGGAATATAATAGATCGCCAAGCAGAAACTGCTCGCCCTCGTACACACCGAGATGGACTTTCGGTGCCGCTGCCGCCTGGGCGGATGCTGTCGCAACTGCCTGCTCTCCGCCGTTTTCCAGCGCCAGAATACACGTCATAATTTTGGTCGTGCTCGCCATCGCCATCGGATCCGTTTCGCGTTTTCCAAAGAGCACACGGCCGGTATCGCCATCCATCAGGCATGCCGCAGTTGCAAACAGCTGATTCGGCTCACTCTCCTGCCTGGCGGCGGCTGCAGGCATACTTCCAAAAAGCAGAAGCAGGATTCCCAGAAAAAATCCCGCCCTGTTTCTTCTTTTTCTGTTCAAAATCCAATCCTCCTTTTGTTGTTTTTCCTGCAGATAAATCTTTAAAATGGAAAAGCCGGTCACGCTTTTGGGGCCGGTTTTTGTCTGCTTCTTCTTCATTATATGAGGTTCCCTGTAAAATCATGGTAAAATTTCACAAAGTTATTGACAGCACGGTTCATATCCTGTATAATTTCCCGTGGTTGTATAGAATTACTAAACTTTTTGTTTATTTTTACTGAGATTTCCTGAGAATCCTTGTTTCAAAAAGAGATCCCGGTAAGACTTTGGATACAGAAAGGATTTTTTATGGAAATCGGAAAGAAAATCAGGGAACTGCGCATGCGCAAGGGCCTGACACAGGAAGAACTGGCGAATCGCAGCGAGCTGTCAAAGGGATTTATTTCCCAGCTTGAAAACGATGTGACCTCTCCCTCGATCGCCACGCTGGTTGATGTTCTTACCTGCCTTGGAACGGATCTAAAAACGTTTTTCGGCGAAGAGCAGGACAATCAGGTTGTCTTTTGCGAAGAAGATTACTTTGTAAAGACCGCTGAAGCGCAGGGCAACGAGATCGCATGGATCGTTCCGAATGCACAGAAAAACAGGATGGAGCCAATCCGGCTGACGCTGCAAAGCGGCGCGTGCACCGAGATTGATTCACCACATGAAGGCGAGGAATTCGGCTATGTACTTTCCGGCCGTATTCTCCTTCATCTTGGAGATGAATGCCACAAAGTGAAGAAAGGGGAAAGCTTCTACTATCCCGCTTCCTGTAATCACTATCTGGAAAATCCGGGTAAAACACCGGCCATCATTCTCTGGGTCAGTTCACCGCCTTATTTTTAGATTTTTTACACCGCGTGATTTTCACGAGAAACGGTGTTCCAAATTTCACAACCCGAAAGGAGCATATTACACATGAGTACCAAATTACTTGATCTGGTCAACATCACAAAATCGTACGACGGAGTTACCATTCTGGATGATCTGAATCTTTATATCCGTGAAAACGAATTTCTTACCCTCCTTGGCCCGAGCGGCTGCGGAAAAACAACCACATTACGTATCCTCGGCGGTTTTGAGACACCGGATGCCGGAAAGGTTTTATTTAACGGACAGGATATCACCCAGCTTCCGCCAAACAAACGCCAGCTAAACACGGTGTTCCAGAAATATGCTCTTTTCACGCATATGACAATTGCGGAAAACATTGCTTTCGGGCTGAAAATCAAAGGAAAATCCAAAGCATATATCAATGACAAAATCAAATACGCATTAAAACTTGTTAACCTTGAGGGTTACGAAAACCGCTCCCCGGCGCTTCTCTCCGGCGGCCAGCAGCAGCGAATCGCCATTGCGCGCGCGATTGTCAACGAACCGAAAGTTCTCCTTCTGGATGAGCCGCTCGGCGCACTTGACTTAAAGCTCCGCCAGGACATGCAGTACGAGTTGATCCGTCTGAAAAACGAACTTGGCATCACCTTTGTCTATGTCACCCACGATCAGGAAGAGGCGCTTACCATGTCGGACACGATCGTTGTCATGAACCAGGGTTATATCCAGCAGATCGGCACACCGGAAGACATCTACAATGAGCCGCAGAACGCATTCGTTGCAGACTTCATCGGTGACAGCAACATTCTCGACGGCATCATGATTGAGGACCGTCTCGTCGAGATTCTCGGTGCGAAGTTCGAGTGCGTTGATGTCGGATTCGGCAAAAACAAACCGGTCGACGTTGTGATCCGCCCGGAGGATATTGATCTTGTGAAACCGGAGGAAGGTACCATCCGCGGACGTGTCACCCATCTGATTTTCAAAGGTGTTCACTATGAGATGGAGGTTACGGTGAACGGTTTTGAGCTTCTCGTTCACTCTACCGATCTGTTCCCGGTCGGACAGGAAGTCGGCATCCATGTCGATCCATTTGATATCCAGATCATGAACAAACCGGAATCCGAAGATGAGGAGGCGGCAACTGTTGAAGAGTAATAAATTAAAGAAATGGCTGGCAGCACCTTATGCCGTCTGGGCTGTTGGTTTCATCATCATCCCGCTGATCCTGATTCTCTACTATGCGTTCACCGGGGAAGAAGGCGGCTTTACCCTTTCGAATTTTGCCTACGTTGCAACGAAGGAAAACATCAAGGCACTCGGCCTGGCTCTGTGGCTCTCGCTGCTCAGCACAGTACTCTGTCTTGTCCTTGCTTATCCGCTTGCCATGATTCTGGCAAACCGGAACGTCAATCAGACCAGCTTTATTGTGCTGATCTTCATTCTCCCGATGTGGATGAACTTTCTGCTCCGCACGCTTGCATGGCAGACACTGCTTGAGAAAAACGGCGTCATCAACAGCATTCTCTCGTTTTTTCATCTGCCCGGCATTTCCATCATCAATACGCCGGGAGCAATCATTCTCGGTATGGTCTACAACTTCCTGCCGTTTATGGTTCTGCCGATCTACAATGTCCTGATTAAGATCGACCGCGATGTCATCAACGCAGCAAGAGACCTTGGAGCGAACAGTGTACAGACTTTTCTGAAAGTAACGCTGCCGCTCACCACGCCGGGTATCGTAAGCGGTATTACCATGGTATTTATCCCGGCGCTTACAACCTTTGTTATTTCCGACCTGCTCGGCGGAAGCAAGATCCTTCTGATCGGAAACGTCATCGAGCAGGAGTTCAAACAGACCAACAACTGGAATGCCGGAAGTGCACTCTCCACAGTCCTGATGATCTTCATCATCCTGTCGATGGTTCTGATGAACAAATACGATAAAGACGGGGAGGGAACGGCATTTTGAGAAAGAAACTGGAAAAAATTTACATGGCGCTCATTTTTATTCTTCTGTATGCGCCGATTGTCACCCTTGTGGTGCTCTCCTTTAATGCTTCAAAAACGCGTGCCAAATGGGGCGGCTTTACCCTGCACTGGTACCGCTCACTGTTTACCAATACAGAGATCATGAATGCGCTGTATACGACACTGATCATCGCGCTTCTTGCCTCTGCGATTGCGACTGTGCTGGGAACGCTTGCGTGCATCGGCATCAACAGCATGTCGAAAAAGAGCCGGACGGTTTTCATGGGCATCACCAATATTCCGATGCTGAACGGTGAGATCGTCATGGGTATCTCGTTGATGCTGCTCTTTATCATCTGCCGCATTCAGCTTGGATTCGGTACCATTCTGATGGCACATATTACGTTCAATGTTCCTTACGTTATCTTGAGCGTTATGCCGAAATTAAAGCAGACGAACAAATCGACGTACGAGGCAGCTCTCGATCTTGGTGCCTCTCCGCTGTATGCATTCTGGAAAGTTATCTTCCCGGACATCATGCCAGGCGTTGTTTCGGGCTTTCTGCTCTCCTTTACGATGTCCCTCGATGATTTCGTTATCACCTACTTCACCAAGGGACCGGGCGTTGATACGCTCTCCACAAAGATTTATGCCGAAGTCCGCAAGGGAATCAAGCCGGAGATGTACTCGCTCTCCACGATTCTTTTTGTTACCGTACTGCTTCTGCTGCTCCTTGTGAATGTGAATCCTTCTCCGAAGGAAGAAAAAGAGGAGGCAAAAGAGCGCGAGGCTATGGCGAAGAAGGGCATCCGTTTCCGCATCACGAAACGTGTGGTCTTCCGCCGGATTCTTCCGATCGCCATGGTGCTTGTCATCGGCGGCGGCGGTATTTACTACGGAAGCCAGAATGCTTCAGCCGGCGGCTCCCAGCAGCTGATTGTGTACAATTGGGGCGAATATATGGATTCTGATGTCATCGATATCTTTGAGGAAGAAACCGGTATCCACGTTGTTTACGAGGAGTATGAGACGAACGAAATCATGTATCCGAAGATCAAATCCGGTGCGATTTCCTACGATCTTGTCTGCCCGTCCGACTATATGATTCAGAAGATGATCCAGAACGATCTGCTGCAGCCGATCAACTTTGACCATATTCCGAACGCCTCCAACATTGGAGATATGTACTACGAGACTTCCGAGCAGTTCGACCCGGGCAATCTCTACTCGATCCCGTACTGCTGGGGAACAGTTGGTATTCTGTACAACAAAAAAATGGTAACCGAGCCGATCGACTCCTGGTCTGTTCTGTGGGATACCAATTACCGCGACAGCATTCTGATGCAGGACAGCGTGCGCGATGCGTTTGCTGTTGCTTTAAAGGATCTGGGATACTCCTTAAACTCCACCAATATCAAGGAGCTGACGGAGGCGAAGGATCTGCTTGTGACACAGAAACCTCTCGTGCAGGCGTACGTTGTGGATCAGGTGCGTGACAAGATGATCGGAAATGAGGCGGCTATCGGCGTTATTTACTCCGGTGAAGCTATCTACACGAAGCGTGAAAACCCGGATCTGGAATACGTTGTTCCAAAAGAAGGCTCCAACGTCTGGATCGATTCCTGGTGCATTCCAAAAGATGCGCAGCATGTCGAGAACGCAGAGAAATTCCTGAATTTCCTCTGCCGGCCGGACATCGCACTGAAAAACTTTGAGTATATTACCTACTCTACGCCGAATGATGCGGCGCGTGAACTGATTGAGGATGACGATATCCGAAACAGTGAAATCGCCTTCCCGGATGAGGAAACGCTTGCACGGTGCGAAACCTTTACGTATCTTGGCGATGATGCCGATGAGGTTTACAACCAGCTGTGGCGTGAAGTAAAATCAAATTAAAGATCTGCTTTCGGACAAAAAAAGATCCCGGTCAGGAATTCTTAGGAAAGATTCCTGCCGGGATTTTTCTATTCTTACTGTTGCTCTCAAAAGTCTGTTTTAATCAAAATTGTGGTCAAAGCGCGGGGAAAGCGTTCCGTTTCCATGGAGCACTTCATCCAGCTTTACAAGCTCCTGCGGCGCCTCTGCAAGCGCTCTTTCGTACAGGTGGACAAGATTCCGTGTGCCCGCTTCGCATTCCTTCTGCGGCCTTCCAGGCATCACACGGCCGCCCATCGAATCGTAGCAGCCGACCAGTTTCATCGCTCCAAGAAGAAGGCTTCTTACCGCACTGCTGCGGCAGATCGTGATTCTCGTCCAGAGCTTCATGCCCTTCAGGCATTCGACAATTTCTGTTTCCCCGATTTCCGGAAAACAGCGGTGGATGACCTTGTTGCCGTCGGTGTGCGGGCAGATCGGCGATGCCGGACGGTATACGAGCGGATCGAGGCCGTCCTCCAGCATGAAGTACTGGTCAAGGCTCGTCTCAATCTTTGCATGGGAAATTCCAGTGTGATCCACAAATTTCCCGATATACGGATGACACGTCGAATCGAGAAGGTAGTGGCAGGCAAAGCCTAACAGATACGCTTCCATCGCCTCTGACGGGCTCTGCTGATACTTTTTCACCTCATCCTCAAACAGAACGGAAGCCGTCTGCTCATGCAGAAGCGTTCCGTAATCAGACACACGGTTTTTCGAGAACGGATGGTAATAAAAGAAGATATCCGGCCCGTGCAGTCCGATCAGATACAATTTTTTGTTTTCTCGAATGATCTTTTTCAAATTTGCCGGAAGCTGTTCATAGACTTCTCTTCCGAACCTGTCGTGTGCGTACGTAGTAGGCATATCGGTATCTCCCTTCTTTTTTCTCCTGCCGGATCAGACATCCAGCTTGATCTGCATTTCCTCTTCCACTTCTGCGCGGAAGTCCTCCATCTTGACCGGACTGATCTCCGGCAGATTGTCGGTGGAATCGACGCCGAAGTTCCGCAGGAATTCTTCGGTCGTGCCGAACACAATCGGGCGGCCCGGCGCGTCGAGGCGGCCAAGCTCCTGCACCAGTTTGTACTCCACCAGTTTGTTGACCGCGTGATCGCTCTTGACGCCGCGGATCTTGTCGATCTCCTGCTTCGTGACCGGCTGCTTGTAGGCAATGATCGAGAGAGTCTCCATCATGACGTCGGTCAGAACCGCCTTCTTCGGCTGCATGGCGATGTTGACAAGATAATCATAATATTCCTGTTTCGTGCACATCTGATACGCATTTTCAAGCTCCACGATGTGGATGCCGCGGTCTTTCGTATTATATTTTTCCATCATATGGTTCAGAATCCTGCGGGTCGTCTCCGTGTCATGGCCGATCGCTTTTGCAATCCTTCCCAGCTCCACGGAATCTCCCATCGCAAAAAGGACTGCCTCGATGGCTGCTTCCGCCTCCTCGACCGAAGAGGGGCGTCTTGCCTCACCCAGGGCAGTTTCTTTATTCCTGTTCTGTTCTTCCATCTGTCTTGTCCTCACTGTCTGTCTCGTCTGTATACAGCACAACTACGGTGTCTTCATCCTCCAGGGATTCAATCAGGATATCCCCGAAAAGCTCCTCCTGGCTGATCCGGATTTTGCCGGTTTTCATCAGCTCCAGGATTGCAAGGAAGGTGACAATCACATGCACCTTGCCCGGCTGGGATTCCAAAAGGTCGCGGAAGCTGAAGCGGCGTTTTTTAACAGCAAACTGCTCGACATACGTCATCTTGTCCGGCAGGCTGACCTCTTCTTTTTCGATCTTTCCGAACTTGCTTCGGATCGGGTCGATCTTGTCCTCCTGGCGCTTTAAAATCATTTTATAGATCGTATGGAGCTTCGCGAGAGAAATCTGCGAGAGAAGCTCGGAGGTGTCGACCGGCGTCCTGTACTCCAGCACTTCTCTTGGAAGCGTCGGCTCCTTGTACACGGAACGGCTCGCCTCGTTCATGCGGTCACGCAGCTCGTACGACATGTACTTGTACATTTTGTACTCTAAAAGCTGCTGCACCAGCTCGGCTCTCGGGTCCTCTTCCTCGCCTTCCTCATTCACTTCTTTCGGAAGCAGCATGCGGCATTTGATATCCAGAAGCGTCGCCGCCATGACCATGAACTCGCTCATGATGTCGAGGTCTTCCCGCTCCATCTGATGAATGTATTCCAGATACTGGTCCGTAATCTCTACAATGGGGATATCGTAAATATCTATTTTGTTTTTATCGATCAGGTGAAGAAGAAGGTCCAGCGGTCCTTCAAACACCGGAAGCTTTACTGGTATCGCCATGTGCTCTGTTCTCCCTTACGGTTTCCCGATATCTGTAATAATCAATTCTCTTCTGTTCCAGATGCGGACCGGAATGGTGTGTTCGCCCGTTCCTGCACTGATGATCTGGCAGGTGCCGCCCGTCAGGAACAGCCCGCGGCAGTTTTTCGAAAAAAGGCGGAAATCCGGCGTCACAAGCCCCCGGTGCGCGCCAAGGCCCACCACGCCGCCGTGATAATGGCCGGAAAGCGTCAGATCGGCTCCATATGATGCATAGGAGCTGCGGTAGGCAGGGTGATGCGCCAGCAGAATGCCGTAGCGCGCCGGAGCCGGTTTTCCATGGTGGTCGTGGACTGGCCTTCGAGCGGGAGGGTTACGCCGCGCTGCGTCAAAATCTCGTTTGTGCATTTCAGAAAAGGCAGCATGCGGCCGATGCCGAGGTAGTCGACAGCCTGGTAGACGATCTCCTTGACCATCACGGGCGTCACGCCCGCATCCAGCGCGGCGGCACCGCTTAAAAATGCCTGACAGCCATAGCTCGAAATGCAGCATAAGTATTAGACATGGAGGAAAAGAACCGCTATAATGGGATTGAAACGAAGCGGTCGATCGGCCGCGTCCGGGAAACGGCGCGAACGCGGGCGGCCGACAGGGAAGGCGAACAGAAGGAGGAAATACAATGCAGTATACAAAACTCGGCAATTCGGATTTGAAGGTCTCGCGCATCTGCATGGGGTGCATGGGTTTCGGCGACGCGAAGAACGGCCAGCACAGCTGGACGCTGGACGAGGCGCATTCCCGCGAGATCATCAAGCGCGGGCTGGAGCTCGGCGTGAATTTTTTCGACACCGCCATCGGCTACCAGAGCGGCACGAGCGAGCAGTATGTGGGCCGCGCGGTCCGGGACTTCGCAAAGCGCGAGGACGTGGTGGTGGCCACGAAGTTCCTGCCGCGTACCCCGGATGAAATCGCTGCCGGGGTGACAGGCCGGCAGCACATCGAGCAGATGGTCAACACCAGCCTGAAGAATCTGGGGCTCGACTATATCGACCTGTATATCTATCACATGTGGGATTACGAGACGCCGCTCTGGGACATCATGGACGGGCTCAACCGCGTGGTGCAGGCGGGCAAGGTGCGGTACATCGGCATCTCCAACTGCTTCGCCTACCAGCTCGCCAAGGCCAATGCGCTGGCGGAAAAAGAGGGCTTCCAGAAGTTCGTCTCGATTCAGGGGCACTACAACCTGATCTTCCGCGAGGAGGAGCGCGAGATGGCGAAGCTCTGCGCCGAGGACAACATCGCGATGACGCCGTACAGCGCGCTCGCCGGCGGCCGGCTCTCCAAGCACCCGGGCGAGACCTCCAAGCGTTTGGAAGAGGACAGCTATGCCCGGTTCAAGTACGACGCGACCGCCGAGCAGGACGCGGTCGTTATCAACAGGGTCGCGGAGCTGGCGGAAAAGCGCGGCGTATCCATGACCGAGATCTCGCTGGCGTGGCTGCTCACCAAGGTGACCGCGCCGGTGGTGGGCGCAACGAAGCTGCACCACATCGAGGGCGCGGCAAAGGCGGTGGAGCTTGCGCTGACGCCGGAGGAGTGCGCTTATCTGGAGGAGCCCTATGTTCCGCATAAGCTCGTGGGCGTGATGGCGCAGAACACCCCGGCCGCCGCAAAACAGCAGCATGTGTGGAGCACCGGCAGCCAGAAGATCGAAAAGGCGTAAAAGGCCGTGAAAACGAAGAGAGGATTTGCCTGGTGCAAATCCTCTCGCTTGTTTATGGCAGTCAGGTATCGCCGCGCGCCGTCATTCCGGGGCGTTGTCGTAGGTCTTCGCGACGTCGAGCCGGAGCTCGTCGATCTTCTCGCGCAGCTTCAGGAAATCCTCGAAAGCGGCGGGCTTCTGGTTCGGGTTGCGCAGAAGCGCGGCGGGGTGGAGCGTCGCCATCATCAGGGTGCCGTTCTTTTCAAAGAACTGGCCGTGCTCGCGCGTGATTTTCATATCGGGCTTGATGATGCGCATCGCCGCGATGCGGCCGAGGCAGACGATGATTTTCGGGCGGATCAGCGCCACCTGGTTGCGCAGCCAGCCGATGCAGGCCTCCTGCTCCTCGGGCAGCGGGTCGCGGTTCTGCGGCGGGCGGCATTTGACGATGTTCGCGATGTAGACGTTCGTTTTGCGGTCCAGATCGACGGCGGCGAGCATCTTGTCGAGCAGCTGTCCGCCGCGGCCGACGAACGGCTCGCCCTGCAGGTCCTCGTTTTCGCCCGGGCCCTCGCCGATGAACATGACCTTGGAACGCGGATTTCCAACGCCGACGACCACGTTCGTGCGCGTCTCGCACAGGCCGCACCGGCGGCAGTTGAGACAGTTTTCCCTGAGCTCTTCGAAATTATCAAACATCCTGTGGCCTCCATGCATGAAACTCGTATTTTACAGTCATTATAGCATAAACCGGCAAAAAAACATAGCCTTTTATATTGTAATTTTGCCGTCTGCGTAGTAGAATATAGGTGAAAACTAGGAAAGGCTAGGTACATAAAATGAAAATCATGGTTGAAACCTCCGCGCGCCACCTCCATGTGACGGATGCGGATCTCAAGGCGCTCTTCGGCGAAAACGCCGTGCTCTCCAACAAGAAGGATCTCTCCCAGCCCGGCCAGTTCGCGACGAACGAGAAGGTCGAGGTCATCGGCCCGAAGGGCTCGCTCGTCATGTCCATCCTCGGCCCGACGCGTCCGGAGACGCAGGTTGAGGTCGCGCTGACCGACGCCCGCAAGCTCGGCATCACCGCGCCGATCCGCGAGTCCGGCGATCTCGAGGGCACGCCCGGATGTACGCTGAAGGGACCGGCCGGCGAGGTCGTCATCGAGAAGGGCGTCATCGCGGCGAAGCGCCACATCCACTTCAACGTCGAGGAAGCGGCGGAGGCCGGCGTCGTCGACAAGCAGATCGTCTCCGTGAAGGTCGGCAAGGAAGGCGAGCGCAGCGTGATCTTCGGCGACGTCGTCGTGCGCGTCAGCCCGAAGTATGCGGCGGCCATGCACATCGACACCGACGAGTCGAACGCGGCGGCGCTCAACGGCACCGTGGACGGCGAAATCATCAAATAATTTTTCCGAACAGGGAAAGGGAAAAGGCGCGCAGCTTTCACTGCACGCCTTTTTTTGTATGCTTTGATCCGGGCGAAAGTCGGCCGGAAACCGGCCGCGCAGCCCCGGGCGCGCTGCTCAGACGCCCTTGTAGGCGCGGTAGCGGGCGAGCACGTCGCGGTCGTTGTCGTAGGTGATCAGCGCCGCCGCGTCGTCGGGCGCGGCCCAGCGCATGTCGGTGACCTCTTCGGCCTGCATTTTTGCGTCGCCGCCCGTGAGCTCGGCCGCGAAATAGATGACGTCCTTCATCACGCCGGGCTTCGGCGAGTACGTGACGACCGTGCGGAAATTCGTGTCGAGCGTGACGGAGAGGCCGGTTTCCTCGCGGATCTCGCGCAGCGCCGTCTCCGCCTCCGTCTCATTGCCCTCCACATGGCCCTTCGGGAAGGCCCAGTGTCCGCCGTTCGCATGGCGGATCAGGAGAATCTCACAGCCTGCATCCGTCTGCCGCGCGATGACCGCGCCGCAGGAAATTTCTTTTTTCAAGGGAATAGCCTCCTTTTCTGCAATCGGGAAAGGGCCGCCGGACCGGCAGCCCTTTCCTCCGTTTATCGCACGGAAAATTTATAGATTGTTTTGGATTCGAACGCTTCGCCGGGCTCCAGATAGCGGAACGGGAAGTTTTCGTGGTGGACGGAATCCGGATAGAACTGCGTTTCCAGGCAGAAAGCGCCGTGCGGGATCATCGGGCTGCCGTCTTTGTTCCGGACGCCGCCCGCAACGCGGTTCGCCGTGAAAAGCTGCACGCCGGGCATGTCGGAATACACGGTCATCACGCGGCCCGTCTCCGGCTCATACGCCTCGGCGATCTCGCGCAGCCCCGTGCCGTCCGCACAGAAGTTGTGGTCGAAGCCGCCGCAGAGCTGGATCAGATGGTCGTCCGCGTCGATGTCCCGGCCGATGGCCTTGGGTGCGGTGAAGTCGAGCGGCGTGCCCGCGACGGGCAGCAGCGTGCCGGTCGGGATCAGGTCGTCGGTCACGGCCGTGACGTGCGCGGCGTTGATTTTCAGCACGGTCGAGAGCACGTCCTTCGAGCCGTCCGCCTTCAGGTTGAAGAAGCTGTGGTTCGTCGGGTTGAAGACCGTCTTCTTGTCCGTCGCGCCGCGGTAGGCGATTTCCACCGCGTTGTCCGCCGTCAGCGTGTACTGCACCTCAACGCGCAGCGTGCCGGGGTAATTTTCGTCGCCGTCGGGGCTCACGTGCGCGAAGGTGATGGAGGGCGCGTCGCCGTCCTGCGTTTCCTTCACGTCGAAGAGCACCTGATGGTAGCCGCCGCGGCCGCCGTGCAGCGTGTTTTCGCCGTCGTTTTTGTCGAGCGCGTAGGTGACACCGTCAATCGTCAGCGAAGCGCCGCCGATGCGGTTCGCGTAGCGGCCGACGAAGGTGCCCTGAAAGTTCGGGCCGAGGTATTCCTCAAGCGTCACATGGCCGAGCACGACGTCGCCGAAGCGGCTGTCCCGGTCCGGCGTGAGCAGGCGCAGGATGCGGCAGCCGTAGGGCGTGACGGTCAGCGCCGTGCCCGCCGCGTTTTTCAGCGTGTAGGCGGAGACCTCCGCGCCGTTCGGCAGCGTTCCGAATACGGAGCAGGTAAGGGACATTTCGGATTATTCCTCCTCCTGCTTGCCGAGCAGCGCCGCGCCGATGATGCCCGCGTCGTTGCCGAGCTGTGCGCGGACGATCTTCGTCTTCTTCGTGGAGTTCATCGCGTACTGCTGCGCGTCCACATACTCGCGGACCGGAGCGAGGAGCGTTTCGCCCTCGTTGCAGATGCCGCCGCCGATGCAGAGGATGTCCGGCTGGAAGATGTTGACCATGTCAATCAGGCCGACGGAGAGGTACTTGATGTACTCGTCCACGATCGCCTTGCCGACCGGGTCGCCAGCGCGCATTGCGTCAAAAGCGGTTCTGCCGTTGACCCTGTTGATGTCGCCGTCGACGAGCGTCCACACCGGGGAATCCTTCGGGGCGTCCTGCATGTGGTTCTTCGTCGTGTTGATCAGGCCGGTCGCGGAGCCGTAGGTCTCCCAGCAGCCGTGTCTGCCGCAGGTGCAGGGGCGGCCGTCCACAACGATGACCGTGTGGCCGATCTCGCCGCCGGCGAAGTTGCTGCCGGAATAGATCTTGTGGTTGATGATGATGCCGCCGCCGAGGCCGGTGCCCAGCGTGACGGCGATCGCGTTGTCGGCGCCTGCGAGCGCGCCGGCCTGGTACTCGCCGTAAGCCGCCGCGTTGGCGTCGTTTTCAAGGATGACGAGCTTGCCGTTCGTGCGGTCGGCGATCATCTCGCGCAGCTTGAGGTTCTTGAAGTACAGGTTGTTGGAGAACTCGATGATGCCGGTCGCGCGGTTGACGGTGCCGGGGCAGCCGATGCCGATCCACGGCACGTCGTCGAGCGTGAGGTTGGCCTTGCCGAGCGCCTCGTGGCAGACCTCGACGATCTTATCGCAGAAAACCTCTTCCGAGCAGGGGACCGGCGTCTTCTGGGACGCCTTTGCGATAATTGCGTTGTTTTCATCGACGACGCCGACGGCGATGTTGGTGCCGCCTACGTCTACGCCAAGATAATACATAATACGAACTCCTTTGATTTGATATTGCCCGGAAAGCCGCTGACACGCCCCCGGTTATTTATTAACAGTATACAATAAAACGGGGGAGTTTGTAAATGCAAAACCGCAAAAAAATTGCAGGATTTTCCGCCGGTTTGACTTGATTTTGAAAGGCGGATATGCTATCATATCTTAGTTAACCGCGCCGCTATGGTGGAATTGGCAGACACAAGGGACTTAAAATCCCTCGATGGAGACATCGTACCGGTTCGACCCCGGTTAGCGGCACCAGGCTGTGCCTGGACGCAGTCCGCGTCCAAGGCGCAGCCTTTTCTTTTGCCTTATCGCTCGCGCTGATGGCGCGCAGCTGTTCGTCGGCGGTTCCGAGTCGAGAGCCTCGACGCGCAAGTCGC
>OJAG01000775.1_pt1 | contig 22393 bp, 16 predicted proteins | sample 1589021 | NCBI WGS metagenome assembly OJAG01 (sample SAMN03283264) | human gut metagenome | biome: human-associated habitat; material: feces | host: Homo sapiens | place: USA | collected 2013 | reverse complement strand
AATACCCAGTGCCTCGTCAAAGGCCGTGGCCGGTGTCGGTGTCGGTGTCGGCGGCATGTTTACCTGGCTTTCTCAGGGGCTGTCTTCCATTGCCAGAATGGGCGGACAGGTGCAGGTAGCCCAGTGTATCGGACGGGGTGACAAAGAAAGCGCCCATAAATATGCCCAGACAGCTATGCAGTTATCCTTATATATGGGACTGCTTTTTGCCGTTTTCTCTCTGGTCTTTGTACACCAGATGGTAGGCTTTTTCAATCTGACCGATGTGGAAGCTTATGATGCTGCCATTTCCTACACACGGATTGCCTGTGGTCTGATCGTCTTTTCCTTTATGACCATGACGCTGACCGGTGTCTATACGGCACAGGGGGATTCCAAAACGCCCTTTCTGGCTAATCTGGTAGGACTGGTAACAAATATGATCCTGGATCCTCTGCTGATCCTTGGACCCGGTCCGTTACCAAAGCTTGGTGTCAGCGGTGCAGCGATCGCAACCGTTACCGCCCAGTTCATTGTTATGAGTATTATGGTGCTTGACATCATCTGGCAGAAAAAAGAAAATGTGCTGAAAGGTATCCATCTGATCGGCAGAATGTCCGGAAAATATCTGAGCGGGATCTGCAAGATCGGTATTCCGACCGGGATCCAGGGAATGGTATACTGTATGATCTCCATGCTTATCACCAGGATGGTATCTGCATTCGGTGCGGAAGCAGTCGCTACCCTGCGTGTCGGAGGGCAGATCGAATCCGTATCCTGGAATACTGCCGATGGTTTTGCCACTGCACTCAATGCTTTTACTGCACAGAACTACGGAGCCGGAAAGATTGACCGAGTCAAGAAAGGATACCGGGCTTCCCTCTGGACGATCGGTATCTGGGGATTACTGATCACTCTGATCTTTATCTTTACACCAATCCCGATCGCCACGATCTTCTTCCACGAACCTTCTGCCATTGCAACTGCTGTCAGCTATCTGGTTATCATCGGATTCAGCGAAGCCTTTCTGTGCATCGAGCTTACTACCATCGGTGCCATATCCGGACTTGGCAAAACAAATCTGTGCAGCATCATCAGCATCCTCTTTACAAGTGCAAGAATCCCGCTGGCTATGATCCTTGGAAATACTTCTATGGGTCTGAACGGTATCTGGTGGGCATTTTCTTCCACTACTATTATAAAAGGAATTATTTTCACCGGAACCTTCTTCTGGATCATAAAAAAATGTCCCAAAAACATGAATCCCCCTTCCTCTCAGGCCTGAGAGGTGTGGGGTGTTTTTTTTGCAGATACTTTTCTGACAGCTGCTTCATCATAAAGCGGACATTCGTGCTCCGCGCACTTGACGCGGCGAAATTCTTATTCTGCTTTCAATAAGTCAAAATACCGTAAGTTTCTGTCATATTAGCAGTAGATTTTTTCCTCTGCCACAGTTATAGTAGGAGATAACAAAGCAAAATGATTCCGTCAGTTTTTTGCGAAATCAACCGAAAAAAATACATTTCAGAGTCAGAATAGTGTTACCTGTGGTCACTTTTCCGGCTCAAATGACAACAACCATACAGGAGGAAAAAACGATGGCAGAAGAAAAAAAAGCATGGTGGAAAGAAGCCGTTATTTATCAGATTTATCCGCGCAGCTTCGCGGACAGCAACGGTGACGGCATTGGTGATCTGAATGGTATCACCGCACATCTTGATTACCTGGAGACGCTCGGGATCGATGTGATCTGGCTTTCTCCAGTTTACAAATCACCGAACGATGACAACGGCTACGATATTTCCGATTACCGTGATATCATGGATGATTTCGGTACTATGGAAGATTTCGACCGTCTGCTTGCAGAGGCACACCGTCATCATATCAAAATTGTCATGGATCTTGTCGTTAACCATACCTCTGATGAGCATGCATGGTTTATCGAAAGCCGCAGTTCCAAAGACAACCCTTATCGTGATTACTACATCTGGAAAGACCCGAAGAATGGAAAAGAGCCGAACAACTGGGGTGCCTGCTTCGGCGGTTCCGCATGGGAATTTGACGAACGTACCGGCATGTACTATCTGCACTGCTTTTCCAAAAAACAGCCTGATCTGAACTGGGAAAACCCGAAAGTCCGTGATGAAGTCTTTGATATGATGAACTGGTGGTGCGAGAAGGGAATTGACGGCTTCCGCATGGATGTCATCAGCATGATCTCCAAGGATCAGTCCTTCCCGGACGGAACGGTCGAAGACGGATTATATGGCAATTTTTCCCCATATGTATGCAACGGTCCGCGTGTCCACGAATTTCTCCAGGAAATGAACAGTCGCGTACTCTCCCATTACGATCTGCTCACCGTCGGTGAGGCCGCCGGCGTTACCATCGAAGAAGCCCAGAAATATGCGAACAATGAAGGAACCGAGCTTGGAATGGTATTCCAGTTTGAGCATATGGATGTTGACAGTGATGAAAAAGCCGGCAAATGGACAACCAGAAAGATGGATCTGCGCAACCTGAAAAAAATCCTTACACGCTGGCAGAAAGGTCTTCAGGATATTGCATGGAACAGTCTCTACTGGGAAAATCATGACCAGCCAAGAAGCGTTTCCCGTTTCGGCAATGACAGTGACGAATACAGAGAAATCTCTGCAAAAATGCTTGCAACATGTATCCATATGATGCAGGGTACACCTTATGTATATCAGGGTGAGGAACTGGGTATGACAAACTGCCCGTTTAACACTCTTGACAACTTCCGCGACCTTGAAAGTATCAATGCTTTCCACGAATTAACCGAACAGGGTAAGATGACCGAAGAGGACATGATGGCAGCAATCGGTTATAAGGGACGTGACAATGCAAGAACCCCTATGCAGTGGGACGACAGTGCTTACGCAGGTTTCTCCACAGCTAACCCCTGGATTATGGTAAACCCGAACTACACTAAGATCAATGCCAAAGATCAGGTTAACCGCGAAGATTCCGTATTCAAATATTATCAGAAACTGATCAAGCTCCGCCATGAAAGTGAACTGATCGTATACGGTACCTATGATCTGATCCTTGATGATGACAAGGATATCTACGCTTATATCCGTACACTTGGCGATGAAAAACTGATCGTATACTGCAATTTCAGCGAGAATACACGTGAAGTAGAGCTTCCTGAAGAATTTACAAACGGAAAAGTTCTTATCTCCAATTACATTGATGCAAAAGTAAACCATAAAATCACTCTCAGACCTTACGAAGCAATCGTAATCCAGAAATAATATTCCGTGCAGGGCTGTTGTCAGATATTTTTTGACGACAGCCTTATATTTTGCATTTTTTAATTATTATCGCTCTCTCCCAAACGACTTATGAGCAACAGTTACAATTTTCTTTTATTTTATTCAAACTTTTTTGTGCAACACTTGCATTTTCATGTCCCAATGTGATAATATATTTATATATTTTTGTATTGAGGTGAATCTCACATGATAACAATTAAAGAAATGGCAGAGATGCTTGGAATCAGTACCACCACAGTATCAAATGTCATTAATGGAAAAACCAGCGAAGTTTCTCAGAAAACTGCTGAGAAAGTTCAGAAACTTCTGGACGAATATGATTACGTCCCAAATATGAATGCAAAAAATCTCGCACAGAACCATTCCAGACTCATCGGAATTGTATTAAAAAGGCGAAAGGATAAATACGAGAATATCTTCACAGATCCATTTCACGGCGAACTGCTGGGAGCTCTGGAATCTGCTATTCGTGAGCAGGGGTATTATATGATGATCTATATTTCTGAAGATATTGAAGAAATTGTGCGCAATATAGTAGGCTGGAACACTGAAGGACTGATTCTCATCGGTATGCTCCACGACGATTATCTCAAAATCAGAAGTAAGTACAAAAAACCTGCTGTCCTTATCGACAGTTACACTCCAAAGAATATTGCCAGATACGTTAATATCGGTCTTGACGATGAAGAAGGCGGATACCTGATGACAAAGTATCTTCTTGACTGCGGTCACAGAAAAATCGCATTTCTTGCCGACAATATGGAAGGTGTAGACTATATCCGATACACCGGGCATCAGCGGGCACTTCAGGAATACGGACTGGATATTGATCTGGATAATCTGATCGTGATCCGCCCTTCCAAATATGAACGACAGGGAAGTATGGAGGAGATTTATGCAGTCGCACACAAGTTCACTGCCTTTATGTGTTGTTCCGATTATTACGCAGTTACCCTGATGAAATATCTCAAAGAAAAGGGAATCCGCTTTCCGGAAGATCTCTCCATCACCGGATTTGACGACAATCTGTATGCGCAGCTTGCTTGTCCTTCACTTACCACTATTCACCAGGATATCTTTACGCGCGGAACCATTGCCGCAGAATATCTGTTCAAAATGATTGATGGCTGGAATCCAAAAACAACGAACCTTTCTCTTCCGGTCAGACTTGTAGTACGTGACAGCGTAAAGCTCCTGAATCCCCCTGAAGATGATTCCTCCGATGACGGTTCAGCTTTATAAGGCACTCAGGGATATCTGTCGCGGGATTTCACGCTCTGATGAGCCGGGAGCAATATGCATTATTTACGAGGATTGCTATAGAAGATTGCTATAATTCATAGATACAAAAAGAACGGAAATCCAGGTACATATCATACCTGGATTTCCGTTCTTTTTTCTTCTGCTACATCTCAATAACAAGGAACTGATAACCCTGCAGTTCAATCTTATTTCCATCCATAGCTACATTGTCATAGTTATTGATCAGAACCTTCCTGCACTCTCCTGCAAGTTCAATGGTCTGTGGCTCTTTCTGGTAATTACCAACTACAAGAAGAGTCTTATCCCCTTTACGATAGTATGCCATCAGATTATGTACATCTTCCCATACAGGTTCCAGTTCTCCGTAAACAACAGTCTCTTTGTATTCCGGATCCTTACGCAGTGCGATAAGTTTCTTATAGAAACTTCTCACAGATTCCGGATCATTCATCTGGCTCTCTGCATTGATCTTTGTATAATTCGCATTGACCTTCAGCCATGGTTTACCTGTCGTAAATCCTGCATTCTCACCATCTGTCCACTGCATCGGTGTTCTGGCATTATCGCGGCTGAATCTGGAAACAGCTTTCAGCGCTTCCTCAGGTGTACATCCTGCTTCCAGAGCTACCTTGTACTCATCCAGACTGGAAATATCATCTACCTGATCGATAGATTCAAACTTCACATTCTCCATACCAAGTTCCTGTCCCTGGTAGATAAACGGAAGTCCGCGAAGCATAAAGTTCAGACCGCCAAGCATTTTCTTACTTGCGTCACAGCAGTCACCTTCCGGGATATATCTGCTGACACCACGAGGCTCGTCATGATTTTCAATAATATTGGAAACAAATCCGATATCGCCAATTTTTCTCTGTGTTGTAAAGCAACATTTCTTGTAGGCATCCGGAGTAATCTGTTTGCAGTCATACCATCCCTTGTCAGATGCCCCCCAGATAGTCTCTTCGAAGTCAAACATACTGGAGAAATATCCATTATCGCCGATGAAATCCGGAATCTCTTCATCCTTCTCATCGAAAACTTCACCGACAGAGAATGCATCGTATTTCTTAAAGGTGCGGTCTCTCATCTCGCCAAGGAAGTCGCCGATTCCCTTTGCTTCTTTCAGCATCTTCCTGATACTGCAAAGACCGTCTTCACGATCCGGCTCATAGTCATGCATCGGAAGTGCTTTCTTGATATTGATAATCGCATCAATACGGAATCCACCAAGACCTTTATCCAGCCACCAGTTGATATTCTTATAAACTTCTTCCCGTACTTCCGGGTTCTCCCAGTTCAAATCTGGCTGTTTCTTATGGAAAACATGCAGATACTGTTTATTTGTTCCTGGAAGATCTTCCCATACAGGTCCGCCGAAATAAGAACGCCAGTTAGTTGGAAGTTCTCCTTCTTTCTTGTCACGCAGATAGAAGAAATTACCATATTTACCATCCGGATCCTCACATGCTTTTTTAAACCATTCATGTTCATCAGAACAGTGGTTTACAACAAGATCCATCAGAATGTACATATCTCTCTTCTTAGCCTCAGCAATCAGTTCATCCATATCTGCCATGGTTCCGAAGCGAGGATCAATATCATAATAATCTGAAATATCATATCCCTGATCAGCTAACGGAGAGCGGTAGCAGGGGGAAAGCCAGATAATGTCAACTCCCAGATCTTTCAGATAGTCAAGCTTCTCAATAACACCTCTCAGATCTCCAATTCCATCTCCATTGGTATCATAAAAACTCTTCGGGTAAATCTGATAAGCAACCTTTTCATTCCACCATTTCTTTACCATTGTAAAAATCCTCCTGTGTTTTTTATTAACCGGCGCTATTGTCTGCTTTGTACCCAGTATTATACCTCTTACCTTTAGCGCCTAAGGTCTCTTTTTCATTTACGGCAATTATATCAGAATCCAAGGCTTCTGTCTTATCTTTTTTTGATAAAAAAATACAAAATTTTGACTTTTTTATATTACCGGTATTCTTATTTACTGTGTTTCTTTTAGTAAATGTCTGCGGTACTGCAGTGGTGTTGTTGATGTATATTTCCTGAACTCCCTGAGAAAGTTTCCCAGATTATTATATCCACATTCCAGACAGATTTCCGTAACTGTCAGATCTGATTCTTTCAGATAATGGATTGCTTTCTTAATCCTGTACTCGTTCACATATTCCATAGGCGAACGTCCGATAACTTTCTTAAAGAATCTGCAAAAATACTGTTCATTCATTCCAATCAGATCCGCCAGATCACGAATATATATCTTCTCTTTATAGTTCTCCTGAATATAGGTCAGAGTGGTCTTGATCGTCTCAATCCGACGGTCATGATTCTTCTCCGTTACCTCAAACAGATTATTCGCAGACAGAACTGCCAGAATCCGAAGCAGCGCTGATTTGATAAACAACTGTCGGGTGATATCATCCGTAACCGCCTCGCCGTCATAATAATTCTCCCGAAAAGAATCTCCTCCAAATACATTACGGATTTCTTCATAAGATTTTCTTACCGGTTCAAATGCCGGTTCATTCTTTCGCAGACATCTCGGAAACTGGATACTGCCATTTTGTACCGGCTGGATCAGATTCGTCTGAATCTGATCCAAAGCATATGCAGAGCTTAGCATATCCATATGAAAAACCACCGCATTTTCCACACAGCCGCCGTTTTTTTCAACAGAAATACTGTGAAGTTCCCCGGGATTAATAAAATAAAAACATTCCTCTGAAATGTTGAAACGTTCCATATTTACTTCCAGACAGAACTCTCCACCCGAAAAATAAAGCAGTTCTACTTCTTCATGCCAGTGGTGTTTCACCATATTCCCTTTTATCCTTGTTCCTGTCTGGTAAAATGCACAGGGAAAGTCCTGCGTACCATGGACACGTATTTCCTTTAAAGTTGATGGTTGTTGATTCTGCATGAAGCTGCCTCCTGTTGTCATTGTTATTGTTATTATAAATCCGGCATCAAAAATCCGCAACTAAAAAGGACATCCGAAGATGCCTTTTTAATAGTAAGTATTTATACAATTTTGTGCCTGCTCAAAGAAACTGTCCTCTTCACATTGCCCAAGAACATATCCCTGAAACAGTTTTCCCATATCTGAGACAGCACCCATGGAATTTTCACATAACGGACGTGCATTCAATGTATATTCCCGGAGATATTTCCGTATCATATCTATTCCTTCCAGATCAATATCCTCATTTTCGATCACATCCACTCTGGCAGGATAACTTTTCATTATTTTTGCATATTCAGTACTGCCTTCATAACCGGCTGCATACTGAAGAAATCTGACAGCTGCATCTTTATTTTCTGAAGCATTGTTCAAAACATACTGCCAGGTTGCAATATTAGTGGCTTTTTTCTTATGAAGCACGGGAAGCGGTGCCATATGTATTTTATTTTTCCCATATACATCAGCATCAAGAAATGTACCCAGAGCACTCGTATACATAAAAACACATCCATATTTTCCCCTGATAAATTTCTCTTCCATCTGCTCATACTGATCTACAAACTGTGCAGGCGATGTATTTTTCTCATCCAGCATACTTTTCATATATCTGGCTGCATCTTTGGTTTTCGGATCAGTCCAGTCGAAATAATCGCCACCCCAGAAATTCACAAATTGCGAAAGACTGTTATAAACATGTGTATTTTCCCATGCATCTCCATAAGCGTACTGATCCGGATTTTTCAAACTCTTCTGCAGAATATCAAAATCACCGGTATTCTTTATCTCATCGAGTCCTGCCTGTTTCAGCAACTCCTGATTTACCCAGAACATCATAATATCCATCTGAAAAGGGACAGAATATATATGTCCATTCTCTTCACAAATGCTTTCCAGATACTTCTGCGGAAAGCTGTCTCTTACTTCTTCTGTCATAACGTTTTTTTCCAGTGGTTCCAGATATCCCTTATGCTTAAACTCAGAAATCATCTCATCATTCACGGAAATCAAATCAATATTTTTGTCCCCCGAAGCCAGGATCGTGGATATTTTTGCCTGCCGATTATCCGCATTGGACGGACATTTTTCCACAGTGATTTCCATATCAAGTTTTTTTTCTGTTTCCTCGATAAAATCCTGAAATCTTTTATTATCTGCATCAATATGCATGATTGTCAGCTTTTGTTTGTCTTCGTGAAACGACGATGAGGGGAGCTTAGATAAGCTCCCCGTATCTCCACATCCTGTAATAAGCAAACATACTGCAGTTATGAAAATTACAACACTTTTTTTCAAGCATTTCACCTCTGTTTTTTATCTTGGCCATCTGTCCTCTTTTGACATCAATGGTGCAAACGGTGCATGTGGGTGTGTCTGATACCAGTAAGCCACGCTTGCCACATCATCCTGACGTTCAAATAATCCTCTGTAACCTACTCCAATCTGCTGAATGGTCACACGCAGATCCTCATCAAAACAAATCGGATCCTGAATATGCCAGCGATAGAAACCTCTCATCGGCGGACAGTCATCATTATGATAGAAATTATGGATCAGCTCATCATGAGCAGAATAGTATGGGTAGCCCAGATATGGTGTATTATAATTTTGTTCCACAGTCTTTCCGTCCACCTGCTTTGCAAAACTCCAGGAGCCTCCAAAATAATCTTCTGTTCCGGTTCCGCAGATTGTGGGATATTCATCATCACCGTCAATATAGAATTTCATTTCACCTTCGCCCCACCAGTAACGTTCCAGTGTGGTAAGTGCAATATAAGTTCCTACATAATGACCTTTTCCTTTTACTCCGTCAAGGATTGTATAATCTTTCTGCTTCTCTGTCAGTCGCTCTCGCCTCCACTGTGCATGGAAATAAGTAATATCATCCGGAAGCTCATCATACAGACAGTAATCTACCTGATAGAAAAATGCCGGAATTTTATTTGCATGCTGATTTTCCAGAGTAATTTTTGCTTTTTTCTTAAACGGCATCGGGAAGTAACAGTTAAATCCTCTGCTTGGCACCACTGCCATTGGGACAGAATTTACAATACACTCTCTTCCAAAACCACAGCAAAAGAAATCTCCGAGAGGACTTTCCACAGATGGTGTTTCCTCATCATCCCAGTACATACGGATGACCAGATCTCTCAATACAAAACAATCTGCATCGGTTGTCTTATTATCCACTGTGATCCAGATATGATTGATCTCACCAGGACCTTCCATCTCTGCAAGAGTTACAGTTGCACCTGGCTCAATATCATTCAGGCAGGGACTTCCTTTTCTGGACGGTCCCAGATGGCTCGCTGCCATTCCACCTTTACCTTTTTCTCCATGTGGATTCTCTGCATTGATTGCACGGCTTCTTCCATGTTTTGCCAGAGCAATTCCACCAAGTCCACCTTTAAATGACTGATACATAATGTTTTCCTCCAATATTCTTAGCATTCAGATAATCAGGCTTTTACTCCTCCTGCCATTATACCATCCATGATCTGTTTTTCAAAGACTGCAACAAAAATAATAATCGGTAAAAGAATAATCCATCCCATTGCACTTACCAGATCCCACGGAACTCCATACATGTTGTCACGCAGTGGAAGCTGTACAATGGAAACGGAAAGAACCTGAATACCATTTGAATAAAACAACGGTGTGAAGAAGTTATTCAGGCAGGTAATAAAGTTGATAATACATACAGTTGCGATTGCAGGTTTCATAAGAGGCAATACGATTGTAAAAAGTCTCTGTGAAAAAGTTGCACCGTCAATCGCTGCTGCCTCTTCCAGTGAAATAGGGATTTCCCCCACAAAGTTTCTCAGAATCAGAACCGTAAATGGGATAACAGTACTGATATAAAGCAAAATCAGTCCGGGATATGTATCATATAATTTTACTTTCTGCATGAACTCATATAATGGTCTTGCTGTAACAACTTCAGGAATTAACATAGTTGCAATAATAAATGCAAAAGCAATATTGATTCCTTTTGTAGTGAAACGTGAGAATCCGTATGCAGCCATTGCACAGAGTACAGTACTGATAACCAGTGTAAGACCTACGATCAATACTGTATTTCCCACTTTTGATAAAAGTCCTACGTTCTCGATCAGAAACTTATAGCTTTCCAGTGTCGGATGATCCGGCAGATAATCAATCGGTGTTTTGAATAATTCTCCGGAAGGTGTAATAGAGGAAATAAAAATCCAGTATACCGGAAACAGGATAATAAATGAGACAATTGCAAACAGTACCCATCTTCCACCTGCCATTACACCATGATATATGTTATATTTTCTTGAATCTTTTTTCATGGTATTTCCTCCTTTAGTTATCAATCTTGTTCATAACACGTATATTCAGCCAGCTGAATACTGCCATTACAACAAACAGTAACATTGCCAGTGCAGATGCATAACCGACATTCAGATTTGTAAACGCCTCTGTCGTGATTCTGTATGCGATCAGTGCCGTATCTTCTCCAGGACCACCTGAAGTCATAGAATATACAATATCAAAGGTTGTCAGTCTCCATAAAGTAAATGGAATAGATAAAGTCAGTACATTTTTCAGTATCAACGGTAATGTAATTCTGAAGAAACACTGGATTCCATTTGCACCGTCTACTTTTGCGGCTTCATAGATATCACCCGAAATAAACTGCAGACCGGATAATACAAGAATCGCAAAGAACGGAAGATCTTTCCACAGATCCACGGCAATTACAGCAGCTCTTGCAGATCCTGTATTGATCAGCCAGCTATTCTGGTATCCATGGACAAACAATCTGATAAAGTCATTGATCAGACCATAATCATTATTAAATGCCCATTTTGCAGCCATACCTACAACAACTGCCGGCATTGCCCAGGGAATCAGTACAATCGTACGAAGAAAACGACGTCCCTTAAATTTCATATTTAATATCAGAGCAAGACCTACGCCTAATATTACATGGAATATCATTGATACTACTACAAAAATCACTGTAAAACGTATAGATGTAAGCACTTTGGGATCTGAAAAAATTTTCAGGTAATTCTGAATTCCACAGAATTCATTAATTCCGGACAGAATTTTAATATCAAAAAAACTATTTCTAACTGTCATTAAAATCGGATACAAAGTCGTAAATCCACGAATAATAACCACAGGTAACACCAACAGCCACGGAATCCATTTCATTGATTTTTTACTGATTGTCACAGGTACTCCCTCCTTCATATCTTTAAGCACAGGTATAAAGCAGATTTTTCTGCTTTATACCTTCATTTATTATGTCAGTTTTTATGTGTCAGTATTTCAAAAGACTTTAAACGAATACCGTTTTTACTGATATGTATCAACGACTTCCTGTGCTTTTTTACAGAACTCATCTACTGTGATCTCATCTTTCATGCAGGACTGGAAGATAGTTCCCATATCACTGATGAACTCCATTGTCTGTGCTACCAGCGGACGTCCCTGTACGTTGCACTCTTCTGCATACTGGCTGTACATTTCTTTTGCAGGATCAGTATCCGGAACAACTTTTTCTGCAACATCCTTTCTTGCAGGATATCTGTCAAATGCTTTATAGGATGCTTCCATTCCACCTTCATCTGCCATATACTGCAGGAATTTAATGGCTGCATCTTTGTTTTTGGATGCACTGTTCAGCACATAGTTCCAGGAATCTGTAAAGATTGCTCGCTCTCCATTGCCGCTGAAATCAGGTACCATTGCCATGTGGATCTTGTCAGCTCCCAGCATATCTGCCTTTGCATAATCCGTACCTAAGCCCCACATAAACCAGCATCCGTATTTGCCATCATTGATTTTTGGATTCATCTGATCATATTTATCTGCGATCTGATCAACAGGTGTTTCTTTGTTGGCAACCAGATCATGAAGGAACTGAATTGCTTCTTTATTTTCTTCTTTTGTCCAGTCGAAGTAGTCACCGCCAAACATATTTACAAACTGTGCAATTTCATTAGATGCATATGTCTTTTCCCAGGAACCGCCGTATCCGAAACGTCCATCTTTTGAAACTGCTTCCATGTATTTCATGAAATCTTCTTTTGTATCAATGGATTCGATTCCCACCTCATCCATAATTTCCTGATTTACCCAAAATGCAAGATATCCTGTATATCCCGGAACTCCTACAATATTTCCATCCTTATCTGTGATCATATCCTGAATATACCCCTGCGCAAACTGATCAATGATATCATCTGTCATAACCGTGTCATTCAGACCTTCCAGCCATCCGGAATTCTTGAATGCAGCACTCATTTCATCGTTGATTTCGACAATGTCTACGGAAGAATCTCCTGTAGAAAGAATCGTTGTAATCTTCTGCTGACGTGTGTCTGTATCTGTCGGAGCTGCAATAACATTGATATTTAAACCCGTTGCCTCCTCTACATTTGCAAGCCAGTCATCAAAATCCGGGTCAGTAGTGTTAACGCTGTATAAAGTAAGATCATATTTCTCCTCTGCTGATACACTTACAACATTCCCCATCATTCCTGCCACCATTGTTGCAGCTAAAACTGCACTTAACACTTTTTTCCTCATATTCTCTCCTTTTCCGAACAGTTCTCTCGCATCAACTGTTCTGTGTTATTTGGTAATTAAAGAATAACAAAAACACTCTTTTTACTAAATACAATTTCTTTTGATTGATTTATATTATTTTTCGTTCTATTGTTTTTTTCATTCTGATTTTTTATAATACAGATAGCAGATGAACACTGTGTTGCATCTTTACAGAATTGCTGTATAATATGGCAATCTTCAAAAAGATACCTGATAAAATCAAACCTATTCATATAAGGAGTATTATGTGTAATGAAACTCAACTTGAAAAAAATAAATTATCATAAATGGATTCCTTCCAGATTTTCCTCATTTCAGGCAAAACTCCTGATTGCCTTTCTGGTTGCAACCCTGCTTCCTCTGACACTTGTTGCACTGGTCAGTTACCATGTTTCCTATAATCTTGCCAGAGACCGAATCACAAACTCTGCATTGATGTCTGATGAACAGCTTATTTTTCAGCTTAACAGCCGTCTGAACCAGACCGAAAACGTTGCTGACACCATCCAGTATCAGATGTACGCTTTTGAACACTCTTCCCCAGATCAGGTTGGCACCATGCAGGCATTAACATCCATGAGAAGCAATATTTCATTATATAAATCTACATTTGATTTCTTTCATATATATGTTTTTTTAAAACCGGAACAAACCGGAGCTGATGAGGGTATATATTTCTTTTCCACAGATAAACTTTTCAATTATGGAATCAGCGAATCTGAATTACATTCCATAGGTTCTTCTTCCCTGTGGCTGTTAAAGAAAAATACCACCTTACCCAGAGTTATATCTGCTTCCAAAAGAAGCGCAAATACACTGCTGTGTTTTCGTGCTCTTCAGGACAAATCCAGCAATGTTCTCGAATATGCTTATTGTATTGCACTTGACTGCGATGAATTTTCCCGGTATCTTCAGACTTCTGCTTCTGATACCGCAATTTCCAGTTACATTCTGACACCACAGGGACAAATTGCAGCTCACAGTGATTCTTCCCGTAATCAGACCTGGATTTCAGATTCAATAAAACAGATGTTTCTGGAAAATACCAATTCCTTCTTTAAAGACAATGACATCTACTATAACTGCCGCACTCTGGATAACGGTTGGCTGCATATTACGGAAATCCCGGAAAACTATATCAAAAGCAATACACAGGTACTGATCAAAACACTGTTGATCACTGTAATTATTTCTCTGCCGCTGACTATTTTTATTGTAATCCTTTTTTCCAGGAAACTGACAAGCAGAATTGCCGCACTGTCCTATGCCATGGAATCCTTTCATCTCGGACATGATCCGGAGCACCTTTCCATCATCACACTCCCGCATCCGGCCGATGCTTCCAATTATGATGAAATAGACAATCTGGGGATTACCTTTGAAGATATGCAGCACACAATTGCCCAGAATCTGAAATCAATTGTCAGTCTCTCCATTAATGAAGAACGGCTGAAATATCAGTTATTACAATCACAGATCAATCCACATTTTCTCTACAATATCCTTGGAACCATCCGAACCTGCCAGGCACTTGGCAAATTGGATATTGCAGATCAGATGCTGACAAATCTGACTGCCTTTTACCGACTGACGCTGAGAAAATCAAAAGAACTGATACCGATCAAAGACGAACTGGAAATTGCCCGCCTGTATCTGGAAATGGAGAAACTCTGCCATAAAGATAATCTTAACTGGGAGATCAATGCCGAAGACGGAATAGAAAATTTCACGATCTGCAAATTTACATTACAGCCATTCCTGGAGAATTCTATCCTGCACGGTCTTTCAGCCGATACACCTGAAGTTTTTATTTCCATTCAGGTACTCTACGGTGATGATACCGTAGTGATATCCATTGAAGACAATGGAGCCGGAATGTCTCCGGAGACACTGGAACAGCTCCGATATGCCATAGACAACAAAGTCATAAATTACGAAAAACATTTTGGAATTTCAAATGTAAGCGCCCGCATTTCCAATCCTTTGTACGGTAACGGCTCTGTGCGTATTGACAGCCATCCCGGAAACGGTACCTATGTCACAATTGAATTTCAACAAATGGAGGATACAGATGAGGAAAATAATGATTGTAGATGACAATTATCTGTCAGCAGAAGGAATTGAAAAGAACATAGACTGGGAAGTTCTGAACGCAGAAATCGTACATATCTGCTACAACGGAACCTCTGCGATAGACGCTATGAAAAAAGAACCTGTAGATTTGATCATCTCAGATATTGAAATGCCGGATCTGGACGGAATTTCAATGAGCAGGCAAGCACTGGATATTAATCCAATGGTAAAAATCATACTGATCAGTGCCTATGATAAATTTGAATATGCAAGACGCGCTCTGCTTCTTGGTGCATTGGATTATATTGAAAAACCTCTGGATTACGCATATCTGATCCAGAAAGTAAAAAATGCTTTTGCCCTGATGGAACGTGAGCAGAAAAATCTGCAGTTGCTTAAACAGAGCAGGCCTTTGCTTATCGAAAAATTTTTCCGTGATATCACTCACCGTTCCAGGCAGGAGGCTTCCTATCGTCTCAAACCTTATCTGAACTACCTGAACCTTAAACTGGATTATGATTTTTATAACGTAGTGATTCTTGAACTGGAAAATGCACAGTCTCTCAGGGATTCCTATGGCATTGAGAAATTTCAGATGGAACTGCTGAATCTTCGTGATCTGATCACAGAACAAACCTCAGAATTAAATTATATTTATCCCCTGCAGGATATTGATGGTTATCTGTGTGTGATCGGACAAAGCGGCTGCCAGTCCGGAAATTTTCGCCAGCTTACCTATAAAATCATTTCTGCACTTGTAGATAACTGCAATTCACAGGGACTGGTTCTGAATGCCGGAATCGGTGCCATTGTACAGGATCTGTGGGATCTGAACCGTTCTTATGAAAGTGCAGTTCATGCACTGGATTATCGTTTCTTTTTCCCACACCAGAACGTATTTGACGGACGTGAGGCTCTTGGACATGACTTATCTGCCACTGATTTCTCCGATTCCAGAGAGGAGGAATTAATCCGCCTTCTGTGTAAAAAGGATGTTTCTGCAATTGACTCCTGGTTTCAGGATTTCTCCAGATGGCTTACTGAGAACTTCCGCACCAAAAGTTTCGCATTTATCCAGATCTACTCTCTGCTTGGAAGGATTCTGAAGTTTTTCTATGAACTAAACCTGGATACCCATGATCTGGAAGCAAAGATCCTGTATGTATACAATCATCTGGAAGAATTTCATACCACAGAAGAACTATGCGGCTGGCTCAACGAACTCTGCCGCCTTCTCTGCCGGAAACTGGATTCTTCTCTGAATGATTATCACCAGAAATTATGCGAATCTGTAACTTCATATATTGACGAAAACTATGCCAGCAATACTCTGTGCCTGAACGATATCGCCAGCGAAGCCAATGTCAGCCCGGCTTATCTGAGTGCCCTCTTTAAAAAGAAACAGGGCGTGAGTATCAGTGACTATATCACTACTCAGCGAATCAACGCCGCCTGCCGTTATCTTACAGCCACAAACATGACTCTGAAGGAAATCAGTATGAAATGCGGTTACGCCAATCAATATTATTTCAGCACAAGCTTCAAGAAAAAAATGAATGTCACTCCATCTGCATACAGAGATACTCAGACGTCAAAATCTTAGCTTTTACTTGTGTTTCCCTATAACTCCCTGTATAATAAAAAACAATGTCTATTATCATGACATCTTTTTTATATGAGTGCGCAGTCAATTACCTTTTACCGCCACTACATCTGTTTTGCGGAAAACCTGTCAGTGGCAGTTGTGGTAAATGCCAATATACTTATTATAAGGAGATTTAAAATGGGGGTAACTGAAAAAACAGCAATTCTTGTTATCAGCTTCGGTACAAGTTATGAAGAAACACGAAAAAAAACAATTGAACAGATTGAATCTGACCTGCATCATGCATTTGGGGAATATCCGTTATACCGTGCATGGACAAGTCCCCGTATCCGCGCCAAACTCCGGAAGCGGGACGGAATCCACATTATGGATATTGATGAGGCAATGACCCGGCTGAAAGCGGACGGAATTCGAAATGTAATTGTACAGCCAACCTATGTGATCACCGGATTTGAGAGTGATGCTATGAAAGAAAAAGTTCTTGCACATAAAAAGGATTTTGATTCTGTCATTATCTGTGATTCTCTGATGGTTACAAAGCAGGACAAAGAAGAGGTCTGTCAGGCTATGGCACAGGAATATCACCCTGATTCTGATGAAATTCTCTTATTTATGGGACATGGAACAGAGCATGTTGCCAATGAACTTTATCCTGAGATGGACGAACTGTTTAAGCATTTCGGCTATTCCAATATGCATATGGGAACGGTTGAAGGGGATTTCTCCATTGAAAGCTTTCTGGATAAATTAAAAAATCTGCATCCGGCTCATGTTCATCTGGCACCTTTTATGATCGTCGCAGGTGATCATGCTACCAATGATATGTCCGGAGAGGACGATGATTCCTGGAAAAGTATTCTGGAAAAAGAGGGATATTCTGTCAAATGTACTCTGAAAGGTCTTGGCGAGATCCAGGCGGTCAGAGATATTTTTATCCGCCATACCAGAGCCGGACTGGACAGACTTTCAGAAATCCAGGCTTAAACGCAGCATAAAATTGAGAGTACATTCAAGTCAAAAGGTTACTGTTCCCTCTGTTCACAGCAACACGCTTTGCGGGATATTACCAGTAAACAATAACGTCAAAAGGAGCATATCACATTAAGTTCTCATTAATGTGGCAGCTCCTTTTTGTCTTTCCTTTTTTGAATATGTATTTTTTCCTGATTATTTAATGACTTCTTTTTTTCTTCTTTTTATTAGGATTATTCAGTACAGACCAGCAGAATGCCTGAACAAGAAGTATTCCGATAAACGCCCCTATACTGTCGATTCCCACATCCTTTACCGCAGGTGTACGGGCATCCACAAAAGACTGATGATACTCATCCAGCCCTGCAAATCCCACACAGACAATTCCCGCAAGAAGCATCAGCCAGATTCCTCTCACACCATAGACATATAAAGGAAAAGAAATAGCGATAGCCAGCAGAAAATACTCTGTCATATGTGCCGCTTTTCTCACATAGTAGTGAATTCCATCTGCCTTATAAGCAATCTCTTCACTGCTCAGATTCTCTGACAAAAGCTCGCTCTTCGTTTCTATGATCTCATAACTTATTTTATAGCTCAGATTACCTGAAACTTCACCCGGCTGGGCTGAAAATGAAAAGATGATATACATCATCAGCAGTGCCGGTAAAAAAGACAACGGTTTCAGCAATGTGATCAATATTTTCATTCTTTCTCGTTTTCCCCGTCTTCCTCTTCGTCTTCCAGATTCTTAACCATATTAGCCCTTTCAGCAATGCTCATTGATCTGTTCTGCCCGGATGCATCCTCTTTTTTCAGTTCTCCGCCTGCGGCAGCTTCCATTGCCGCATTCTTCGCCGCTTTTGCTTTCTTGATCTTCTCTTCTGAGAGCATATTTTTAATGCCGAAAAACAGCAGACCAGCACCAATAGCTGCAAATGCAATTCCGGCAAGCATAAATCCCATACTGGTTCCTTCTTCGCCTGTCACATATCCCTTACAGAGACTGTAACTTGTATACAACAGATACACTCCCGCCAGACTCCAGAGTATAAATCTTCCATTGGAGACTTTCTGTTCTTCTGTATCCGGCTCTTCTTCCCCGCTCTTTGCAATTTCCTGCGTATCTTCCTGCTGAATCTCTGCCGGGCTTTGTTCCAGCAGTTCTTCGTTTTCGTTTTTCTCCATAAAAACCTCCTCATATTTATAACTGTTCAACACCTTAACAGATGAAACTATCTTATCATTTTTTCTGTGAACCTCACATGACTGAAGTCACGTGCTTCCAGACGCTTTAGGCGTCAGACTGAATATCGGCGGATACGCCTGTAACTTAGGTGCGCAGTTATGCGCATTTCCCATGCCAGATATGGCTGGTTCCCACATTACAGGTAGTCCGCTGTATATCTGCCTGTATCTATGCTGCTTTTAAGAGTTCCATTTCTGAATGGAGTTTCCTCAGATCTGCATAGACACATGAAGTTCTACGCTTTACAGGAGGGACTTTTGCCTCCAGCAAAGACCTTTCCGTTGCCGGAAGGGGTTTTAAAAGTTCACGGATAAAATATCTGGCCCCGATATTATAAGAAGCTGACAGGTCACAGTTATATCTTTTTCCCGTCTGAAATGCGCAGAGGCTGTGTTTTCTCCAGTCACGCAGGACTATCCCTGATCCATCATACGCAAGCCTGCTCGTATTCCATGCACAGATCCTGGATATGCGCATCCCTTTCCTGTGTGCCTGATGTTCACACCGTTTCTGGATATCCCGTTTTCTCCAAAGCTGCAGTTTCTGCCTCTTACTTCCCGATATCTTTCCGTTCATTTCCAGATACTCAAATACGATCACATCTGCATGATTCTCCCATGCATATTCTGCAACTGCCCCTGCGATCTTTCTGCTTAATTCTATATTCAGACGTCTGGTGTATGCCCACCTGTCCCCTGCCTGCGCAGATCCATGTTCCCTCTGGAATCTGCGGATTCGTCCCAGTGTGCGGTACATACGGTCTTTTTCACTGGGGAAGTCAATAAACTTTCTCCCCAGGACAGTTCCGTCTGCCCGCATGATGGTACAGACTGCATCCGTATTGATCCCCAGATCCACACTGCAGATGATCTGCTCTTTTACAGGTGTCTTGGTAAACATCACTTCTTCTGTATAGGAAAAACGCAGGAAATATTTATGGTGTCTCTTTTCCAGTGTCGGGGCAGATGCCTTTTTCCCATACCAGTTCCTGCGCAGGTATTCCATATCCGTATGGCTTAAACACACACGGAACCATCTCCAGTCATGCCCGTCATACAGTTTCAGGTATGCCTCATCTTTTCCCTCTGTCCCTTCGCGGTACATCACATCCCGGTAAAAGACCGGCATGGCATGGTTTTCACAGGTAAAATTCGGTTTCCCGGAGAGTTCTCCCGCTGCCTCCCACTGTTCCATCCGGCTTTCATAGGACGATACACTTCCCAGTGCATGCTGGATGGCAGCTCTTCTGAGATAAGAAGGCATCTTCGGAAAACGGATGTCAAAATCAAAGCGGGCATGGTTCTTTTTCGTTGTGTGAATCAGATGTTCTGCTGCATTAAAGCGTTTTTTTGCTTCCGGGATCATTTTCAGTTCTGCCCACACCTGTTCATAGATTTCCGTCAGATAGCTGACCGCCTGACGATAGATTTCCAGTGTCTGGCGGATTGGGATATTCTGTTTTCGTATTTCCACACCATAACTGGATACCGTCTGCATTTTCTTCTCCTCTGAACTGTTTTTTATTTTGTGCTATGAACAAATTGTACCATAGATATCTTATTTTGTAAACATATGTTCTTTTTTAACAAAAAAATTGCGCATCTAACTCGGTTAAATGTATTTTTAAATTCTACCTTGCAAGAGTAAATTCTATACCTGTAGAATTTACTTCTGCATGGATTTTTCCTTCTTCTTTTTATAAAATACTACTGCAGATGATCCCCTGCCTGTGCAGAAGGAGGATAAAATGAATACAGGAAGACCAAAAGGCAACCAAAAACATCTTGACTTATCTGCACGTATTATAATCGAACAGCATTTAAATAACGGTGATTCATTTAGAAGTATTGCAATAGAATTAAGCAAGGATCCAAGTACCATATCCAAAGAAATCAGACGTCATTCCATTATCAGGGAAAGAAGCGCAGATGCATTTGCCCCTATTCCCTGTGCAAACAATTATGATAGTTCAAAGCCGCGGACAAATATATGCAATGTCATGCATATGTGCGGTGATAATGAATGCCGGCGCAAATGTGTCCTCTGCAGAAAATTCAGATGCAGCGATGTCTGTAAATTTTATAAACCAAGAGAATGTGAAAAATTAAATAAACCTCCTTATGTGTGCAATGGATGCAGCAAGAGAACGAATTGCATGATGGACAAAAAGATCTATTCTTCAAAATACGCCCAGGACTCCTATGAAGCCCTTAGGACTACCAGCAGAGAAGGGATCAACCAGACACCGGAAAGTATACAGAAACTGGACAACCTGTTGTCACCGCTTCTCAAAAAAGGACAGTCCATTGCCCACATCTACGCATCTCATGCTGATGAGATCGCCTGTTCCAGAAGAACCATATACTCTTATATAGACCGTGGCGTTTTTCAAGCCAGAAACATAGATCTGCGCCGTAAAGTGGTATACAAGCAGAGAAAAAGAAAAACCACTACCAGCCTTAAAGACAGAAGTTTTCGAAAAGACCGGGGCTATAAAGAATTCCTGGAATATATCGCAGCGAACAAATCTGTTTATGTAGTCGAAATGGATACTGTTGAAGGAGCAAAAGGTACCAGTCCCTGCTTTCTGACTATGTTCTTTCGAAACTGTAGCCTTATGCTTATGTTTCTTTTAGAAGAACAGACCCAGAAAGAAGTAACTAGGATTTTTGATCATTTAACAGAGTTACTTGGAATTGAACTGTTTCAGAAACTTTTCGAAGTAATACTTACAGACAACGGGCATGAATTTCAGGACCGGCAGAGTCTGGAATATAGCAAAAATGATGAAGTACGCACACGCATTTATTATTGTGATCCCAACCGTTCTGATCAAAAAGGTGGTCCTATGTCAAGAAAAAGTACAAATTAAATGTAACCAATTTTCCCTTTTTTTGTAATTGTTAACTCGCTAAGTTTGTTACGTCCGTTTCCAAGTTTTTCAGATATTGTTCCTCATATTCATTTGGAGACAAATATCCACAATGACTGTGAATGCGCACGGTATTGTAAAATGTTTCGATGTATTCAAAAATCAATTTATGTGCATGTGCATAATTAAAGATTTTAAACCGGTTGATCCATTCTCTCTTCAAAAGTGCATGGAAAGATTCAATACAGGCATTATCCCATGGATATGCTTTCTTTGAATAACTGTGAATCATACCTTTGGTTGCTTTTTGAAATGCTTCCGATACGTACTGGCATCCCCTGCCGCAGTGGAAGATCAACGGTTTTTCAACATTTCTGACACGTTTTGCTTTTTCAACACATTCCACTACGTGGGATGCCTCCAGCGTCTCACTCAACACCCAGGAAATGATTTTTCTCGAATACACATCCATCACACTGGTAAGATACACAAAGCCTTCAAATGTCCAAATATA
>OJAG01000771.1_pt1 | contig 22485 bp, 16 predicted proteins | sample 1589021 | NCBI WGS metagenome assembly OJAG01 (sample SAMN03283264) | human gut metagenome | biome: human-associated habitat; material: feces | host: Homo sapiens | place: USA | collected 2013 | reverse complement strand
CCCACCTGCCCGTCATCGTAGATCCCAGCCATGCCAGCGGCATCAACTGGCTTGTCGAGCCGCTTGCCATGGCAGCGGCAGCCGTCGGCGCAGACGGCCTCATCATTGAGGTGCATAATGACCCCAGCCGTGCCCTGTGCGACGGCGCACAGTCCCTCACGCCGGATCAGTTCGACGTGCTCGCAAAGAAAGTGCAGAAGGTCACCGAAACGGTGAAGAGCCTGTAAAAATTTACCCGAAAGGGAGAACGATATGCAAATCGCAATCATTGGTCTGGGTCTCATCGGCGGTTCGCTCGCAAAGGCCCTCAAAGAAAATACAGAGCATACCGTCATCGGCTTTGATCGTGACGAAAATACCCTGCTCGATGCACTTTCCCTAGGCGCCATCGATTCCGTCGGCAGCACGTCTTTGCTCGAAAACGCGGACGTCGTGTACGTCTGTCTGTATCCCGCAGATGTCGTGCGCTTCGTCGAGGAAAACGCACCGCATTTTAAAGAAGGCTGCATTGTCACGGATGTGTGCGGCATCAAAAATCAGGTCTGCGGCAAATTAACGGAGATCGCCAAAAACTATCCGTTCGTTTACGTCGGCGGCCACCCCATGGCGGGCAAGGAGCGCAGCGGGTTCGATGCCAGTGAGGCAAGCCTCTTTTATAACGCTTCCTATATTCTCGTGCCCGGCGAAGCTCCGCAAAGCGCCACAGACACCCTCGTGTCGCTCGCAAAAAGCATGGGCTTTGGCACCATCAAATACTGCACGCAGCAAAAGCACGATCGTATGATCGCCTATACGTCCCAGATTCCGCACGTTTTGGCGTGCGCTTATGTCATGAGCCCGCGCTGCGATGAGCACAGCGGCTTTTCCGCCGGCAGCTACCGCGACGTTTCGCGCGTGGCGCGCATCAATGCGGAGCTGTGGGCAGACCTTTTCCTTGCAAACCGTGAGGAATTAGCGGACGAGACGGAAGAACTCGTGCGCAATATAGAACGTATACGCGCTGCGGTGGCGAAAAACGATCGGGCAGAGCTCGTGGCGCTGCTTTCCTCCGCACGTGAAAAAAAGGAGAAATTCGGATAATGGTGATCGAAATTAAAACAGATAAACCGTATGAAGTTATTGTGGAAGACGGCATTTTGGACTGCGCGGGCGAAAAAATCGCCCCGCTCGTCCGCCCCGGCAGCCGCGCCATGATTGTCAGTGAGACGAACGTCTTCCCGATATACGGCGAGCGTCTAAAAGCTTCGCTTGAAAAAGCGGGTATCCACACGGCGGAGTTCGTCTTTGAAGCCGGCGAGCCGCAAAAGCAGCTTTCCACCGTCATGCAGATTTACGAAGCGCTTGCGGAAAACGATTTCACGCGCAGCGACATCATTGTCACGCTCGGCGGCGGCGTAGCGGGCGATATGGGTGGCTTCGCGGCGGCAACGTTCCTGCGCGGCATTGATTTCGTGCAGGTGCCCACGTCCCTTTTGGCGCAGGTAGATGCCAGTGTCGGCGGCAAAACGGGTGTCGATTTGCCGTTCGGTAAAAACCTCGTCGGCGCGTTCCATCAGCCGCGCCTCGTCCTCGCCGATCCCAAAACGCTCTCCACGCTGCCCGATGCCTATTTCACGGACGGCATGGGCGAGGTCATCAAATACGGCTGCATCGCAGACGCCGCGCTGTTCGATAAATTGGAGCAGGGACAAGTCATCGACCATTTGGAGGAAACCATCTGCCGCTGCGTGCTGTGCAAAAAGCACTTTGTCGAGGAAGACACGAACGACAAAGGCCGGCGTATGATTTTAAACTTCGGCCACACATTCGGCCACGCGCTCGAAAAGCTTACGGGCTTCTCGTCGCTTTCGCACGGCCTTGCCGTCGGCATCGGTATGGTCATGGCGGGCGAAGTGGGTGAAAGTCTCGGCGTCACGGAAAAAGGCACCGCTGCGCGTATCCGCCGCGTGCTGGAAAGCTATGGCATGCCCACCGAGTCCGCATTTGATTTCGCCAAAGTTGTGGAAGCAACCGCGCTCGATAAAAAAAGCTTTGGCAAAACGCTCAACCTGATCCTCTTAAAGCAGATCGGCGAAAGCGTTATTCACCCGGTGGACAGAAACTACCTCGTGCTGCGCTATAAACTCGCCGCCGAGCAGAACCGCCGCAGAAAATTGAATTGATTTTTAGGAAGGCAGCATCATTCTCATCGTGCTGCCTTATGTCAAATATAGAGAGATAAATTTATGCAGAAACAAGGTGATACTATGGCAGAGGTGACCTACCGCCCCGCCCACGTTAAGGGCGAAGTGCGCATTCCCCCAAGCAAAAGTGCCGCGCACCGCGCATTGCTTTCGGCGGCGCTGTGCAAAACGCCGTGCCGTGTCGGGCCCATTGACCACAGCGCGGATATGGAAGCTACATTAAACGGCGTGTGCGCCATGGGCGGCACGGTGAAAGCGGAAGAAAACGGCGTGCTGTGCATCGCGCCGGGCACGGCACCCCAAAGCGTCACGGTCGATTGCGGTGAATCCGGTTCCACGCTGCGCTTTCTCATCCCCGTTTTCGCCGCCCTCGGCATCGAAGCGACGTTTGTCGGTCACGGCAGACTTCCCGAGCGCCCTATCGGCGTTTACACAGACCTTCTGCCGCAGCACGGCGTAACGGTCGAGACTGCCGGCGGTCTGCCGTTTCACATCACGGGCAAGCTTCAAAGCGGCGATTTCCGCGTGCCGGGCAACATCAGTTCTCAGTTTATAACCGGTTTATTATTCGCTTTGCCGCTGCTCAAAAATGATTCCACCGTTACGCTGACCACCCCGCTCGAATCCAAAGGCTATATCGATTTGACGATAGAGGTGCTTGCGGGCTTCGGTGTTAAAATTGAGGAGACCGAGACCGGCTGGCACATCTCCGGCGGGCAGACGTACCGCGCAGAGCACTATACCGTCGAGGGTGATTGGTCGCAGGCCGCGTTTTTTCTCTCGGAAGCCGCTGTCTCCGGCGGCCCTATCCGCCTGCTCGGTCTTTCCGAAACCTCTCTGCAAGGCGATAAAGCCTGCGTCCATCTCTGGCGGCAGTTCGGGCTTTCTGTTACCGAAGAAAACGGCGTTTATGTTGCCGAAAACAAAAATATAGATAAGCCCTACCGCGGCCTGCACGGCATCGCGATTAACGCCGCGCAAATTCCCGATATGGTGCCTGCGCTCGCCGTCACGGCTGCGTTCGCGGAGGGCGAGACCGTCATTTCCCATGCGGAGCGATTGCACTTAAAGGAGTGTGACCGTCTGCTTGCCATGGAAGCGGCGCTCAAAAACCTCGGTGCAGACATTAAAGCCGTGCCGGACGGCCTTATCATTCACGGCAAGCCCGCGCTTACGGGCGGCAAAGCCGAGGGCATGAACGACCACCGCGTCGTCATGGCGCTCGCTGCCGCCGGTTGTGCGTGCACAGTCACCGTCACGGACGCGGAAAGCATCAAAAAATCCTACCCCGGGTTTTTCCGGGATCATAAATATTTAGGAGGGATCGCCGATGGCATCGACCTGGGGTGAAAACATCAAGCTGTCCATTTTCGGCGGCAGCCATACGGAAGCAATCGGCGTGGTGCTCGATAATCTCCCGCCGAATGAAAAAATTGACATGGAAAAAATTCGCGTGCAGATGGCGCGCCGTGCTCCGGGCAAGGACAAGACCGCCACCACGCGCCTTGAGGCCGATGAGCCGCAGGTGCTCTCGGGCCTCTTCAACGGCGTCACAACAGGCGCGCCGCTCGCGGCTATCATCGTGAACACCAATACGCGTTCGAAGGATTATTCCGATTTAAAAATTCACCCGCGTCCCGGTCATGCCGATTACACCGCGTCTGTCCGCTACAACGGCGCAAACGACATTCGCGGCGGCGGGCATTTTTCGGGTCGTCTCACCGCGTGCCTCGTGTTCGCAGGCGCCGTCTGCCGCCAGATATTAGAGCGCCGCGGCATCACGATCGGTGCGCACGCTTATGCGGTCGGCAGCGCAAAAGATACCCCGTTCGATCCCGTAAACGTCTCAAAAGACGACTTAAATGCCTTAAATACCCGCTTTTTTGCGGTCAATTCCCCCAAGGCCGAAGAAAAAATGCGCGCCGAGATCGAAGCCGCGCGATTGGACGCAGACAGCATCGGCGGCATCATCGAGTGCGCCGCAGTCGGTGTCCCGGCAGGTATCGGCAGTCCTATGTTCGGCGGCATCGAAAACGTCTTTGCATCGATTTTATACGGCATTCCCGCCGTCAAAGGCGTGGAGTTCGGCGCGGGATTTGATGTTGCCTGTATGCGTGGCAGCGAAAATAACGACGCGTTTTACTACGACGAAAATGGTCTCGTCCGCACGAAAACGAACAATGCGGGCGGCATTTTGGGCGGCATCACAACGGGCATGCCGATTCTATTCCGCATCGCCGTCAAGCCCACGCCGTCCATCGGCCGTGAACAGCACACGGTCGATCTCACCACGAAAACAAACGCCGATTTAACCATCCACGGCCGCCACGACCCGTGTATCGTCCCGCGCGCCATCCCTGTGGCGGAAGCTGCGGCAGCCTTGGCGCTGATGGACTTGCTGCGTTAAAGAGAATAGAAAGGAGCGAGCAAAATGAGTGAAAATAAGTCCTTTGATGAACTGCTTTTGCCGGTTCGCAACGATATAGACCGCATTGATAAAGAGCTTTTAAAGCTTTTCACGGAGCGCATGCAGTGCGCGGAGCGCGTCGCGGAGATTAAGCGCAAGGCGGGCATTCCCGTCTTAAATGCCGCCCGCGAGCAGGTCATTTTAGACCGCGTTAAAAAAGAAGCCGGTGAGTACGGCGACAGCGCCGTCGCGCTTTACAGCGCCATCATGAGCATCAGTCGCGCCCGCCAGCACAATATGCTGAAAAGCGGCGGGGTATTGCGCGACCTCGAACAAAATTCCCCAAAGACATTAAAAGCTGACCCGCGTGTCATTTGTCAGGGCGCAGCGGGCGCGTTTTCCCACAGCGCCGCCCTGCGCCTGTTTCCGGGGCAGAAGCCGATCTTTTTGCCCGGCTTCCGCGATGTTTTTGAAGCTGTCCATAACGGCGCGGGCGATTACGGCGTGGTGCCGGTCGAAAATTCCGATGCCGGCAGTGTCTCTGAGGTCTATGACCTCATCATGAAGCACCGCATGTTCATCGTCGGTGCGGCGGATATTCCCGTGCGCCACTGCCTGTGCCGCGCAAAGGGGACGGGTGCGGTCAAAAAGGTGCTCTCGAAGCATGAGGCCCTCGTGCAGTGCAGTGCGTATCTCGCGGCACACGACATCGAAACCGAAGCCTATTCCAACACGGCGGCCGCCGCAAAATTCATCGCCGAAACCCGTCCCGAAGGCGTCGGCGCAGTCTGCTCCGCGCAGGCGGCGGAGGAATACGGCCTCGAAGTCATCGCCGCCGATATCCAGAATACCGATAACAACTGCACGCGCTTCATCGTCATTTCGCGTGAAGCCGTGTTACCCGAAGACGCGGAAAAGATCAGCCTGTGCTTCTCTCTGCCGCACACCCCGGGCTCGCTGTGCCATACGCTGGAGCGTTTCGCTCTGCTCGGCCTGAACCTCACAAAAATCGAATCCCGCCCCATCCCGGAGCGCAATTTCGAGTATGACTTCTACCTCGATTTCACCGGGAATGTTCACGATGTGCAGACACTTGCGCTCATCTGCGCCCTCTCCGACGAGATGCCCCGCTTCTCGTTCCTCGGAAACTACAAAGAAAGCTGAGTTAAAAATGGCAGTTACCTTTATCAAAGTCACGGAAGAAGAACAGATTGAAAAAATAGCCGAGATCGCCGCACCCATCTGGCACGAGACCTACGACTGCATCAACGGCGTTGCGTCCACAGATTACATGATCGAAAAATTCCAGTCCGTCCCGGCCATCCACCGCCAGATGGAAAGCGAGGGCTACGTCTATTATATGATGCTCGACGACGGCGTGCCTGCGGGCTTCATCGGCCTTGTGCCGCACAAAGAGGGCAAAATGTTCCTGAGCAAGCTCTACGTTTCCGCCGCTCATCGCAGCCGCGGCCTGCCGCGCGCCGCGTTCGATTTCATCGAAACGCTCTGTCAGGCGGAAAAGCTCCCCGCAATCTATCTCACCGTCAACAAAAAGAATTTTCACGCCATCGAAGTCTACAAATACTTCGGTTTTCATCAAACGGACGCCGTCGTCACCGACATCGGCAGCGGCTTCGTGATGAACGACTACATCATGCAGAAAGACCTGTGATCCGAAACAAAATGCAAACCGAGTCCGACTGAAAAAGCACGGCTCGGTTTGCATTTTTACGCTTTCGTGTTTTTGCGGCTGCTGCGGTACGCTTTCGGCGTGCAGCCATAGATTTTTTTGAAGCACCCGGTAAAATAGCTCGCGCCCGAGAATCCGCAGTCCAACGCGATCTGCGCCACGGGCGTTTCCGTTTTGCACAGGCGCTCCGCCGCCTTTTGCAGGCGAAACCGCTGAAGATATTCGACCGGCGTGCAGTGCAGATACGTGTGAAACAGCTTTTCGCACGCGCTTTTGCATACATGCCCCGCGCCCGCAATCTCTTCCAGCGTCAGCTTTTCCGCATAGCCGCTGTGTATGGCGTGCATCATGTTTTTTACGGCCGAAAGCCGGCTGCTTTCGGAAACCGTGTTTTCGGGCTTCGGTGCCAGCCGGCAGATCTCGTCCCACACCGCGTAGGAAAGGCTTTGCAGGCGCAGCAGATTGTGTTTGTCCGCTTCGTCGAAAAGCGCCTCGATCAGCGCCAAAGCACCGCCGCTTTTTTCTTTTTCCGGCTTTAAGATGCAGCAGGGGAAAGCGGCGTTTTTTGTCACGGGCGTAATGTACGTCTCCTCCAAATACGTGTTGGCGCATAGCATCATGGGGTGCAGCAGCACGCATCGGTAGGTGCAACGGCTTTCTTCAAAAAAATGCAGCTGCCGCGTGTTGATAAAAATCCCCTCGCCCTCGTGCACCGTGCAGCGTGTGCCGTTCACATTGTACACCATGCTGCCTTCCGTTACATATAATAATTCGATTTCGTCGTGCCAGTGGCCGATGGCGTCGCCCTCGCGCGCTACGTCGAAGCACAAAGTGCGTCCGCCCGCAAAAAAGAAAAGCTCCGGCACCGTATACGGCACAAGCTCTGCGCCGTCGCCGTGTATTCTGAATTTCGGAATCATGCTGTCCTCCGCATTTTGTCAAGATATACGATATATTTGTATTTTTTAAACCGATTTTGCTATGAAACATCGTTAAAATACGTTATATTAGTATTCAGTATAGCAAAGCCGATGTGCTTTTGCAATTCTTATCCGAAGATTTAAAGACAAAAAATTAAGGGGAATCGATATGTTTTCTTTGTTGCTTGCGGTCATCTACGCCGCATTTATCAGTCTCGGTCTGCCGGATGCCCTGCTCGGCTCGGCGTGGCCGACGATGTACCGGGTCATGAATGTTCCGGTGTCCTATGCGGGCATTGTCAGCATGATTATTTCCTGCGGCACGGTCATCTCCAGCCTGATGAGCGACCGCGCCGTGCGCAGGCTCGGCACGCATCTCGTCACGGTCATCAGCGTCGGCCTGACGGCGCTGGGACTATTCGGCTTTTCTTCGGCCGGCGCGTTCTGGCAGCTTTGTGTTTGGGCGGTGCCGTACGGGCTCGGCGCGGGCAGTGTAGATGCCGCTCTGAATAATTACATCGCCCTGTATTACCGCTCCGGCCACATGAATTGGCTGCATTGCTTCTGGGGTCTCGGCGCCATGGCCGGGCCGTATATCATGGGTGCGTGCCTCACGGGCGGCTATTCCTTCGGCGCCGGCTACCGCGTGGTGTTCTTCATTCAGCTCGCGCTGACGATCGTGCTTGTTCTCTCGCGCCCGCTGTGAAAGAAAACGCCCGCAGGCGAGGCGGAGGAAACAGGCGGGAAATCCTTCCTGCGCCGTGTGCTGAAAATGACCGGCGCACCCGTCACCATGCTCGCGTTCTTCTTATATTGCGCTTTGGAGGGCACCACAGGGCTTTGGGCCAGCAGCTTCCTCGTCCTGCGGCACAATATTGCGGCGGAAAGCGCCGCCTCCATGGCTTCGCTGTTTTACATCGGCATCACGGCGGGGCGTTTCCTCAGCGGCTTTATCTCCGATAAGCTTGGCGACCGCCGCATGGTATCGATCGGCATCGTCTGCGTGCTGTTTGGCACGGTTTTATTGTTCGTGCCGGTCGAGTTCTCGGCGGTGGCGGGCCTTGTTTTCATCGGGCTCGGCTGTGCGCCCGTTTACCCTGGGCTTCTGCATCAAACGCCCGTGCGTTTCGGCGCCGAAAACGCGCAGGCGGTCATGGGTATGCAGATGGCGTGCGCCTATGTCGGCAGCATGACGATGCCCGCGTTCTTCGGCAAGCTCAGCGACTTGCTCGGTATGCAGATTTATCCCGTTATCCTCATGGCGTTTGCCGCGCTGCTCGCCTTTGCCGTGTGGAACGCAAACCGTCTGACGCTCGACCGCAAATAACACGGCGCCTTGACAAAAATCAAAAATCGACAATCTTGCGAACGGTGTGCAAAAATTTCCCTCGGCCGTTCGCTTTTTCTTTCTTTTTCGGAAAATCTGTGCTATACTAAAAACAACATTTTACCTTGAGTGGGGTATACGCATGAGCGAGAGAAAAGAAGTCTATGTTTTAGGCCACCGCAATCCCGACACCGATTCCATTTGTTCGGCGATCGCCTACGCGGACGTTAAAAATAAAGAAAATGACGGAAATCACTATGTCGCCGCCCGCGCCGGACAGATCAGCTCCGAGACAAGCTACGTCCTCCAGCGCTTCGGCATGCGCCAGCCGACCTACGTCAACAATATCGGCACCCGCGTGCGCGATATGGAGATCCGCAAAATTCCCGGCATCAACGAGGGCATTTCCATGAAAAAAGCATGGAGCATGATGGCAGAAATGAACGCCGTCACGCTGCCCATCGTCGATGCAAACAACGTGTTAGACGGCATCATCACCATCAACGACATTGCCACGTCCTACATGGAAAATCAGGACAGCACCATGATTGCAAAAGCCAAAACGCCGTACTGCAACATTTTGGAAACGCTGGAAGCCAAAATGCTCGTCGGCGACCCCGATGCCGTTTTCGAGCACGGCAACGTCGTCATTGCCGTCGCAAACCCGGACGTCATGGAAAACTACATCGAAAAGGACGACATGGTCATCACCGGCAACCGTTACGAATCGCAGCTTTCCGCCATTGAGTCCGGCGCGGGCTGTATCCTCGTCTGCCTCGGCGCAGAGGTCTCCCGCAGCATCCAGAAGCTCGCGCGCGACAATAACTGCGCCGTGCTCACTACGCCGCTTGATACGTACACCGTTGCACACCGCATCAGCCAATGCATGCCGGTTAAGGCGTTCATGCGTACGAAAGATCTCGTCACGTTCACCCCGAGCGATTACACCGATGCCATTAAAGATACCATGCAGAACACCCGCATTCGCGATTTCCCGGTTATCGATAAAAACGGCAAGTACGTCGGCATGATCTCTCGCCGTAACTTGCTTGGCATCCGCAAGCGCTCCGTCATCTTAGTCGATCACAATGAGCGCAGTCAGGCGGTCGAAAACATCGAAAACGCAGAAATTTTGGAAATCATCGATCACCACCGCATCGGCTCCCTCGAGACGATGGCGCCTGTGTATTTCCGCAACGAGCCCGTCGGCTGCACGGCGACCATCATCTATTCTATTTATAAAGAAAAGGGCTTCGAGGTTCCGCCGCAGATCGCGGGTCTTCTGTGCAGCGCCATTTTGTCCGATACGCTCATGTTCCGTTCGCCTACCTGTACCATGCTGGACCGCGCCGCAGCGGAAGCGCTCAGTGCCATTGCGGGCATCGATTGCCAGAGCTTCGGTATCGAAATGTTTACCGCAGGCAGCAACCTCAAGGATAAGACTCCGGAAGAAATTTTCTATCAGGATTACAAGAAGTTCGAGTTCGGCGACGTCACGTTCGGCGTCGGCCAGATCAACAGCATGAGCGGCTCCGAGCTCGATGAGCTGGAGCGCCGCCTGCGCCCGTACCTCGAAAAGTCCTGCCGCGAGCACGGCCTTTCCATGATGTTCTTCATGCTGACGAATATCATCGAGGAGTCCACGCGCCTCATGTGCTACGGCGAGTCCGCCGATATGCTCGTTGAAGATGCCTTCGGCCGTGCGCCGAAAGCGGGCACCATCTGGCTTAAAGGTGTTGTCTCTCGCAAAAAGCAGCTCATCCCCGCCTTCATCGATGCCATCAGCAAAGAAGCCGGCGGCGGTGTGTGATTTTCCCTCGCGTGTCCTCTCCGATTTCGACTATATGGCCGATTGGACCATCCCGCGGCACAATCGACTGCGTTTCGATATCATGAGCGGCAAAATAAACGAATAATTTGTGAGGAAAGGGTCGGCCCAAAGCGGTCGGCTCTTTTTGCATATAGAAAATTGCGAAAAATTAAAAATAGGACTGGATTTTTTTGAAAGACTGTGTTATAATGTTTGCTGTTGAACAGAATATGGGCCCGTAGCTCAGCTGGGAGAGCGCTGCGTTCGCAACGCAGAGGTCAAGGGTTCGAATCCCTCCGGGTCCACCAAATCAGCACGATGGTTTTGATACGAAACCATCGTGCTTTTTCTATAATGGTTGCAATTATCACAGTAATTTGATATAATTTATTTGATAAACTTGAATAAGGAGGACAAGGGATGTACATAATAGGTTTATTTAGAAGAACTGCACTATGGGCTATGTTATTGACCATTCTCGGTTCTATATCCATGAGGAGTCCAGATATGCTTTATATGCTGGTTATTTTAGGTGGGGCATATTTACTTTTTGTTTTGATACATTTACTCGCTTGCAAAATAAGCAAGAGCAGTCGTTCAGCTGGAGAATCTTATGTATCAGCACTGGGATATGATTTGGCTGCACCATTCTCGGAGATAGGAACATTCATAGCAGTCATAACCAAAAAGTGGATTATCCATGATGATTCTAAATTTCATAACTTTATCGATGGTTTTCAAGTTGTTATTGGAGGTATTTGGGCCATTATTGTTTGGGGAATAGCGATATTCTTTATAATCAATATGTTATAAATAGGAGGTTAAAAAATGAAAAGGGAAGAACTAAAAAAACAGATTGATGAATTAATGAACCAGTATGCTAACGAAGAAATTGATGGTGATACTTACGCACAAAAGATGATGGAATTAACCACATCTGCTCGAGACGAAATGGATGAAGATTAACAGAAAGGTATACTACGCAAGCAAACTGATTCGCATAGTTTCATTTCCTGTAGAGAGTTTCACTTTTTCCCGCAGAGTTTCACTTTGGGTATGAAACTTTGTGAAACCGAATTGAAACGGAGCAAAAATATCATACTTTGCCATAAGTTCACCGTAATTCTATCAGAATTACGGTGAACTTTTTCTATGCCCGAAAACCGCTTGAAATAAGGCTTTTCGGTTGTTTCAGCACATAAGTGAACCCCGCTGCAGGCAATTCTGCGGCGGGGTTTGTGCGTTTTATGTGGATTGAGACTTCATGTACCGTCATAATCGTTAAGCGGCTGAGGTAATCGTTAAATCACAGAGGCATTCGTTAAATTACAGGGATAATCGTTGAATTAGAAGGGAATTAAAAAATCAAAACACGCGCAATCTCTGTTCGCATAGTTTCATTTTTGGGGGAAAAACAGCATAACAGGTTGTGTTCGCATGGATTTTTAACCCGTGATTGTCATGCTGCACCGCCGTTATACGCGGAAAATCACCGATTCATACGGGCGCAGATTGGGGCCGGTGTAGCCGCCCTCGCGGTCGTAGGAGGAGAGCAGCACTTCGCCGTTCTGCGGAACGAGCGCGGCGGGGATTTTCGACGGCTCGGCGGAGAAATTGTGGAAAGAAAGCAGAGTTTCACCGTTATAGCTGCGCTTTAGGGCGAACAGCGTATCGGAGCCGGTTTCCAGAATTTCGAGGTCGCCGCGTGAGAGCGCGGGACTGCTTTTGCGCAGTGCGATGAGCGCTTTGTAGCAGCTGAAAATGGAGTGCGGGTCGTTTTTCTGGTTTTCCGCGTTGATCTTTGTGTAGTTCGGGTTGATGCCGAGCCACGGCTTGCCTGTTGTGAAGCCGGCGTTTTCGGTTGCGTCCCACTGCATCGGCGTGCGGGCGTTGTCGCGGGAGATCATCTGCGCCTCTTTTAAGGCCGCGTCCGGCGTGTCGCCCGCCAAAATGTGCTGGTGGTAGGTGTTTTTTGCATCGGGGTCGTTGTAATCTTCAATGTGCGGGAAGCGCATGTTCGTCATGCCAATCTCTTCACCCTGATACACGAACGGCGTGCCGGGCAGGGAGTGCAGCAGCATCGCGAGCATTTTGGCGGAAACCTCCCAGTATTCCTTGTCGTTGCCATAGAGTGAGACCTGGCGGGGCTTATCGTGGTTGCTGAAAAACCGCGCCCACCAGCCGTTTTCCTTTAAGGCGTCGTAGTCGTTTTGAATATCCTGCTTCATTTTTTTCGGCGACCACGTGTTGATCTCGACGATCGGCGCGACGAACGGGATGGCCATATCGAACTCCTCGCGGTCGGTGTTGACGTAGCGGGCGAGCTCCTCGGCGTCTTTCGACGCCACTTCGCCCACGGTCATGACGTTATATGGCGAGAACACGCGGCGGTTCATGTCGCGGATATAGGCGTGCGTGCCGGGGCGACCGTTGATGAGACTCGAACTGAACGAATAGCCGTCCGGCTGCGGCGGCTCTGCGGAATCCGGGAAATCCTGCGGCTTATCAAGGTAGCTGATGGCGTCCACTCTAAAGCCGTCCACGCCTTTTTTCACCCACCATTCCATCATGGAGAAGATTTCTTCACGCAGCGCGGGGTTTGCCCAGTTAAGGTCGGGCTGCTTTTTGGAGAACAGATGGTAGTAATACTGCCCGCGCTCCGGTACAAATTCCCACGCGCTGCCGCCGAAAACGGAGGCCCAGTTGTTCGGCTCCTTGCCGTTTTTCGGGTCGCGCCAAATGTAGTAGTCGCTTTTTGGGTTATCGCGCGAGGTTTTGGATTCGAGGAACCACGGATGCTCGTCGGAGGAATGGTTCACGACGAGGTCCATAATGACCTTGATGCCGCGCTTGTGGCACTCTGCACACAGCGCGTCCCAATCTTCCATGGTGCCGAACTCGTCCATGATCTCCCGGTACCCGGAGATGTCGTAGCCGTTGTCGTCATTCGGCGAGCGGAACACGGGCGAGAGCCACAGCGCGTTGATGCCGAGCGCCGAAAGGTGGTCAAGGCGGCTTAAAATGCCGGGAATATCGCCGATACCGTCTCCGTTAGAATCCTGAAAGCTGCGCGGGTAGACCTGATACACGATAAGATCCTTCACCCAATCTTTTTTCTGTTCCATACAACTTTACCTCCTGTGCAATATCTGTATATTGCGCAAAGCGGCCTTTCGGCCAAGTATTTTTACCATTATAACACAGTTTACAAGAATTTGAAAAGTATTTGAGAAAAATAGTGAAAATTGTGCTTTAAAGTATAAAGGGGAAATCTGGGCGCTTAGCTTCCAAACATGCGTTAAGTTTTCTGTTTTATATAGAAAGCGAATCAGGGCGCTGTCCTGATAACCCACAGCCTTTTGAAAAAGGCTGGCGAAAACTTTTAACCACGCTTACCAAAGTTTCTGCTCATCAGCCATAGACATTGCCGTATATGGTGAGTCTGTCGTAGGCGGCGGAGGAGCCGACGACATGGGTCATCTGCATGGTGTTTATCCTCACTGCGGTGCTCGTTTGCCGGGGTGAATTCAGAGAAGCCGGTGGTAAAAATGCCGAAACGGTTTCAGTCGCCGAAATGTACACTTATAAGAATATAGGTGTATAGAATGGAGACCTATAAAACAGAGTATAAGCCACAGGACAAAGGATATAGGGTGAAAAGAACGGTGTGCCGGGTGCGACAGCCGTTTTTTTACCCTTTTTTTGGATGTTGTAGGGCAATATAGACAATGTTGGTTTAAAATAAATAGAAACAGTAAACATAATATTGATGAAATTAGAACGAGTAGCGGATGAAAACGAAATGTTTGTAATTGAAACTATTGAAAATGACTATAAAGCGCAGGCTTGTGCGCCTTAAAATATCAAAATGTACAAAAGCATATAAACACATTAAAATTACATAATTTTAAAATGGGAAACCGATTTCACATTGCTCCCCAAAATGCACTTTTTGTTGTATATGGCATTATAAAAGTAATATTATTAAAAATATTTGGAAAAAATATTGAAAAGTTTTTGAAAACTTATTGACAAATCGTGAACGCAGTGCTATACTATGTACAAAAAAACCGAGAACGAAATTAAAATTTGGCTATTTTTCACTTGGTTCTACAGTTTAAAGCTATTTATTAGCGTTGGTCTTCGGCTATGGAGCAATAGACCGATGCTATCGCAGCGTTTGAATGTTCTAAATACCGCCGCTTTCAGCGGAATGCACACATCGTCGTACCGGATGCTAAAAAGGCGAGCGTGTGGGGAAAGGTACATCAGTGAACGGACAAGCGCTGTAAGATAAATAGGGGGTCATGAATTTTGCGAAGCAAAGTTCATGGCGGGATTCCTATAAATTTTGCGATTTGCAGGAATTCAAAACACCGGGGATCACAAAGTGGGGTATGCTTTGTGATCTCAACACATTATGAACCGCAGGTTCACAAAACAAGAGAGGTATTGTATTATGAAGAAAAAGACCTTAGCTGTTCTTCTGTCGGCGGCCATGCTTGTCACCGGCATCCTGAGCGGCTGCGGTGGCGGCGGCAGCACAAGCAGTGCAGCATCCTCCGGCTCCACCGACAGCACCAGCAGCGCCGCGGGTGAGTCTTCTGCTTCCGAATCTACCGGCTCCGGCACGAATGCCGCCGCAGGTCAGGTTACGGCGGTTGGCACGAACCGTGACGAAACTCTGATCGTTGAGACTGCGTCTCCGACCGACACTCCGGGCCAGTTCAACAGCTACATGTCCGGTACGAACATGAACTTCGGTATTCATCAGCTGATGAGCGCACACCTTTGGGAAATGGACACCGTTTCCGGTGAGCAGTTCCCTGAAATTGCAGCCGATATGGGCACCCCGAACGAAGACTTTACCGAATGGACCGTTAAGATCCGCGAAGGCATCAAGTGGTCCGACGGTGAAGACCTGAACGCTGACGACGTTGTCTTCACGTTCAACATGATCAAAGAAAACGATAAGATCGGTGCTTCCGCAGCGACCAACCTCTACATCGATAAGGTTGAGAAGGTTGACGATTACACCGTTAAGTTCACGATGAAGGAATCCTTCCCGCGCTTTACACAGCGTTACGGCATCACCGTATGGGGCACCGATTACCGCATCGTTCCTGAGCACATTTACTCCCAGCAGGCTGACGTTACGACCTATAAGGACGAGCAGCCGGTTGTAGCAGGCCCGTACACCGTAGAAGACTATGACTCCAACGGCGACTGGATCCTCTACAAGCTCCGTGACGACTGGAAAGAAAGTACGCTTGGCGTTGTAGGCACAGAGCACTACAACTACAGCGAAGATCAGGTTCCGGCAGAATATGTTTGGTTCCGTTATCTTGGCGACTCCTCCTCCAGACAGATGCAGATGGTCAGCAACGAAGTTGATATCCTCTGCGAAGTTACGATGGAAGAGCTGCAGGCAATGCAGAGCTCTAACGACAAGATCAACGCATGGTACAACGAGTTCCCGTATGCAACCATGGACGACCCGGGCGCAAAGGGCCTGGTGTTCTCTCAGGGTCAGGGCGCTCCGTACGACAACCCTGACTTCCGCTGGGCTATCGTTCTGGCACTGGATATCGACCAGATCTCCATGAACATCTTCTCCGGCGCAGGCCGTGCGGCTCCGATCCCGCTGATGAACAACACGAAGTATCTGCAGGATACCTACACCATCCCGATGCAGGATTGGCTTGAGAACTTTGAGCTTGACCTTGGCGATGGCACCACCATTAAGCCGTACGACACCGGCTATGCAAAGCGCATGGCGGAGAAGACCGGCGTAACCGGCACCGACGAAGAGCTCATCGATATGTTCGGCGCAGGCTGGTGGAAGCACGATCCGGAAGCAGCTGAAAAGCTCCTCATCAAAGCCGGCTTTGAGAAGAAGGACGACGGCTGGTACTTCAATGGTTCCAAGTTCACAACTGAAATCAGCTACCTTGCTAATACAGAAGCTCAGTCCGCTCGCGGCGCTCAGGCTGCTTACAACCAGCTGCAGGCGTTCGGCCTCGATTGCACCATTACTTCCAAGAGTACTGCTACTTGGGACGTTGACGGTGGTCAGGGCAACTACCAGATCGGCACTTACTGGCCGTCCGCTGGTATTCTGAAGGACTTCTACTCCGCTATCAGCGGTTGGGACAGCCGCCTCATTAAGCCGCTCGGCGAGCCCGGTTCCGGTCAGGGCGCACGTTGGAAGAATGAGAAGGTTGACGAGATCCTTACCGAACTCGCAGGCGTTGATCCGACCAGCGACAAATCCTATGAGCTGCATCAGGAATTCCTGAAGGAAGCTGTTAAGGAAATGCCGGCAATCAACTTCCTCAGCGGTACAAAGTTCGTTCCGACCAACAGCACATATTGGGAAGGCTACCCGAACGCCGAGAACGCATATGACGGTCCGTGGTGGTGGTGGAGCCGCTTCAAGTATGACCTGCCGTTCATTCAGCCGGTTCAGGGCTAATTTGATAGCTTGAATACTTGGAGAGAATCCAATAGCACTAATCTGAAATGATCTGAAGAGGATGAGGGCGTGTGCCGAATACCCATGACCACGTCCGTCATCCTCTTTCTCATTTCCCAAAATATCCTGTTGTAATTTGTCTATAAGATAAGGAAGTGTGGCTGTGAAATTCAAAACATTCTTTTTACAGCGTATCCTTGCGTGGGCGTTGACGATCTTGATCGGCGTTACGTTCATCTTCTTCATCCCGCGTATGTTCCCTTCCGATCCTGTTGAGAACATGATCGCCCAGATGCAATCCCGTTCCGGCAACATGGATCCGGGAGAAATGGAAGCGCTACGTCAACAACTTAGAATTCAATTCGGTCTCGATGGTACTCTTCTTGAGCAGTATGGCTACTTCCTGCTGCATGGCCTTTTGCAGTTTGACTTTGGCCCGTCTTTGATGAGCTATCCGGAGCCGGTTACCTCTATTATCGGCCGTAACCTGCCGTACACCCTCGGTTTGTCCCTGACCACCACGCTGCTTGCGTGGATCATCGGCAACTTCATCGGTTTGCTTGCAGGTTTCCGCAAGAACAAGACTTCCTCCAAAATTTTGGAAGGCATCGCAATCTGCATTTACCCGATCCCGTACTTCCTGGTCGCTCTTGTTTTGCAGATTGTCTTCGCGTTCGTCCTCGGCTGGTTCCCGATTCAGACAACGCTGCTTACCCGCGGCACGTTCGCACAGTGGCTCGGTTCGCTTCTGAAAGCGTCTGTTCTGCCGGGCATCTCCATGCTTCTGCTCGGCACAGGCTGGTGGATTATCTCTATGAAGTCCCTTGCCGGCACGACTGCAGAAGAAGACTTCGTTTTATATGCACGTTACCGCGGCATTTCCGAAGCGAAGATCGGTGCGAGCTACGTTTTCCGTAACTCCATCCTGACCCAGATTACGGCTTTGGCCATGAGCCTTGGCGGCGTTTTCGGCGGTTCCATCATGACAGAAATCATCTTCGGTTACCCGGGTGTCGGTACGCTGATCCAAAATGCGATTTTGCAGTCCGATTACAACATGATCCTCGGATGTATCACGATTTCCATCGTGGCGATTTCCACGGCGACGTTGGTTGTTGACCTTATATATCCGTTCATCGACCCGAGAATTCGTTACGGTTGATAAGGAGGGAAGTTGTAATGAAAAAATTTGCGAAATTTTGGAAAGCAGCCAACTTCCGCCTGAAGTTCGGTCTTATCGTGACCCTGATATTCTTTATCATCGGTTTCGTTGTTTACTATGTACCGCACGTGAACCCGTTCACGTTCAATACCTACCCGAATAAGCTGGGTGCTTCCGCAGAACACTGGCTGGGCACTACCAGTATGGGTCAGGACGTTGTGTGGCTGCTGATTGAAGCTATCCACAACTCGCTCGTCATCGGTCTCATCGTGGCATTCCTCGGCACGGTTGTCGGTGTTTTTGTCGGTCTGCTTTCCGGTTTTGCCGGTGGCCTTTTAGACCGCGTGCTGATGATTGTTACGGATACGTTCGTTGTTATTCCGTCTCTGCCGATCCTCATCATGATGACCTCCCTGATGAAGGGCAGCTCCACCACGATCGTGATGGCTCTTGTGCTTGCCATGTTCGCATGGGCTTGGCCGAGCCGCCAGATTCGTTCCATGGCGCTGAGCATTAAAGAGCGCGACTTTATCCACACGGCGAAGTTCTCCGGTGAAAGCACGGTGCAGATCGTCGTGACCGAGATTCTGCCGTATGCGCTGACCTGGTCGCTCTCCAACTTTATGAACGCTACGCTTTCCGCTATCGGTTCCGAGTCGAGCCTTGCTGTTCTGGGTCTTTCCCCCGGCAACCTTGTCTCCCTCGGCAACATGATTCAGTGGGCAAGAAGCTACAACGCAATTTTCAACAAGCAGTATCTCTGGATCGGCGCACCGATCGTTGCAACGGTTATTCTGTTTGTCGGCCTGTTCTTACTCATTACGGGCTATAACGATTACTTATCCATGAAGAGAGGCAGGTAACGAATATGTTAAAAGTCGAAAATCTGTCCACTTCTTACAAGCTCATCGACGGTGACGTTCACGTCCTTAACGACCTGAACTTTGAGATCCACGATAACGAGATATTCGGCATCGCCGGTGAATCCGGCTGCGGCAAGACCACACTGCTGAAGACCCTCTACGATATTATCGAGTTCCCGCTGGAGATCGACAAAGGTAAGGTTATCCTCAGCGGCGAAAAGAATGGACAATCCTTTTCTTATGAATCCGGAAACATTCAGAAGACCTGGTGGAACAACATTTCTTACGTTCCGCAGGCCGCGCAGAGCGTTCTGAACCCGATCGTTCGCCTGAAAAAGCAGTTTTTGGATTCTATTCCGCAGGAAGACCGCAAGAATGAAACGAAAGAGCAGACCCTCGCACGTGTTGCAAAATACCTCGAGGAGCTGAATCTTTCCCCGGATATTTTGGAATCTTATCCGTTCCAGCTTTCCGGCGGTATGCGCCAGCGTGTTATCATCGCGCTTGCGACCTTTATGTCCCCAAATGTCGTGCTTGCCGACGAACCGACCACCGCTCTGGACGTTGTTGTGCAGAAGGGTATTTTGAAGATGCTGATGCGCTTGCAGAAGCAACTCAAGAACACCATGGTCATCGTCAGCCACGATATGGGCGTACATTATCAGATTACGGACCGCATGGCGATCATGTATTCCGGCAGCATCATCGAGCTTGGCCCGACCGATGCGATCTTTAATGACCCGATCCATCCGTACACGAAGATGCTGGTTGACTCCCTGCCGCGCGTTGGCGATAAGAGCCAGAAGGTCGGTATTCCGGGTCGTCCGCCGGCACTGAAGAACCCGCCTCCGGGATGCCGTTTCGCAGCACGCTGCCCGCATGCTACGGATCGTTGCCGTCAAGAGATTCCGGAGTTCATTGAAGTTAAGCCGGGCCGCTTTGCAGCCTGCCATTTGCTGAAGAAGGAGGGAGAGAAGAATGGCTGATAAATTGCTTGAAATCAAGGGCGTCAGCAAAATCTTCCGCGTAGGCGGTATGATTCGTGGCAAAAAGCTTGTTGCGGTTGACGACGTTACGCTTTCCATCGACAACGATAAGCCGGTCATCCTCTCCGTCGTTGGCGAATCCGGTTGCGGCAAGTCCACACTGTGCAAGATGGTTCTGCGTCTGCACAACCCGGATATGGGCGACATCGTGCTGGACGGCCAATCTTACCGCGATAAGAAAAGCTACGACGCAAAGCAGTTCAAGCTGGAAGTGCAGCCGATTTTCCAGAACCCGTATGAGTCTTTCTCCGCACGTAAGCCGGTAGACTCTTACCTGTTCAACACGGCGCTGCGCCTTGGCATTGCGAAAAACAAAGCAGAAGCTACAAACCTTGTAGATGACGCCCTGAAGAGCGTCGGCCTCTCTCTGGCGGTCGTAAAGGGCAAATACCCCACCCAGTTCTCCGGCGGCGAGCTGCAGCGTGTTTCCATTGCACGTGCGCTTATCACCCGTCCGAAGTTGATCATTGCCGACGAACCGGTTGCGGCTATCGATGCTTCCATGAAAATGAACATCGTCAACCTGTTCAAAGAGCTGAAGGATAAGTACAAGGTCTCCTTTATCTACATCACCCATGACCTTTCCACGGCGTACTATGTATCCGATTACATTGCAACGCTGTACCGCGGCTGTCTCATCGAGTACGGCCCGGCCAAGGAGATCATGGACGAGCCTGCACACCCGTACACGGAGCTTTTGATGAGCGCTGTGCCGCGTATCGGCGACAAGTGGGCGGATGACGACATGGCGTTGCCGGATATGGAGTCTAAGGAATATTCCATCACCTACTGCAAGTTCGCACCGCGCTGCCCCTATGCGACGGACGAATGCAGAAAATCGCGCCCGGGCGAAACCTATCTGAACGATGTCAGAAAGGTCATGTGCTTCCACCCGCTGATTCAGCCGAAGAAGTAAAGCCTCTGCGCACAACAAAATAAACAAGCTACACTTGCCGACCCCCTGAAGGCCCATGAAGCCGACATTTCCTCCGTCATTGCTTTATGGGTATCAGGGGGTCAATTTTTGCTTTGTGGGCGTGCTTTAAAACGGTTGAAAACATGTCGGGATTGTTATAAAAAGAGGGTAAATTCGGCGGAATAAGGATTGAAGTTTGTCGCGAAATACGGTATACTGATTCACAAGCGGCACTGCGGGGTTTGCGGGCCGAATTTTAGAGTTTTGGGGAGAAAGTACAATGAAAACGAAGACGCGATTTGCGTGGAAACAATTTCTGAAAAATCTTGCAATCATCTCGATCCCGGTGGCTTTGCAGAACATGCTGACGACAACCGGCAGCATGATCGACACCATGATGATCGCGCCGCTGGGCGAAACGACCGTGGGCGCGGTGGGCCTTTGCGCACAGTTTTCCTCGCTGATGTTTGCGGGCTACTGGGGCTTTTTCGGCGGCGGCATGCTGTTTTTCTCGCAGTATTGGGGCGCGCAGGATGACGACGGCATCGACCGTTCCTACGGCCTGACGCTGACCTGCATGATGATCGTGGGGCTTACATTCGGCGCCTTTGCGATTTTTGCGCCGGAAACCGTGATGAAACTCTATACGGATAAGGAGAGCATTCAGGTGATTGGCGCGGAATATCTGCGCATCATCGGCTTCGGTTACCCCGTGCAGGTGTTTTCCATGGCGATGAGCGCTCTGCTGCGTTCTACGGAGCGCGTGCGCATTCCGCTGTTTGCGTCAATCGCCTCGGTAGCATCGAATATTTTTCTTAACTGGGTGTTCATTTACGGAAAGTTCGGCTTGCCGGAGATGGGCGTGCGCGGCGCGGCGCTGGCAACATCCTTGGCGGCGGTTATCAACGTTTTGGTCATTTTGATTTTGGCGCGTGCGCAGAAGTACCCGTATCTGTTCCACTTTAAAAAGCATTTCCGCTGGAATAAGAAGCAGGTGAAAATCTACTTCGTCAAGTGCTTCCCCATCATCTGCAACGAAGTGCTCATCGGCGTGGGCAACATGGTTATCAACGTTGTTTTGGGCAGACAATCCGAACAGGCCATTGCGGCCATCGCGGTGTTCCGCACGCTGGAGGGCATGGTCATCAGCTTCTTTGCCGGTTTCTCAAATGCGGCTTCCGTTTTGGTCGGCACATGCGTGGGCTCCGGCGAGTTGGACGCAGCCTACGAGCGCGCAAAACGCCTTGTGTTCCTGTGCGGCAGCACGATTTTGTGCGTATGTCTGGTGCTGCTCGGTATCCACAAGCCGCTGCTTTCCGCGATGAGTCTTTCCGGCGAATCAATGGAGATCGGTTCGCACATGCTGATGATTTACTGCGTGGCGGCGGTTATTCGCATGTGCAACTGGGTGCAGAACGATACGTATAGAGCCGCGGGCGACGCGGCGTTCGGCACAATCCGCGAAATTGCGTTTATGTACGCGATGGTGCTGCCGCTGGTGTGCCTGACGGGCCTTGTGTGGAAAGCGCCGTTCCTTATCGTGTTTGCGTGCTGCTATATCGACGAGCCGATCCGTCTCATTTTGATGCAGCGGCACATGTACTCCGGCAAATGGGTGCGCCCCGTTACGCCGCAGGGCATGGAAGCGTTGCCGGCGTTTATGGAAAAGCATGGACGTCATAAGAA
>OJAG01000762.1_pt1 | contig 22632 bp, 20 predicted proteins | sample 1589021 | NCBI WGS metagenome assembly OJAG01 (sample SAMN03283264) | human gut metagenome | biome: human-associated habitat; material: feces | host: Homo sapiens | place: USA | collected 2013 | reverse complement strand
GCCGATACCCGTACATTCTGCGGCTTCCTCTATGGTAAGTCCCATTTTGACTGCGTTCATTCTATCAACCTCCTTTTTAGAATACTCATTTTGCAACTACTGTTTTATCATTATACTTATTCTGTCATCTCTTGTCAACCCGTTTTGCAACCATTCATAGTTTATTTACAATTTTTATCGAGATAATGGTTGCAAAATAAGTATCGGCGTGTTATACTGATACCAGTCAGGAGGTGAACACCTTGAAAAAAGAAACCACATTCACCGCAAAACAGGTCGGTGGGCGGATTAAGGAACGCCGCACAGAGTTAAACATTACCATGCCGGAACTCGGCAGGCGTGTGGGCGTGAACAAATCCACCATTCAGCGGTACGAAGCGGACGGAGTTGATCCGAAGCGCACAATGGTTATCAACGGTCTTGCGGAAGCGTTGCTCACAACTCCCGAATGGCTGACAGGTCTTTCCGATGATAAGGAATATGACACCTATACTCTCTGCCAGCGGGATATTGAGGAACACATCAAGAAGTATCTGGACACAGTTTCCCATACAGTAAAGGGCGAACCGCACCAGCAGCTTCTCACGACATTTCTCGGCAAGATGGTTGACCTGTATACGGTTATGACCTGCTACTTTGCTGACGCTATGGAGGAAGTTGACCGTGTGGCGGAGGACAAAGGGCTGAAAGAGTCTCTTGGACGGTACGCCATAGAGTCCGGGGCAATCATGGAGCAGGTATACCGCAAGAAGATGGAAGTGCCGATTGAGGATATGAAACGGTTTTTAGACGGGATTTTACATATCCACGATGAGGGGCGCACAAAAATGTCGATGGGCGCACTTTTCGGGATAGTGGAGGAAGCCGAAGAAAGGCTTTCCGAAAAAGAAAATTCCGTGGCACCTTGACAAGTAAAGACGCCAGTTGACTTTCACTGGCGGAAGTGACACAATTACTTTACGCACACCATATGTCACAGTCCCGATTGCCACGGATAGAAAGGAGTTTTTTATCTATGGCAAAAGGTTCTGTAAGAAAGAAAGGCAAAAAGTGGTACGGACGCTTTTATATTGAAGATGAAAGCGGCAGAAAAGTGCAGAAAGAGTTTGCAGGCACAGAGAGCAAGGCGGAAACAGAAGCCATGCTCCGCAAAGCGATAGCGGACTACGAGGAAAAGCAGTTTGTCGGGAAAGCGGAAAACATCACGGTAGGCGATATGCTGGATATGTGGGTAGAGGAAGAACTGAAACCCGGCAACTTAAGCAACGGGACGGTCATGTCCTATCAGGGAACGGTCAACCGTATCAAGCAATATCCCATTGGCAAACGCAAGCTGAAAACCGTGACCGCCGACCATTTGCAGGCGTTCATTGATTTTCTGAGCTACGGTGGGACAAACCCGGACGGGACAACTTCAAAGCCCATGAGCAAAGGGTATATGCTCCTGTTCTCGGCGGTGCTGCAAAATTCCTTCCGCTTTGCGGTATTCCCGAAAAAGCTGATTACCTTTAACCCTATGCAGTATGTGAAGCTGAGGGGCAGGAAGCAGGAAACGGATATTTTCTCGGACAGTGAGGAAGATACTTCCAGTATTCCTACTATCACCCATGAACAGTTCCAAAAGCTGGAGGAATTTCTCAAGGCAAAAGATAATCCCGCTTTGCTGCCTGTGCAGATAGCGTACTACACGGGGCTTCGTATCGGGGAAGTATGCGGCTTGACTTGGCAGGATATTAACCTTGAGGAGCAATATCTCACGGTACGCCGCAGTATGCGCTATAACGGAACAAGGCACACAACCGAAGTGGGAACGACAAAGCGGAGCAAAGTCCGCACCGTTGATTTCTGCGACACGCTGGCGGCAATCCTGCGGGCGGCAAGAACAGAACAGCGCAAAAACCGTTTCCGCTACGGGGAGCTTTATCACCTGAACTACTACAAAGAAGTAAAGGAAAAAGGGCGCACCTATTATGAGGTTTACAGCCTGCAAAGGACAGAGGAAGTCCCGGAGGATTACAAGGAAATCTCCTTTGTCTGCCTGAGAGCAGACGGGGCGTATGAAGCGCCGAGTACGGTAGGGATTATGTGCAGGGCGGCAAAGAAGAAAGTGAAAGGGCTTGAAGATTTCCATTTCCACACGCTCCGTCACACCTACACAAGCAATCTGCTGTCCGGCGGCGCAAAGCCGAAAGATGTGCAGGAACTTCTCGGACACTCTGATGTCAGTACCACAATGAACATCTACGCTCACTCTACAAGGGAAGCGAAGCGTACTTCCGCAAGGCTGCTGGATAAGGTGGTCGGCGGGGAATAAAAAATTGCCCTTGTTTCGGCTCGTAAGGGCAAAAACAAGGGCAAACAGATAAGGTTTGAATGAAAAACAGGCGTGAAGCCTTGAAAAATCAATGGTTTTTGAGGATTAGATAGTTAAATTCCAAATTTGCTATATCAGTTATTTTCTTCAAAATTCTCTACCTGCTCCATCACCTTGCGGAATACCTCTGGGCTGTACTGTGGGGGATATCCATTTTTAATCAAACACACCTTGATATCAAATTTAAGCTGATCACGGATGATTTGATTATTAAGCCAATCAGCAAATGAGGATTTTGTGTCGATGATTTCTTTAATCTTTTTTGCCAATGATTTGCACTTGTCATTAATAATTACGCCATCGGCATTCTTATCTGTGCCGTATTCAAAGTTATATTCGTCACGAAGAGTCATCAAAATATCATAGAATGCCTTTTCTTCAAAAGTGAGACCGATTTTACGGAAACTTTCACGATCAGCATTCATGTCTTTAAGAATACGTAATGCCTGTTCTGTAGCATATTTAATGATTTCATCCGCAGTTTGCTCTTGCGCCTCGCCGGCTTCTTCTGCGGTGAGGTGTTTTCTGCGTTCATGATACTGTTTAATGGTTTCTTCAAGCATCTCTTGGAACTTTTTAGCTGCCATTTGATTGGTTTTGCTGTATTCCTTGATCTGCTTGCGAAGCATTTTCACGAGCAATTCGAGCTTTGATGCAGGCATCTTAACATCTGAGAGCTTTTCAAAATACTCAGGACTAAAGATATCTTCCTGTTCACCGTCCTCAAAAACACTTTCAACTTTATTATACTTGAGTGCTTCTTCAACCATTTTAGCCACACGACGATTCATGGTATCTGTGTCAACTTCGCTTGTTCCACTCATTTTACGTACAAAGCCGGCAATCGCCATAAAACACTGTGCGAGAGCGGATTCTTCTTCACCCAGTTCACCGGATGGTTGGCAGATATCATAAGCCGCACGCATTCTCTTGACCGTTTTCAAGAAATATGTCTTAAACGATACCTTCTGAACACTCTTCCCCGATTTGTTTTCAGTTTGCAGTTCCTGTGTAGAAATAAATACATACTCGGCAGCTTTCGCCAAAAGTGTATATCGCAAAGCAGGTTCACTGTTCGGGTCAAGAAACGGTTTTAAATCATACCCGCTAAAGAGATCTTTAAGAATTTCCAATTCCTCTCTGAATACACTCGTAGCCTGCTCCACATCATCAGCAGAAGGGGCAATAGAAGTATCTCCGCCATAAAGTTTCATGGCCTCACGCATATTGTCACGAATGCCAATATAATCGACAACAAGCCCGTATTCTTTTCCCGGATATTTTCGGTTAACACGACTAATCGTTTGAATCAACAAATGTTTCTTTAACGGCTTATCATTGTACATATAAGTCAGCGAAGGAACGTCAAATCCCGTAATCCACATATCAACAACAATTACTATGTGGAAATTCGATTTATCCTGTTTAAAGGCTGCATCAAACTCTTCGGAACGTTTGCTGTTTTTCACACCGCCAAGATAGTTATACATTTCCGGTTGATCGTTGCTGCCGACACTTGCCACCATTGCCATAAAGGGCATGGGCTTGAGTTCACGCAATTCTTCATCGGTTACAGGAACGCCATCAGATGCTTTTTCTCAACAAACCATTCGGGATATTTCTCTTGGAACTTTTTCAATAACTCAAATGCGATTGTTCTGTTGGAACAGACAATCATTGCTTTTTGAACTCGATCTGGATCATTTGCGCAAGATGAAACATAGTGATCATGAATATCTACTGCAAGTCGCTCCAACCGGGAAGGCTCGCCCAAAATAATTTCCATTGAGCTCATGGCTTTTTTACTTGCTTCAATATCTTCTGCAGTAGCGCCATCATCAGCGCATTTTATGTAATAATTTTCAATTTCCTTTACTTTTTCTTGATCAAGCAACACTTTTGCAATGCGGGGATGATACTTAATTGATACAGTAAGGCCGTCAGCAACAGCCTGATCCATGGTATAACGATCAATTTCATCACCGAAGGTCTGATATGTTTCTGAAATCGGTGTACCCGTAAAGCCAACAAATGTCGCATTCGGAAGCGCCTCTCGCAGCACCTTGGCATATGGCTTGGACACCATAGCCTTCATATTATCGTCGGCATCCTTACTAAATTGTATCTTTTTCGCATTTTCAAGCTGCGTTCTATGCGCTTCATCAGAAAAGCAGATAATGTTTGAACGCTTGTTTATAACACCGATTTTATCATCTTTTCTATCGCAGAACTTTTGAATGGTGCAAATGTAAAATCCGCCGCTTTCACGGGCACCAAGTTCCTGACGAAGTTGCTTACGGTCGGGAACAATACAGACTTCGCCAAGATTTAAAAATTCTTTGCTTTTCGTAAATAATTTCGCACCTTGTTTTTGAAGATCGTCTCGGTCAACAATCATAACAATTGTGGGAGAACCAATTTGGGGAATATCTGTGCAGCGCAAAGCAAGCTGACGGGCGAGGAAAGCCATTGTATAGGTTTTGCCACAGCCGGTTGCCCCAAAATATGTACCGCCTTTTCCACTCTTTTCAATAACGGATTTAATGATACTCTGTTTTAAAAGTCGAGCGGCAAAAAACTGGGGATAGCGGCAAACAATTTCTCGTTCTTCACTGTCGTACTCGTTGTCTTGGAAATAAATATAGTCACGGAAAATTTCAAGAAATCTTGCAGGACTATAAACACCTTTAATCATTGTCTGCATTTCCTCAAAAGGAAGTGTAGAAACCTTGTCTTCGTCATTTACACGGCGCCAAGCATAAAAATGCTCATAGGGTGTACGAACAGTTCCCAGTCTTGTTTTGACTCCGTCAGAAATACAAGCCAAGGGGCAGTAATGCAGTAAATGCGGTATATCACGCCAATAGCGAATTGTAATCTGCTCATAAGCATCATAAATTGTTGCATTGGCATCGGCAGGATTTTTAAGTTCAATGATACACAAAGGCATACCATTGACAAATAAGAGAATATCGGGGCGACGGGTTTCCTTCTGGCCGTTGTTTGTGTATTCGACAGCAAACTGATTGACTACACGGAAAATATTGCTTTCGGGATGTTCGAAGTCAATCAGCGCAATTATACGGGCAAGTCCATTTTGGGGCACAAACTGAATACCATTAACCATCCAGCCATATACTTTATGGAGTGTAGAAAATTCGCTTTCCGCACCAACAAGGCGCACGGAGTCCATTATCTGACGAATTTCATCGGCCGTAAGATCAGAATTGGTTTTACTTAAAAACTGTTCCATATCATCAGCATATAATACAGCAGTCTTTGAGTCACGTACAATACTGCTCCCGGGGAGATAATCCCATCCCTCATCTTCTAAAAATGATATAAAGGCATTTTCAAATTCTGATTCGCAATAGCGACCGTTGTATTCCTGTAATTTAGACATGGTTTTGCCTCCCATAAAAATACAGAACTAATATACGATTGGAATGGCTCTATACTCGTTCTGTGCGACGGCTCTCATTATTCCATGACAAATAAAATCTTGTCTGTCAATATTAGTGATTTCTACACAATACGGAAAGCCCGGTGAGATTCCTCTATTCACAGATTCTGACAATGCATTACAAATCAAACCGTTATTTAGTGTAATATTGTCATGTTTACCTGCTATTCGAACTCCGTCACTAGTACAATTAACCTTTATTTTGCTAGTTTCACAATTAATAAGAATTAAAAATCTAGCGATTGGTTCGAAGTATGTAATTGCTGAGATTTCGATTCTGTATCCATTTTCTATTTTCGTAATTTTCCCTCTGATATTTTCATAGGTTTGAAATTGTTCCTGAAAAGTGTTTTGATGGTTTATTACATCTATTATTTGCCTAAATCCAAACTCCAACCCTTTTCCGAAAATATCAATATAAAGATTTTGCATTAATATTGCTGGCATCATACAATCATCAAGTTTCACTGGTATTAATTTTGCAACATTATTAGTTGCTCTTAACAAAGCATTTTGCCATTCTAATTTTACCATCTTGCTTTGCAGACTGTTTTTTGACACAAAGAAAAAGAAAAAATCACACTTCAACAGTCCATCATTCATTTTATCGATAATCCCATCGCCAGGCTGTATCGTCCATGAATCATAAAAAACATTTTCACGGCCATAAATTTCCCCTAATTTTACAGCAATTGGTTCTATAATAGGCTTATCTTTGTAATTATGACTAATAAAAATTTTCGGCATTTATTTTCCCTCCAATGATCCTCGAATAAGTATTGGGCAGATGCTTTTGATTTGTTCTTTTAGCTGCTCGTTAATATTTCTACGAGCAATATAAACATTAAATATATCTACGATTGATCGTTGAGTTTTAGCGCATGGAATAGGCAGTTGTATTTCATAAAATCTGTCTAAATCAAGATTTGACCTGATACTTGAATCGCTCATAAACCAGCCTCGTCTATCGCTTTCGTTACGAGAAAACCACATCATAATATATTCTGGAATAATTTCGTCATCTTTAATATCTAAAACCGTATATGCTGGCGATATGATAATAGGGTTATTGTCCTTGTTAAGAGCAATTCGGATACATTTATCTCGTCCTGTTTGCATTCCCGAAAAAGCGAATTGATCTTTTTTGACAAGTTTATATTTGGTCAAATCTATACCATTGGTGTTAGCAACTGATGGCATAAATTGTTTTGTAATATTTATACCTTGTACCCTTGTGATTTCTCCATTTTCATTACGATTATCAACTTCATATACAAGTTCACCGACAGGTCTGCAAGGAGCGGTATGCTTTATTCTATCAATCGAAGCATCAAAAGCATTCTTCAAATCTTCCAACCCACGCTCATAGCTTTGCTGATTGGCAACCATGGAATTATAGACATCCACATATTTTCGTTGAACCGATATTTCGGGCAGTGGAATCATCATATCGCTCATGTCATTAAAATTAAACTCAGGACGTTGACTACCAAAATTTCTAAATGTCACTTCTCTATAAAATTCTTCCCGGCGGAAATACATAAATAGCCAGTCTGGGTCTATCTTCTTCTTGCCTTTATCATTTAAGTAAAAAACAATGTACAGATGCGAAACAATACACAGTCCATCAGTACGATAAGCAATAGAACCTAAATTCAGTCGGGATGGATTATAAACAAAAGCACCGTTATTCACAATCTTATATGGTTTTAAATCTACATCCAGTGGATTTCCCTTCGGAGATGCAAAAATACCTTCATTTGTAACGCCTTCTATCAATTCGATACCATATTTCAAATCACGATTGTTTTCTGTAGAGCGTTTTATATAATCTCCGAGTCTTATTCGTGGAGCATTAGTAAATGATGTTTTGTGATTAGAGCTCATAGCCGATCCCCCTAAATGCATCTTCAAGCATCTTTTGAGATTCCTTTTCCCGTGTGAGAACATCACGCATTTCCTTTTGTATACGGCTCATTTCCGCATGGAAGTCTATATCCAAATCATGGTCGATAAACTCAATATATTTGCTGGGCACAAGGCTCCAACCCTGTTTTTCAATCTCATCAATACCGACACTTCGGTACAGTTCGGGCACCTCGTATTTTGTACCGTCTGTCCCTTCGCTCTGCCAAGTATGATATATATCTGCCGCTTTTTGGATCTGCTTCTCATCCAAAAGAACTTTCTTTTTGTTTTCACCCTTGACCGGATTCTCCGTCCAAGTGCGCAGATCCATAAACAGGATTTCACCTTGACGGTTGCGCAGCGTTCTGCCATGATATTTGCCGCCTTTTTTGTTCTGATTCAGAATCCAAAGAGTAACGCTGATATCCGTTGTAATGAACAGCTCACGAGGCAGAATAATGATGGCTTCGACCTTATCATTTTGTATTAGCTTTTTTCGGATTTCCACGGTATCGCTGTCGCCCAAAGCGCCGTTTGCCAAAAGAAAACCTGCCACGCCGTCCAATGGTTTCAAATGGGAAAGTATGTGCAAAATCCAAGCATAGTTGGCATTACTCTCTGGAGGAGTGGAATAATCCGTCCAGCGAGAGTCGTTTTTCAAATTGCTGTCATACCACCCCTTAAGGTTAAAAGGCGGGTTTGCCATAATGTAGTTAAAGTAAAGGCCTTTGTGAAGGTCGTGGGTGAAGGTAGAATCGGCCTCGCCGCCGAGATTGTGGCTGATTCCACGCAAGGCAAGATTCATTTTTGCAAGACGATAAGTGGCGGGCTCTTTTTCCTGGCCGTAGACATTAATACGACTGATATCGCCCCGTTTTTCTCGAATAAGGTCGGCGCTCTGAACAAACATACCGCCCGAACCGCAGCATGGGTCATATGATGTGCCATCAAAAGGTTCGATCATTGCCGCAATTAACTGAACAACGTCATGAGGCGTGTAGTACTCGCCCTCTTCTTTTGTCGCATTTACGGCAAATTCTTTTAAGAAATATTCATACACCCGACCGATAAGGTCTTTTTCTTCACCAAAAGCTTTATGGCTGATTTTATTGACTTCATCGACAACCTGTTTAATATCATTGGGAGCAAGGTTACGAGTAGTAAATGTTCCCTCAACAAAACAGCCCTTTAACTGTTTGCTACTGGTAGCAATGCTGTGCAGAGCAGTATCTAAAGCAACATTAAGTTTAGGAGCAGGCGTATTGATAATGGTTGACCACCGTGCTTCTATGGGCAAATTATATGTACCGTCGGTAAAGGTGGCATCGTCAAAAAATGCCGCAATAATATTTTCATCATCGGGATCAAGCCCTTGGGCGATGAGATCCTGACGGAGTTTTTCCACTCCGTCCTCAAACTTTTCTCCGATAAAGCGCAGAAATACAAGTGTGAGCATCATATCACGCTTTTCGAAAAACGAACCGGAATTACGAGCTTTACGCAGTATATCACGGCACTTAAACAATATTGAGTCCAAATTTATTTTTTCTTCAGTTTTCTTCTTTGCCATTTATATTTAGCTCCTTATTATGCGCCATAGTTCTTTGTAATACTTTTCAATGCAAGATGAAACAAGCCATACTGTCTGAAATACAGTTTTCAGCAAAATCGGTGAATGGAGTGCTCTGCACTAAACATTGTAAAGTGCAATCCACATATTCGCTGATCTACTTTCTTTAAAGGGAAATCAAATAGAATTTGCAAACTTATGCTGCTGTTATTCCCCATCCTCTAACAGCTCATAAGTCCGATAATAGGAAAGCATCGCCTGAAGTTGCAGCTTGTTGGCGAAAAGCTGGCGGTAGGTGACGGTTTTCTCCTTGCTCTCGGCTTTGAGCTTCGCCATCTTTTCTGCTGTATCATCGTACTGCTTCAAGATGGCGGCGAGCATATCTTCAAAGGCTTTCAATCTCTGTTCGTCCATCATGTGCTCCGTTATTTCTCCGCCGCAACGCCGGATTTCATCCAAGCGTCCACTTCGCTTATCTTGAATTTCCACAGCCTGCCGATTTTCGTGGCGGGCATTTCTCTTTTTTCGATCCAAGCTAAAACGGTGTCCCGGCTGACACCAAGGTATTCGCAAATCTCCTTCATCGAGCACCAGCGTTCTACATTCAAATCCATTTTTCGCCCTCACTTTCGGGTAGATATAAAAATACAGCATAATTATACAGCAAACTAAGAAGAAAATCAATGTTTTTTGCCGATTTATCGTGGATTTTGCAGGTTTCATCCGGTGATATTTGTACTTTGCATAAAAGAGCCGTCTATCCAGTTGCATTGGATTGAGCAAGGCGGCGCAAGACGCACATTTGACATACAACCCAAAACCGTGTATCATATCCCTTACAACTAACTACCCGAAGGAGGAAAAAACGATGCTGCATACGATCATTTTAAAATCGAATCTCATTACGCTCGGATTGTCCTCTGTGGAATCCGGGTTAAAACTGCATAGGGATTTTTTACGCATACGGCGCAGACGAAAACGGTAATTGAAGAAATTTCAGGATCGTGCAGAGCTGTCGTGTTCGGCAGCTCTGTTTTTATTTGGAGGAAGGAGAAAAGCAACATGATTTATTTTACTGCGGATACCCATTTCGGGCACGAAAACGTCATCCGCTTTTGCGGCCGTCCCTTCTCCTGCGCCGCAGAGATGGACGAGGCTTTGATTGCAAACTGGAACAGCCGTGTAAAGGGTAGCGACACAGTATATATCCTTGGCGATATGTTTTTTCGGTCGGTCAATTTTGAAGAAATCTTAAAGCGGCTCAAGGGTAAAAAGCGCCTGATCGTGGGCAATCACGACGGCTCATGGATGACAAAGGCGGATATTTCGAGATATTTTGAAAGCATTGACAAGTTTCTGGAAACCACCGACGGGCAGCACGCCCTGACCCTGTGCCACTATCCCATGGTCACGTGGAAGCACGCCCAAAGGTCTTATATGATCCACGGACATATTCACAACGATACGAGCATGGATTACTGGCCCCTGCTGGCAGCACGGGACAATGTGCTCAACGCCGGAGCGGATATCAACGGCCTAATGCCGGTTACCTTTGACGAGCTTAAGGAGAATAACAGAAACTTCAAGCGGCTTTCAGCCGGGAAGGAGGAACCTCATGAAAAGGTTTAGAAAGAATTTATATACGATAGAGAAAATCGTCTGGGTTTGTCATCGGATGCAATATATCAAGGATAAAGACGGGTATCTGTTTTCCGACATGGTCTACCCCACCAAGATAAAGCCGGAAGATTTGCCGGAGTGGTATGTTCACGGAAGATATTATAAGCGGTGGGGATATCTCTCCGCAAAAGGCGTTACGGATCTGAAATATATCCCGAATTTATGGGTCAACCATTTCCTGAAAGACGATTTTCTGCTGGTTTCCTATCATGAGCCGATTCGGGAGGTGCCGGACGGCAAATGGATTTGGGAGAAATATACCGGCTTTGATTTCACCATAAGCGGGAACGAAATTTTGTGGTTTCTGAAAGCTGCAAGGAAATATTCGGGAATCGACATTTCCGAGATTGCCGGACAGATTCAGGAAAAGGCAGATATGCTGCCTCAAAAGCACCCGCATGAATTCAAAGACTTCCGGTTTGATGTTCAGGCGTATCTGGATCAATCGTAAAAAAGCCGCTGAAAAGCGGTAAAATGGAGATGATTTTATGTTTTATATCACAGGAGACACCCACGGCGATTTCAGCCGTTACCTTGCCTTTGCAGACAAAATACAACCGACCGAACAGGATGTTATGATTGTATTGGGTGACGCAGGGCTCAACTACTACACAGGAGAAAAGGACGCAGTCCGCAAAAGATTTGTAAACAGTTTTCCGTTCACGACTTTCTGCATCCACGGAAATCATGAGATGCGCCCTGCGGATATTCCGAGCTATCAGGCAAAGGAATACTGCGGCGGAACGGTTTGGTATGAAGAGGAATATCCCCACATTCTCTTTGCTAAAGATGGCGAAATTTATCGCTTCGGCAAACAGGCTTGCATCGCCATTGGCGGGGCGTACAGCGTGGACAAATATTATCGCCTTGCACGGGGCTGGGCGTGGTTTCCGAATGAACAACCCTCTGCGGACATCAAGGCTTATGTGGAACAGCAACTTGCAGAGCACGGAAATCAGATTGACATCGTCCTCTCCCATACCTGCCCCCTAAAATATGAACCCACGGAAGTTTTTCTTTCGGGAATTGACCAGAGTTCCGTGGATAAGAGCACGGAAGAATGGCTCGACAGGATCGAAGAAAGAATTGATTATAAACGCTGGTACTGCGGTCATTACCATACGGAAAAGGAAATCGATAAAATGCAGTTCATGTTTCAAAATATCGGTATTTTGCAAACAGAATAACCAAAACCAAAATAGGTTGCTCATAGCAGAGCAGCCTATTTTTTGTTATCTAATTTACAGCAGACAAGCCGAATCATTATTTTCTATAAACATACAAATGTCCGCCAAAACCGGTGGGCATATTTTTTTGCCTTTTTTCGGGATTACTATCCCCAAAAGCCCTTTCCCAGTGGGAATAAGTGAAGGGACTTTTTGAGCAAGCAGAATCAAGGCCCTCAATCAAAAAGTATTTTTCAAAATTTTTGTAAAAACAGGGTGCGTTTCGGCTTCTCAATTTCAAATAAGTGAAGGGACAAAAAATTTTTTGAGATTTTGGGTGTGCATTTGGCTGTTCCCAGTGGGAATAAATGAAGGGGTTTTTCGGAACAAGCAAAATAAAGCACCCGCAACCGAAAAAATATTTTCTCCTTTTTTCTGTAAAATACAATGGCCTTGTCGGTGCCGGACTGTCCTGTGTAAAAGCAAAGAAAGGAGTTTTATCAATTGGTATCAGGACATTTACAGGTTAAAAAGGGGTACTACTACGCTGTGCTAAGCTTCTACGACAGCAAAAACAAGCGGCACGTCAAGTACATATCCACCGGACTTCCCGAAAAGGGAAACAAACGAAAAGCCGAAGCGGAGCTTGTGAAAATCCGCAACGCCTTTGAGCCGCCCGCAGAAATCGGTGAGCTTAGCTCTAATATGCTGTTCGCCGACTATCTGCTGGGTTGGCTGGAGATTGTCAAGGTTAGGGTGAAGCCCACCACCTTTGGCTCCTATGAGAGCATGGTGAAGCAGACCATTGAGCCGTATTTCCGGAATAAGCCGATCACGCTGAAAGACTTGGAAGCACGGCACATCCAGCAGTTTTATTCCGAAAAGCTGAAAACCGTCAAGCCCAATTCCGTCATCCACTACCACGCTGTCATTCATCAGGCGCCGAAATACGCCATGAAAACCGATCTGGTAGCGCAGAACGTGGCGATGAAGGTAGACCGCCCAAAGAAGAACGATTTTCAACCGGTGTTTCTGGATGCGGCGGAGCTTCAGCGCTTATTTGAAGTGGTCAAGGGGACAAAGCTGGAACTGCCGGTGCTGGTCGCCGCCTTTTACGGTTTGCGCCGTGGCGAGGTGCTGGGGCTCAAGTGGGACGCCATCGACTTTGAGCGGGGAACGCTGACCATCAAACGGACGGTGACCTCCGTCAATGTGGGCGGGAAAACGCAGATCATCGAGCAGGAGTCGGCAAAAACCAAATCCAGTATGCGCACCCTGCCGCTGGTTGGAAGATTCAAGGAATACTTTGCGGAGGTCAAGGCGGCGCAGGAACTGAACAAGCAGGTCTGCGGCAACTGCTACAACTACGAATACGACGGCTTCGTGTTCGTAGACGAGCTGGGAGAACGGATGAGACCAGATTACCTGACCTCTCAATTCCCCGCATTTATCCAGCGGCACGGCATGAAGAAAATGCGCTTCCACGATCTCAGGCATCGCTGCGCATCTCTCTTGCTTGCCAACGGCGTACCCCTCAAGCAGATTCAGGACTGGCTGGGGCACTCAGATTTTTCCACCACGGCGAATATTTACGCCCATCTGGATTACAGTTCGAAACTCTCCTCGGCGCAGGCGATGGTGAGCGGAATGCCCCTTCCCGAAGCGGGTGATTTCGGCAGCAGATGGGAGCAAAACGCAGAAAAAAGCGGGGAATAAAGCAAAAAGCTGTTCTTTCCAAAATTATGGAAAGAACAGCCGAAAACCGGGTGGTTTTTGGAGCGGGAACAAAAAAGAAAAAATCCAGAAACCCGCATGGTTACTGGATTTTTCGATGGCGGAAGCGGTGGGATTCGAACCCACGAGCCCGTGAAGGCTACCTGATTTCGAGTCAGGCCCGTTATGACCACTTCGATACGCTTCCATATTTAAACTGTGTGCACCGTATGGGGAATTTCCCTGCGGCGCATATTATTTTACCGGGTTTCGGGGGAAAAGTCAAGCGTTTTCTGTCAAAAAGGTTGACAACTGCGGGGATAAACGGTTAGAATATATTGTGTATTATCTCTGTGCGGCAGCGGTGCAGCTCGGCGGCGTGTGCTGCGCGACATTGTCTCGGAAAGTGAGGATTGCCGTTTCGGCGGCAGATGGCTTATGAAAATCTCGAAATGGATCCGCCGTGCGGCGGCCGTTGCGCTGTGTGCGCTTTTGGTGCTTTCCACGGCGGCGTGCTCGCAGCCGGCGAACGTGGAGTCCGGCGCGATGACGCCCGATTACCCGGTTACAATCAACGAAGTGACGATTGACGCGAAGCCGCAGAAGGTGGCGGTGCTCTCGGGCAGCCTTGCGGATGTGGTGCTTGCGATGGGCTATGAAACGAGCCTGGCGCTCGCAAGCGAGGACTGCACCCAGTCGGAGCTCGAGGTGCTGACGAAGGTCTCGGCGACGGATTCGGCGTCCATCATCAGCAGCGGCGTCGACCTCGTGCTCGCCGAGTCGATGGACGACGCGACGCGCACGGCGCTGGAGGAGGCCGGCATCACGGTGCTGGTCCTGAACCGCGCGACGAACCGCGAGGATTTTGAGCGGCTGTATTCCGAGGTGGGCTCCGCGCTGAACGGCGCTTCCACCGGTTCGACCGCGGGCATTCAGGCGGCGCAGAAGATCTTCTCTTCGCTGGACGACCTCGCCCGCCTTGTCCCGGAAAGCTCGACGGTCGTGACGGCCTGCTACATTTCCGACCTGAGCGGAAAGGCGGTCACGGGCAACGAGCTCGGCAGCGTGATGATGTCCTACATCGGCCTGACCAATGTGTTCAAGGGCCGCACGGACGGCACGTTTACGTATGAAGACCTGAAACTCAGCGACCCGACGATGATCTTCTGCACGGAGGAAGTGCGCACGCAGATCCTTGCGGATGCGCAGTACGCCGAGCTTTCGGCGGTGCAGAACGGGCGCGTTTATGCGATCGATCCGCATTATATGGAATGGCAGGGCAACACGGTGTACAACGCCGCCATCGATATGATGGGCCTCGCGTATCCGGAGCTGACGGAGTCGAGCGAGCCTTCGGTGACGATGGAGCTCGGCACGGCGGAGCCCTCGGCAACCCCGGCGCCGGAGTATACGGCGCTGGCGCAGGGCGATGAAGGCGACGCGGTGCTCGCCATGCAGGAGCGTCTCGCAGAGCTCGGCTACCTGACCGAGGAGTACGGCGGTACATACGGCGAGACGACGGCAGCGGCCGTTTCGGCGTTCCAGGCGGGCAACGGCCTGGAGGAGACCGGCGAAGCGGATGTGGAGACGCTCGCGCTGCTGTTCTCGGCAGAGGCGCTGAACACGGAGGGCGAAGCGGTAGCGCCGACCTCTTCCGAGCCGACGCCGTCACCGGCGCCGGAGGGCAGCGATACGGAGAGCAGCGCGCAGGATGCGGAGACCTCCTCGGCGACGGACGACGCGGCGCCGACCGGCGCTGCGGGCGACGTGGGCCAGGTCACGACGCACGATTCCGAGTGATGAACATGCAGAAGGCTTCCAGCGGGGAACACCCGCCGGAAGCCTTTTTTGCGTTTTATTTTGCGCTTTGCCGGAATACGGGCGGCGCGTGCGCCGCATACTTTCCTTAGCCTTCGCCTTATATTGACATTTGCCATGGGGTTCATTATAATCAGACCAAACACGCAATTTGGAGCGGTTGTATTGAGAAGGAAGTGGAAAATATGTTCTTTACGAGAGACAGGGATTTTTACAAGACGCTTGTGCGGCTCGCCATCCCGATCGCGCTGCAGAACGCGGTGACCTTCGCCGTGAATTTTGCCGATAACCTGATGGTCGGCACGCTCGGCGACAGCGCGATTTCCGGCGTATACGTCGGAAACCAGCTGCAGACGGTGCTGCAGATGTTCGTCGCGGGCATCGAGGGCGCGATCCTGATTCTGGCCGCCCAGTACTGGGGAAAGCGCGACACCGGCAGCATCCGGAAAATCGCGTCGATCGGCGTGCGGTTCGCGGTGCTGGTCGGCGTTCTGATCACGCTCGTGGCGTTTTTGTTCCCGTCGCAGATCATGCGGATCTTTACGAGCGACGCGTCGGTCATCGAGATGGGCACGCCGTACGTGCGCGTCGTCAGCCTTTCCTACCTGTTTTTCTGCATTTCGCAGGTCCTGATCGCCTCGATGCGCGCGGTGGAGACCGCGAAGATCGGCCTGTTCGTCTCGTGCGTCGCGCTGATCGTCAACGTCTCGCTGAACTATGTACTGATCTTCGGCAAGCTCGGCTTCCCGGCGCTCGGCGTCACCGGCGCCGCGATCGCGACGCTGATCTCCCGCATCGTGGAGTCGACGGTCATGGTCGTTTACGTCCGCCTGATCGACCGCAAGCTCTGCCTGCGGTTTAAGGACCTGCTCAAAAGCGACCGCCGCCTGACGCGCGACTTTCTGCGCTACGGCACGCCGATCGTCGGCGGGCAGATCGTGTGGTCGGTCAACATGATGGGCCAGACGATGATCCTCGGCCGCTTCGACGCGGGCGTCATCGCGGCGACGAGCATCGCCGGCATGCTGCACAACATGATGTATATCGCGATGAACGGCTTCTCGAGCGCCGTCGGCATCATCACGGGCAAGACGGTCGGCGCGGGGCGCATCGACAAGATCCGCGAGTATTCGCGCACGACGCAGGTCATTTTCCTCGGCATCGGCGTGCTTTCGGGCATCGCGGTGTTCCTGCTGCGCGACCCGTTCATCAGCATGTACAACGCGAGCCCGGCCGCGGTCGAGTATTCGCGCCAGTTCATCAACGTGATCTCGATCACGATCGTCGGCACCTGCTATCAGGCGGCCTGCCTGTTCGGCCTCGTGAAGTCGGGCGGCGACATCGCGTTTGTCTTTAAGAACGACACGATTTTCGTCTTTCTCGTCGTGCTGCCTTCCGCGATTCTGGCCTCGTATCTCGGCGCGCCGCCCTGGGTGGTCTTTGCGTGCCTGAAGTCGGACCAGATCCTGAAGTGCTTTGTCGCCGTCGTCAAGATCAACCGGTACAACTGGATGAAGAACCTGACGCACGACAGCACCGAAACGGAGGCCTGATCTTCGGGCGCAGGGCCGGCGGCCCTTCCGGAAGCGGGGCGCCCGGCCGGCATGAGAATCTGCGAAGCATGGAGTGGTGATCGATTTGAAACAATTCAGGGGCGCGCTGCTTTTGACGCTGACCGCGCTGATCTGGGGCACGGCGTTTGTCGCGCAGAGCCTCGGGATGGACTATCTCGGCCCGTTTACCTTCAACGGCGTGCGCAACTTCGTCGCCGCGGCCGGCCTGCTGCCGGTCATCGCGTTTCTGCGGCGCAGGAAGGGGAAAGCTGAAGCGCGCGGCGCGGCGGGGAACGGCCGGAAAACGCTTTGGGTCGGCGGCGTGCTGTGCGGCCTCGCGCTCGGCGTGGCGTCGAGTTTGCAGCAGATCGGCATCCAGTTCACGACGGTCGGCAAGGCGGGCTTCCTCACGGCGCTGTATATCGTGATTGTGCCGCTGCTCGGCCTGCTGCTTAAAAAGCGCGTCGCGCTGCCGGTCTGGGTCAGCGTCGTGATCGCGGCGGCCGGCACCTATCTGCTGAGCATCCAGGAGGATTTCACGATCGCCGCCGGCGACCTGTTCGTGATCCTGTGCGCGGTCTGCTTCTCCGTACATATCCTGCTCGTGGACCGTTTCTCCCCATCGGTGAACGGCGTCGAGCTCTCCTGCATCCAGTTCCTCGTGGCCGGCGTGTTTTCCACAATCGTGGCTTTCGTTGTGGAAACGCCGAACGTGCAGGACATCCTGCGCAGCTGGGGGCCGATTCTCTACACGGGCCTGATCTCGAGCGGCGTCGGCTATACGCTCCAGATCCTCGGCCAGAAGGACACGCCGCCTGCGGTCGCCTCGCTGATCATGAGCCTCGAGTCCGTCTTTGCGGCGCTCTCCGGCTGGCTGCTGCTCGGCCAGGGCATGACGGGCCGGGAGGCGGTCGGCTGCGCGCTCGTCTTTGCCGCGGTCGTTCTGGCGCAGATCCCGTTCGACGCGCTGCGCGGCCGCAGCGCCGCGAAAAAACGCGCATAAAAGCCCGCAGGGGCTTCCTTTTTCCGAAAAGCTGTGTTATAGTGTAGGTAAAGGCGGACGCCCCGGAAAACGGGCGGCAAAATGAAAGGATTGGTATTGAAAATGTCTTCGATGCGCATGATGAAGGTCAAAACCTACGAGGAGATGAGCGCGCTTGCCGCGAGCATGATCGGCGCGCAGGTGATCTTGAAGCCCGACTGCGTGCTCGGCCTTGCGACGGGCTCGTCGCCCATCGGCACGTACAAAAAGCTGGTTGAGAGCTGCGAAAAGGGGCTCCTCGACTTCTCCGGCGTGCGGACGGTCAACCTCGACGAATACTGCGGGCTTTCCGGCGACAACCCGAACAGCTACCGCTATTTCATGAACGACAACCTGTTTGACCACGTCAACATCGACAAGGCGAACACGCATGTGCCGAACGGCTTTGCGGAGGACCTCGAGGCGGAAGCCGCACGCTATGAATCGTTCATCGAATCGCTCGGCGGCGTGGACCTGCAGCTGCTCGGCATCGGCCACAACGGCCACATCGGCTTCAACGAGCCGACGGATCATTTCCCGACAACGGTGCACACGGTCGCGCTGACCGAGAGCACGATCAACGCGAACGCGCGCCTTTTCGAGCGCCGCGAGGACGTTCCGACGCAGGCGATCACAATGGGCATCGGCACGATCATGAAGGCGGACAAGATCCTCCTGATCGCCGGCGCGGACAAGAAGGAGATCGTCGAAAAGGCGTTCTACGGCCCGGTCACGCCGGAGGTCCCGGCCTCCGTGCTGCAGCTGCACCGGAACGTCACGGTCATCCTCTGCGAAAACTGAACAGCCTGAAAAAGGCCGCGGGGCATCCGGCAGGAGCCCTGCGGCTTTTCCTGTTTTTGCGGCTGGTTTTACAGGTCGAGTTTTTCGAGCAGCACGCCCGTTTCCCGGTCGACGCGGTCGTAGTCGACGTAGGGGCGGTACAGCGTTTCAACCGCGTCGTGCGTGCGCTTGCACAGCCGAAGCTCCTCGACGGCGCGCGCGGTGAGCAGGTCGGCCTCGTGCAGCGCGAAGGAGACGAACTCCGGGATCGGGCTGAGCAGGAACTCGTTCAGCGTGGTGTGCGTGTCGTCCACGGCGCAGAGCATCGTGCCGCTGTCGGGCAGGCGGATGCACTGGGGCAGCTCCGGCGTGAGGAAGTCGGGAAAGACCTCCGCGCGCGTGCCGTTTGCGAGCGCCGCGGCCTCCCGCAGAAAGACAGCGCCGAGAATGCCGGGCAGCAGGACCGTGTTCTCCGCGCCGAGCGTTTCGCGCAGGTCGAGGACGCCGCCGGGCGTCGGCGTGCGCAGGAACAGCGTGCGCGTGCCGCCGGGCGCGGAAAGGGAGAAGCTCTCGCGCAGGAAGGCGCGGATCATCGGCAGGTCGGCGGATTTTGATGCGTCCGCCACGGCGGCGCGGCGCACCGAGGGTGTAAAGCCGGTCACGCCCATCAGCACCAGCGCCAGCAGGCTTTTGCCCACTGCACGCCGTCTGCGGCGGCGATAGCTCTGCTCCCAGCGATAGGGCAGCAAAACGCTCAGGATATCCCCGCACAGAATGGAAACGTGCATGCCGCTGACCACCAGCACATGGGAAAGCCCCGCGCCCCGGTAGGCGCGGCGCAGCTGTGCCGAAAGCCCGCTGCGGTCGCCCACCGTCATAGCAGCCAGCACGCCGCCGGTGTCCCGGTGCATGGCACGGCGCAGGCTCTCGCTCAGTTTTTGCTGCAAGCGGTGGGTGCGGGCACGGAAGCTGCCGCTCTCGCCCAGCACGGTGAGCTGCGGCTTTTCGGCCAAGGGCTCTGCCTGCAAGGCGATGCCGTCCGCGTACTGCGCCGTCTGTTCTTCCATGTCCGGTTGTTGCAGCGCGAACCAGCCCTGCACCCGCTGCCCTGCCGTGCAGGCGGGCAGCTCCGCACAGGCTATGCGGAAACTCGCCGGGCTGCCGTTCACGCTTTCTACCCACAGGGTCGCGTCCACTGTGTCTGAAAAATAGTTACTGTCCGCGCGCTCCACCTCAGCAGTCAGCAGCACGGTGCGCCCGGCGTAGTTTGCCCGGGTACGCTCCAGCCGGGCGTTTGTAGTGTACACCGCACAAAGCCCTGCCAGTGCACCCAACAGCAGGCAGACCGCCAGCTTGCGGCTGCGGCGCGGGATGCAAAGCAGCAGCAAAAAGGCAACAAAAAATGCCGCAAACGGCATAAAAAGCTCCGTTTGCGGCAAAAAAGTCCATAGGAAACTAAGGCCCATCATTCCGGCGCAGAAAGCGCAGAGCGGGCGGCGCATCCCGGCTTAGTGGAAGAACAGGGGCAGCGGCTCAAGGAAGATGATATCCTTGCGCTCAGAAGCATCGCCCTCGGCCAGAACAGCGGCCTGACCCACGATAGTGCACTGGGTCTTTTCTGCCAGCGCGTCCAGTGCCTTCAGAGAGCCGCCGGTGGAGATGACATCGTCCACCACCAGCACCCGCTTGCCGCTCATCTTTTCCAGCTCCTTGCGGTCGATAACCAGCTTCTGCTTACCGGCAGTGGTAATGGACTGGTCCTCCACCACCACGGGGTCCGGCATATACAGCTTGACACCCTTGCGGGCGCAGATATAGGGCTTGCCGCTCTGACGGCTCATCTCGTGCGCCAGCGGAATCCCCTTGGCCTCGGCGGTGAGCAGAATATCAAAATCCGGGCATTTCTTCAGCAGCTCCGCAGCAGCGGCCACGGTCAGCTCGGCATCACCCAGCATGATAAATGCGGCAATGTCCATGTGGTCGTTCACCTTGCAGATGGTCAGCTCACGGGTCAGGCCTGCAACATGCAGGGTATAAGTTTCAGCCATAATCAAAATCTCCCTTTCGTATTGGAATCAGACAGGCAGTTTTTCGCCGCCCAGAACATGGAAATGCAGATGCTTCACGGTCTGGCCTGCGTCCTCGCCCACGTTGGAGATGATGCGGTAACCGTTTTCCAGCCCCTGCTCCTTGGCCAGCTTTGCGATGACGGCGAAGATGTGGCCCAGCAGAGCACCATCCTCCTCGGTCAGCGCAGCGGCAGAGGAGATGTGCTTGCGGGGAACCACAAGGAAATGCACCTTTGCCTGCGGGTTGATGTCGTAGAATGCCACTACCTGGTCATCCTCGTACAGCTTTTTAGAGGGGATCTTGCCCTCTGCGATCATGCAAAACAGACAATCTTCCATGGGGGAACACTCCTTCCTGCTTCTACAAAAGCCCGCCACCCGGCGCGCATCCGGCACCGGGCGGGGACATGGATCTTTTTAGCCCAGAGCCTTCTTGACGATGGCGCTCACAGAAGCCAGTGCCTCGTCGATCTTGGTCTCGTCCTTCAGACCGGCCATTGCAAAGTCCGGCTTGCCGCCGCCCTTGCCGCCGGCAATAGCAGACAGCTCCTTGACCAGCACACCGGCCTTCAGGCCCTTTTCCTGTGCCAGCTTATTCACGGTAACAGCCATGGTGATCTTATCCTCAGCCTTGCCCACCAGAACAGCCACCACGGGGTTCACGGCCTTGTCGCGGATGCTGTCGCACATACCGCGCAGGGTGTCGCCAGTAGTACCGGTAAAGTATGCGGAGGCGATCTTCACGCCGTCTGCCTCCTCGGCATTGTCGAACAGGCTGTCCACCTTGGAGGCGGCGATCTTGGCCTTCATCTCCTCCAGCTCGCGGCTCATGGCCTTGTTCTCGGCCATCACAGCCTCGGCACGAGCGGGCAGAGCAGCCACGTTGTTGGCCTTCAGGGTGTTGGCCACATCATGCAGCATAGCCTCCTGCAGGTTTGCACGGATCAGCAGGTTGCGGCCGGTGACGGCCTCGATACGGCGGATACCGGCAGCCACAGAGGACTCGCTGACGATCTTGAAGCCGCCGATCTGGGCGGTGTTCTTGACATGGGTGCCGCCGCAGAACTCGGTAGACCAGCCCTCGATATCCACCACGCGGACCACCTTGCCGTACTTTTCGCCAAACAGAGCCATTGCGCCCAGCTTCTTGGCTTCCTCCACCGGCATCTCCTGCACGGTGACATTCATGGAGTCAAAGATCTTATCGTTAACGATCTTCTGCACCCGTGCCAGTTCCTCGGGGGTCACGGCGCTGAAGTGAGTGAAGTCGAAGTGGGTGATGGAGGCATCCTGATAGGAACCAGCCTGATGCACATGGTCGCCCAGCACCTCACGCAGGGCAGCCTGCAGCAGGTGGGTAGCGGTGTGGTTGCGGGCAATGGCCATGCGGTAGCCCTTGTCCACCTGTGCGGTCAGCACATCGCCCACCTTCACAATGCCGCTTTCCAGCACGCAGGTGTGAACGTAGTAGCCCTTGGGGGTCTTTTTCACGTCCAGCACACGCAGGCTGCACTCGG
>OJAG01000749.1_pt1 | contig 23059 bp, 13 predicted proteins | sample 1589021 | NCBI WGS metagenome assembly OJAG01 (sample SAMN03283264) | human gut metagenome | biome: human-associated habitat; material: feces | host: Homo sapiens | place: USA | collected 2013 | reverse complement strand
ACGCCCCGTCCATCAAGTCCGCCGACATCGGCGTGGGCATGGGCATCACCGGCACCGACGTTACCAAGAATGTGGCGGATATGGTGCTGGCCGACGACAACTTTGCCACCATCGTGGGCGCCGTAGGCGAGGGCCGCCGTATCTACGACAATATCCGCAAGGCCATTCAGTTCCTGCTGGCCTCCAATATGAGCGAGGTGCTGGGCGTGTTCGTGGCTACGCTGCTGGGCTTTACCCTGATGAACCCGGTGCATCTGCTGTTCATCAACCTTATCACCGACTGCTTCCCGGCGCTGGCACTGGGCCTGGAGCGGGAGGAGCCGGACGTGATGGAGCGGCCGCCCCGTCCCTCTGATGACGGCATTTTCGCCGGTGGTCTGGGCTGGGACATCGCCTATCAGGGCATCCTCATTACCGTTATCACGTTGGTCTCCTACATCATTGGCCACTGCATGGAGGTGGGGTATTTCGAAATGCCCAAGGGCGTCTCCGACGACGGCATGACCATGGCCTTCCTGACCATGAGTATGTGCGAGATCTTCCACAGCTTCAACATGCGCTCTCAGCGGCGCAGCGTGTTCAGCCTGCCCAGTCACAACAAGGTGCTGTGGTTGGCCATGATCGGCAGTCTGCTGCTGACCACCGTGGTGCTGGAGGTGCCCCTCATCGCCAACGCCTTCGGATTTACGCCGGTGAGCTGGACGGAGTACGGTATTGCACTGGGTCTGGCGGTGCTGGTGATCCCCGTGGTGGAGATCGTAAAAGCCTGCCAGCGGGCCCATGGCCGGAGAAAGAAACAGCTTTAAGCCTGTCGGATCACATCCGCCGGGGCGGCTTTTGCCGCCCCGGCATTCTGTCAGAACCCTATAAAATGCCGGGTCACCGCCCGGCGTTTTTCTTTCTGCGGGAATTTGCGCGGCGGCGGAACGTGTGGTATAATTACCTATTATGACAAATTCCTCGGAAGGAGGCGTATCTATATGAGCGATGAACGGATGGAGCAAAACCGGCAGCCGGGAAAGACAGATGTGGTGTTCTTTTCCCCGGAGATGCTGCGGCTGGCGGATCAGCACCGGCGGGAGCAGCAGGAGCGGCTGGAGAACTGCCGCCAGGCGGCCCAGAATGGTGACTGCGCCGCAGCGGTGCAGATGGGACTGCATTATTTTTACGGCACCGGCGGCGTGAAGAAGGACCCGGACAAGGCCTTTGCATGGTTCAGCCGCACGGAGCCGGACGACCCTACGGCCCTTTACTGGCTGGCGGTGTGCCATGACAACGGCACCGGCGTGGAGCGTGACCCGGTGCGGGCCTTTGAACTGTTTCAGGAGAGTGCCAAGCTGGGCTATCTGCCGGCGGTGTGCGATCTGGGCGTGTGCTACGAAAACGGGCAGGGAACGGAGAAGGATCTGGACCGGGCCATCCAGTGCTACCGCCATGCGGCGGAGGAGGGCTACGCGCAGGGACAGTGCAATCTGGGGGCCATGTACTACTTCGGCGTGGGAGTGGAGAAGGACTATGGGCAGGCGGCCCGGCTCTTCACCCAAGCGGCGGAGCAGCGGTATCCACGGGCGCAGTTCCTGCTGGGTCTGTGCTATGAGTTCGGCAACGGCGTGGAGCAGGATGCCAAAAAGGCGGCGCTTCTGTATCAGGAGGCCGGGAAGGGCGGCAGCGCTGAGGGCCTGTGTGCTCTGGGCGTGCTGCACCACGCCGGAAAGGGCGTGGAGAAGGACGATCGCCGTGCGGCGGAGCTGTTTCGTCAGGCAGCGGAGCTGGGCCTGCCCAGAGCGCAGCTGTTTCTGGGTCACTGCTACGACGACGGCATGGGGGTGGATCAGTCGCCGCCTCAGGCGGTGGAGTGGTTCCGTCAGGCGGCGCAGACGGGCTATCCCGACGCCGTGATGCAGCTGGGGCTGTGCTATCTGTACGGTCACGGGACAGCGACCGACGAGAAGCAGGCGGCGGAGCTCTTTCAGCAGGCCGCCTCGGAGGGGAACATCCGGGCCATGAACGAGCTGGGGCTGTGCTATGAGACGGGCCGTGGCGTGGAGAAGGATATCCACCGTGCGGCGGAGCTGTACCGTCAGGCGGCGCAGTCCGGTATGGCGGCGGCGCAGTGTAATCTGGGCGTGCTGTACCGGGAGGGCCTCGGCGTAGAGCAGGACGACCGCAAGGCGGCGGCCCTGTTCCGGGCATCGGCGGGACAGGGCTTCGCCCGTGGACAGTTCCTGCTGGGGCTGCACTTGGAGGACGGCCGGGGCATCGATCGGAATGAAAAGCAGGCGGCGCAGGAGTACCGCCGTGCGGCGGGGCAGAGCTATCCCAACGGAATGGCGGCGCTGGCCCGGTGCTATGAGCACGGCGTCGGGCTGGAGCGCAACCCCTATCTGGCGGCGGATCTCTATGAGCGGGCGGCCCGCCGGGGCCATGTGAGGGCGGCCTATGCCCTGGGGAATATGCTGCTCTCCGGCGACGCCATCGGGCAGGACCCGGCCCGTGCGCTGGAGCTGTACCAGCAGGCGGCACAGGCCGGACACATGGGCGCTCTGCGGCAGGTGGGCCGGTGCTATCAGAAGGGGAAGGGCTGCCAAAAGGACGAGGCCAAGGCCTTTGACTGCTTCCGGCGCAGCGCCGAGGGCGGAGACGGCCTGGCGGCGGTGGCGCTGGGGTACTGCTACCAAAAGGGCAGCGGCTGCCCGGTAGACGACGCCCAAGCGGCTCACTGGTACGAGGAGGCGGCCCGTCGGGGCCTGCCGCTGGGGCAGTACGATCTGGGCTGCCTGTATGAGGCGGGACAGGGTGTCCCACGGGATCGGAGAAAGGCGCTGGAGCTGTACCGTCAGGCGGCGCAGGAGGTCCCGGAGGCCCGACAGGCGGTCCGGCGGCTGGAAAAAGCCGGCAGAGCCCAACAGATCGTGGGCTGGTTGCTGGTGGCCTATGCCATGCTCATGGGAGCAGGACTATGGGAGGGCAGCGCCGGTGACCGGATCATCTGGCTGGCGGCAATGGCTTTTCCGGCGGTGGCCGGAGGGTGCTGCCTGCACTACGGTCGCCGTCAGGCACCGCCGCTGAGTAGGATCGGGCGGATCGCCCTGACGGTTTTAGGGGCCGTGCTGGCCTTCTTCTTTGTGGTGGGGGTCGTGGTGCTGCTGGACCCGGCGGAGGCGGTGGACGGCGCCGGCGTGTGGCTCACCGGCTGCGCCGGTGTCGGTGCGGCGACCATGCTGCTGGGCGGCCTGCGGAAGCCCCGTACATAAAATCGCAGCGGGGGCGTGTACCAAACGGTACACGCCCCCGCTGCATATGAGAAAGAGAGACTCGAAGAAAGCTTCGTTATTTCATCGATCAATGACGGCCGAAGAAGTAGTCGTACAGATCGCTGTACCCGTTCCCGTTATAGCCGTTACTGTCGTTATTGTAGCCGTTGTCGCTGCTCTGGCTGCTGTCCGTGGTGTCGTCGGTGGTCTGGGGCTGTGCGTCGAAGGTCAACTGGGTGGTGATCTCCTTGCCGTCCCGCAGAACGGTGAGGGTCACGGTGTCCCCGGCCTTGAAGTTCTTCTTGGCGGCGGACAGATCCTCCATAGAGGTGATCTGAGTATCGTTGAGCTTGGTGATGACGTCGCCCAGCTTCAGGCCTGCCTTATCCCCGGCGCCGCCGTCCTCCACGGAGTAAACGAACACGCCCTCGGTGGCATTGATCTTATACTGCGCCGCCATCTGCTGGGTCATAGTGCCGGCGGTGATGGCCATATAGGCCTTGTCGGTGACGGAGCCGTTCTCCATGATGTCGCTGATGATGGACTGCACGTCATTGATGGGAATGGCAAAGCCCAGACCCTCCACCGTGGTATCGGCGTAGCTGGAGTACTTGGCGGACACGATGCCCACCACCTCGCCGTACAGGTTCATCAGGGGGCCGCCGGAGTTGCCGGGGTTGATGGAGGCGTCCACCTGGATCATATTGAAGGGAGTACCCTCCACGTTGATGGCACGGTTCACGCAGGAGACGATGCCGGAGCTCATGGAGAAGGTCAGCTCACCCAGCGGGTTACCGATGGCCATCACGGTGTCGCCCACGTTGACATCGGTGGAGTTGCCCAGAGTCACAGCCGGCAGATCCTTGGCGTCGATCTTCAGCACAGCTACATCGTAATCGCTGTCGCTGCCCACCAGCGTGGCGGGATAGGTGTCGCCGTTATAGAGGGTGACGTTGATGGAGCTGGCGTTGGCTACCACGTGCTGGTTGGTGACGATGTAGCCGTCGGCGGTGTAGATGAAGCCGCTGCCGGAGGAGGCGGACTCGGTCTGCTGGCCGAAGATGTTGGTGGACACAGCGGAGCAGTTGATGGAGACCACACTGTTGACCGTGGAGGCGTACACCTCGGCGGGGCTCATCAGCGTCTGTCCGTCCACCTTCTTGACGTTGACGGTAGTGGCGGTGCGGTTGCTCTGCTGCACGGTGGTCTTACCGGTGCGGCTGCCGTTCTGGGCCAGAATGGCGCCGCCGAAGCCGCAGGCTGCACTGATGACGGCACAGCTGAGGATCAGGGCCACCACACGGCCTACACCGCGGTGGTGCTTCTTGGGCTGCGCCGGGGTGTTTGTCACCGCCGGATCGGCGGCGGGCTCCACGATGGGCCCGGCTGCAGACTCTGCGTGAGATTCTGCGTTGGGATCACGATAGCTGAAGTGATACAGGTTGTTCTCGTCATGAAACTCGTTGGACATATGAAAAACCTCCTTTTGGGATATTGCCCATGGCGGGGAACTGTGCTATGATGTTTAGCGCCGTTCCGTTTCTTTGTCTATTATCATACCTGGAAAGCTTAATGTAAGCTTTAAGAAACGGATTTTTCTTTGAACATTTTGTAAAGGAGGTGCCGCCGTGCTGAAGCTGGAGGGCCTGAAGCTGGCCCCGGAGGAGAAGGAGGCGGCCCTGCACCGGAGAGCAGCCCGGCTGCTGCGCATCCCGGAGGAGGACGTGCTGTCGGTGCAGGTGCTGCGCCGCTCCATCGACGCACGGGAGGAGCTGCATCTGGTGTACACCGTGGCGGCGGAGGTGCGGCAGGAGAAGCAGGTGCTGCGCCGCTGCCGGGATCGGCGGGTCAGCCGCTTCGCCCCGGAGCGGTATGCTCTGCCGGAGGTGCTGTCTTCGCCGGAGGTGCCGCCGGTGGTGGTGGGCGCTGGGCCGGGCGGCCTGTTTGCGGCGCTGGTGCTGGCCCGATGCGGCCTGCGCCCCATTCTGCTGGAGCGGGGGCGGGACACCACCGCCCGCCAGAGGGACGTGGAGACCTTCTGGCGCACCGGCGTGCTGGATCCAGAGTCCAACGTACAATTCGGAGAGGGGGGAGCCGGAGCCTTCTCCGACGGGAAGCTGAACACCGGCACCAAGGACCTGCGCCACCGGTGGATCTTGGAGGAGCTGGTGCGTTGCGGTGCGCCAGAGAGTATTCTGACGGATGCCAAGCCCCATGTGGGGACGGATATGCTGCACATTGCCCTGCAAAACCTGCGGCAGGAGCTGCTGTCGCTGGGGGCGCAGGTGCGCTTCGGCCACCGACTGGAGGGACTGGAGAGCCGGGATGGCGTTCTGACGGGGCTGCACGTCCGGACAGGAGAGGGAATGTACCGTCTGCCGGTGCGGGCAGTGGTGCTGGCGCCGGGCCACAGCGCACGGGATACCTTCCAAATGCTGTACGAGGCCGGGGTCCCCATGGAGGCCAAGCCCTTCGCCGTGGGGGTCCGCATCGAGCACCGCCAGCAGGACATGGACGCCGCCCAGTACCGGCAGTATGCGGGGCATCCGTGCCTGCCGGCCTCCACCTATAAATTGTCGTGCCATACAGCAGCGGGCCGGGGCGTGTTCTCCTTCTGCGTTTGCCCCGGCGGACAGGTGGTGGCGGCGGCCTCGGAGCCGGGGCGTGTGGTGACCAACGGCATGAGCCACTACGCCCGAAGCGGCGAGAACATCAACGGCGGACTGCTGGTGGGCGTCACACCGGAGGACTTCGGCACGGATCATCCCCTGGCGGGGGTGGCGTGGCAGCGGCAGCTGGAGGCGGCGGCCTTCCGGCTGGGGGGCGGCGGATTCCTGGCTCCCTGCCAACGGGTGGAGGACTTTCTGGCCCACCGCCCCTCCACGGGGCCGGGAGCGGTGCTGCCCAGCTATCGCCCCGGCGTCACGTGGTGCGACCTCCATGACTGCCTGCCGTCGTTCCTCACGGAGGCCATGGAGGAGGCGCTACCCCTGCTGGAGCGGAAGCTCCGGGGCTACGCCCAGCCGGACGCCCTTTTGACGGCGGTGGAGACCCGCTCCTCCTCGCCGGTACGCATCCTGCGGGATGAGAGCGGACAAAGTGCGCTGCGGGGACTGTATCCCTGCGGCGAAGGGGCGGGCTATGCCGGAGGCATCCTGTCCGCCGCAGCGGACGGTATGCGCTGCGCAGAAAAAATCTGGGAGGTATATTCATGATGAGAAAGCTTGCAGTGGTGGCGGATTATCTGGACGACAGCCACCGTGCTCATATCGAGAAGATGGCCGGGGACGCCGGTTTCACCGTGGATTATTTCACCGAGGGCCACCTGCCTCAGGATCGGGCAGGGGAGTATGAGGTGATCTACGGCACCGTCCCCCCCAAGGAGCTGAAGGCCGCCACGGCCCTGCGGTGGTTCTGCTGCTCCTATGCCGGTATGGATCAGTGGAAGGACGATGCCCTGTACCACAGCCCGGAGGTGATGCTCTCTAACTCCTCCGGGGCCTACGGCGTGACCATCAGTGAGCACATGGTCATGGTGACGCTGATGCTGCTGCGGCAGATGCCCACCGTGCAGGAGTGGATGCGCCGCCACGATTGGAGCAACGAGAAGCCCCCCATGCGCTCCGTCTGCGGTAGCCGCGTCACGGTGCTGGGCACCGGCGATATCGGCACCTCCTTTGCCCGCCGGGTGAAGGCCATGGGAGCCAAGACCGTGGCGGGTGTCTCCCGCAGCGGCCGCCATGTGGACGATGCCTACGACGCCATGTACACCACGGCGCAGCTGGATCAGGTGCTGCCGGAGACGGAGATCCTGGCCATGGCCCTGCCCGGCACGGCGGAGACGGAGGGCATCCTCTCCCGCAGCCGCATCGCCCTGCTGCCCAAGGAGGCGGTGGTGGTGAACGTGGGCCGTGGCACCGCCATCGATCAGGACGCCCTGATGGAGGCCCTGAACGCCGGACGGCTGGCCGGTGCGGCGCTGGATGTGGTGCGCCCGGAGCCTCTGCCTCCGGAGCATCCCCTGTGGAATACCAGAAACCTTCTGCTGACGCCTCATCTCTCCGGCTTCATGTCGCTGGGCATCACACGGGATACGGCGGTGGCCCTCTTCTGCGAGGATTTCGAGAACTACATCGCCGGCCGGCCCCTGAAGCGGCTGGTGGACCGCCGCAAGGGCTATTGATAACGGGATATAGAAGTATATAGGTGCAGGGTCTGCCGCTATGCGGCAGGCCCTGTTCCTTTGTGCCGCCCCGAAGGGCTTCCTGTTACAGACTATACCGCAGCGTGCGGTACAGCCGCTGGGTACACCGTGCCAGCGTTCGGGATACCGTGGACTTGCTGATCCCCAGCTCCTGTGCGATGTCCGTGACCCGTTTGCCCTGGGTGAAGTGCATCCGCAGCAGCTGCCGCTGCCGGGGCGTCAGCTCCTCCTCCACCGCCAAGGGCAGATTCACCAGCAGACGCCGGATCTGCTGGCGGTTGTCCTCCTGCTGTCCCTGCTGCCACAGCTGCAGGCTGGCGATATCCAGCGGGTCATAGCGGCCGGAGCCGTCAGATACGGTATGCCGCATAGCGGTGGCACCCCCTGTCATAGTAGTGGGCGGTGTGATACGCCAGCTCACGGGCCTGCCGCCGCAGGGGCATCAGCTCCCGGATGCGCCGCTGCAGACACAGCACCTCCTCCGGGTCCGGGGCCGTCAGCGCCCGCTGATGCAGCTGCCGGATGCGCTCGCCGATAGCGTCGGCGCTGGCGGCATAGTCGTGGGACATTTCCTGCAAGGTCATAGAACTTCCTCCTTCCGATCTCCCCATGTTCCTCCTATGTACGGCGAAAAAATTCGCCGGGAACGCAAAAATACTGTTGACAAACGGGCCTTCATCTGGTAGTATAGATTCGCTGGTCAAATGCTGGTGTAGCTCAGCTGGTAGAGCAGCTGATTTGTAATCAGCAGGTCGGGGGTTCGAATCCGTCCACCAGCTCCAATTTGATATGGGGGATTTCCCGAGTGGCCAAAGGGGACAGACTGTAAATCTGCTGGCAACGCCTTCGGTGGTTCGAATCCACCATCCCCCACCAAGCCGACGAGTCTTGCAAAAGACCCGTCGGCTTTCCTTTTGCCCGGAAGCTGATGCCGTCTTCCAACGGGGCGCAGGAACGATCCTCCGGCCCAGCGGTTCTAAATACCAGTAGCTTTGGATATGATACCCTTGTGATGCCAGTATTCTTGTGAGTGAATTAAGACTATCACAAGAATCTTGTTATGTCAAGAGGGAATTAACAAGTTTCTTGTTAAAATGCCTTGACAGAAAACAAGAAATATGGTAGCATCACAGTGAAACCGTCGAAGGAAGTCGAAGGAGGGCGTGACCATGAGCTTTGGCGATCAGCTGAAGAAGCGCCGGGAAGAGCTGGGCCTGTCCCGCTCGGAGCTGGCGGACCGGCTGGGGGTATCCCGGTCGGCGGTGGGCAATTATGAGACCGGCGTCAGCGCTCCCAAGGAGGAGGTGCTGCTGCGGCTGTTCGATGCCCTTCATGTGGAGCCCAACTATCTGTATCGGGATGCCTACCGGGGCGGGGGAGAGGGGGTCAGCGACGAGGAGCGGAGCCTGCTGGAGAAGTACCGACGGTTGGGCCTCTCTGGGCGCCAGACCCTCCACACCGTGGCGGATGCGCTGGGGACCATGCAGCAGGAGCTGCAGGCCGCCGCCCCGGAGCCTGCGCCCCGTGTCATCCCGCTGTATTGCTCCCCGGCTGCAGCGGGCTATGCCGCCCCGGTATTCGGGGAGGATTATGAGCCCTTGCCCGTCACCGGTGAGGTCCCCACAGGGGCGGAGTTGGCGGTGCGGATCCAGGGCGACTCCATGGAACCCTACATCCACGACGGCTCGGTGGTGTACGTGAACCATGACCCCCTGCGGGCGGGAGACGTGGGCATCTTCTGCGTGGACGGCGATATGCTCTGTAAGCAGTACTACCGGGACCCGCTGGGGGTGGTGTATCTGTTCAGCCTCAACCGCCGCCGGGCGGATGCGGACGTGATCCTGCCCCCCAGCAGCGGGCGCAGTCTCACCTGCTTCGGCCGGGTGATGCTCCACGGCTTGCCTATACCGGAATAAAAAAGACCCGTCGGAAAACCAATGGCTTTCCGACGGGTACTTTTTCCCGCTCTCACAAAATAAAGCCGCCGTCGCAGGTCAGCACCTGCCCGGTGATGAAGTCCGCCTTGTCCGAGGCCAGAAAGGCCACGGCGTGGGCGATGTCCTCCGGCGTTCCCAAGCGGCCCATGGGAGTTTCCTGCGCCAGCTGGGGCAGTACCTCGGCGGGCAGGGCATCCAGCATATCCGTGCGGATGACGCCCGGCGCCACGCAGTTCACCCGGATGTGGGTGGGGGCCAGCTCTGCCGCCAGAGACCGGGTCAGGCCGATGAGGGCCGCCTTGGTGCAGGAGTAGGTGACCTCGCAGCTGGCGCCCCGCAGTCCCCAGATGGAGGAGGTGTTGATGATGCACCCCTGGTGGTGGTGCAGCATGGCAGGCAGCACCGCCTGAATGGCGTGGTAGGCGCCGTCTACGTTGACGGAGAAGTAGCGGTGCCACAGTTCATCGGTGATGTCCTGAAATAGGGCCTGTCCCGCCACACCGGCGTTGTTCACCAGCAGCGATACCGGGCCGAAGGCATCCCCCACCTGCCGGACCATGGTATTCACCTGTTCCCGGCAGGCCACATCCGCCTGCACCGCCATCACCCGGCAGCCCTCCCCGGTGAGCTGTTCCACCAGTGACCGGGCGCAGTCCTCCCTCTCCCGATAGTTGATACATACGGCCCAGCCCTGCCGGGCCAGTTCCGTGGCCACGGCCCGGCCGATGCCACGGGAGGAGCCCGTGACCAGTGCGATTTTCTCCATGAAGTGTTCCTCCTTGTGCGCCTACGATGTTCTTTGACAGCAGTATAACAAAAACTTTTCAGATTGGCAAGAAAAGTGTTGACAAACGGGGGACTTTCCGGTAGAATACCTTTGTTCGCACGGTTAGCTCAGCTGGTAGAGCACATGCTTGACGTGCATGGGGTCACAGGTTCGAGTCCTGTACCGTGCACCACACGTCAAAGTCCCGGAATCACTACGGTTCCGGGGCTTTTCTTTTTTTGCTCATTTCTTATTTGTTAGTAATGTGTTAGTAACGGCGTCCACAAGTGTCTGTGCGTCTATGTGCGTATATATGTTTGCGGTGGTGGAATAATCGGCGTGTCCGAGTGTTTTTTGCAGCATTTCCGGTGGCAATCCCTATTTTACCGCACGGGACGCGTATGTGTGGCGTGTGGCGTGTGGGGTCTTGCGCTCTATGCCGTGTTCGATGGATGTGTGATGGTTAGAATAATTATATAAAATGTAATTGTATACTGTCCAACAAATGGGGGGCAGTTCAGATCACCCGGTGCCCTTTTTATCCCCGAAGGGCTGGAAAAAACCATCGTGAGAAAATTTTCGCACCCTGCCTGCCGAAGTACCTCCGCTCCGTGAGGATTTTGTATCACACCCGAAAAAACTGCCAAATTGTACCATTTGCCCACGTGACTTGAAAGACACTCCGCTGCTCTGCACAGTTTCCACGAAAAAGTCTACAGAATCATTCTACAATACAGGACTACAAGCAGCATAAACGGACGAACTTTGTTAAATAATAGTTAATATATACGACGAGATAAGTTTTTTGATTGTTAAACTTTAGTCAACTTTACGGTTGCAATTTTTTTATTACAGAGATAGAATAATATCAACAACCAATGTGTGTGTTGTTCCGCCACGGGCGGCATTCAAGATGTAAGGAGAAAAAGTATGTTCAAGAGATTCACCAACGCTTGCGTGCGTGTTGTGAACCGCTGGCTGCCGGATGCATTCCTGTTTGCCGTCATCCTGACCTTTGTGGTCTATGTGGCAGCCATGTTCGCCACCGGCATGGGTCCCATCAAGGTGCTGGCTGCATGGGGCAATTCCGACGGCTTCTGGGGTCTGCTGGCCTTTTCCATGCAGATGGCTCTGGTGCTGGTGCTGGGTTCCGCCATGGCTTCCGCCAAGCCCTGTAAGAAGGTGCTGCGGAAGGCCGCTGGTCTATGCCACAATAATATGCAGGCCATCGTCATCACCACCATGGTCTCCACCGTGTGCTGCTGGCTCAACTGGGGCTTCGGCTTGGTGGCCGGTGCGCTGCTGGCCAAGGAGGTGGCCAAGCGGGTCCCCACCGTGGACTATCCCCTGCTGATCGCCTCTGCCTATTCCGGCTTCGTCATCTGGCACGCCGGTCTCTCCGGATCCATTCCCCTGACGCTGGTCACCGGCGCCAAGTTCGGTGAGGTCACCTATCAGGCCGCCATCACCGAGACCATCTTCCACCCCATGAACATCATCATGTGCGCCGTGGTGCTGCTGGCCATGCCCTTCATCAACTACGCCATGCACCCTGACCGGGAGCGTGCCGTCACCATCGATCCCACCCTGCTGGTGGAGGACGAGGATAAGACCTACGAGATCAACACCCCCGCTGAGAAGCTGGAGCATTCCAAGATCCTGTGGGGCATCCTGTGCCTGGCCTTTCTGGTGTATATCATCTACTACTTCGTCACCAACGGCTTTACGCTGGGCCTGAACATCGTGAACATGATCTTCATGTTCCTCGGTATTCTGCTCCACGGCGACCTGCGCCGCTATGTGGACGCTGTGGCGGAAGCCGCCGGCAGCGCCTCCGGTGTGCTGCTGCAGTTCCCCTTCTATGCCGGTATCATGGGTATGATGGTGGTGCAGAATGAGGCCGGTGTGTCTCTGGCAGGCGTCATCTCCCAGTTCTTCGTGAACATCTCCAACAACGTCACCTTCCCCATGCTGTCCTTCCTGGCAGCCGGTATCGTGAACTTCTTCGTTCCCTCCGGCGGCGGCCAGTGGGCCGTGCAGGGTCCCATCATGATGCCCGCCGGTGCAGAGCTGGGCATCGGCGCCGGCCGTACCGCTATGGCCATCGCTTGGGGCGACCAGTGGACCAACATGATCCAGCCCTTCTGGGCACTGCCCGCTCTGGGTATCGCCAAGCTGTCTGCCCGTGACATCATGGGCTATCTGGTGGTGGTCCTGCTGTTCGTGGGTCTGGTAGCCTGCCTGGGCTTCCTGGCCTGGGGTCTTCTGTTCTGATATCTTCCTATCTTTTCCATACTCCTCAAAGCAAAAGAGGCTGGGTGTCCACCCAGCCTCTTTTGCTGTTTCGATTTTACTTCACCCAGCCCATCAGCTGCACGAAGTTCCAGATGAGCTTGCAGCCATAGAAAATGATCACACCGCCGCACACCTTATTGATGATGTTCAGCATCTTCTCGTTGAACTTGCTGCCCAGCAGCGATACGATGGTGGAGAGACTTAGAAACCAGATCACCGACGCACTGCCGAAGCCACAGATAAAGGGCAGATCGCCCCCGGAGGGCAGGCTGGCCCGGAAGGCCCCCAGCATCATGGTGCCGTCGATGATGGCCTGCGGATTGAACCACGTCACCACGAAGGCGGTGGTGAAGAGCTTCCACACCGGCACGTTCACATCCTTGCCGCCCTCCAGCGATGCCCTGGACCGCAGCAGCCCGATACCGATCCAGATGACGATGAGACTGCCCAGCCCCAGAATGACCTTCTGCAACCACGGTACAGCCTGCATCAGAGCGCCTGCCCCTAAAAAGCAGGAGACACCCAGCGAGACGTCCCACAGAATCACGATCAGCGCTGTCAGATAGACCCGGCTGCGCTTCTGAGTCAGGGCGCTATTGATGACAAACAGATTCTGCAAGCCAATGGGGGCCACATACGCCAGTCCCATGGTCAGTCCCTGCAAATAAATGTTCATAGCAGTGATTTTCTCCTTATTGGTTATTTACTCCGGTTTTGCTACCTGCTATAATGATAACACATTCTCCCCGAAGCGCAAGAGCGCAGATAAAGCTGAGCAGGTAAGGAGGAACTGACCGTGTCCCATTATGACTGCCCCTGCATGGAGAAATGTCCCCTGCACTACGCCATGTCCCTCATCGGCGGCAAGTGGAAGGTGCAGATCCTGTGCTCCGTCACCAACGCCGGGACCATCCGCTACAATGCCCTGCGGGGCAAGCTGGATGGTATCAGCAACACCGTGCTGGCCTCGGCTCTGCGGGAGCTGGAGCGGGACGGATTGATCCTGCGCCGGGAATATTTGGAGGTGCCGGTGCGGGTGGAGTATGCCCCCACCGAGGACTGCCGCTGCCTGCTGCCCATTCTGGAACAGCTGTCTGACTGGGCGGAGGCTCGGATGCCCGCCGATGAATCCACAACGAAAAAGGAGGAACCGCAATGACCATCCAAGAAGCACTGGAAAAGCTGCAAAGCTATGAGAAAGCCACCTTTGCCCTGAACCACGCAACGGGCCTTATGTACTACGATGGCGCCACCATTGCCCCCAAGGGGACGGCGGAGCTGCGGGGCAGCACTCTGGGAGAGCTCTCCCGCATGGGCTATGAGCTCACCACCGCCCCGGAGACGGTGGAGATGCTCCGCACCCTCATGGAAAACCGTGAGGAGCTGGACCCCGTCACCCGCCGGAAGGCGGAGGAGCTGTGGCGTGACTACGACCGCACCCACCGTGTTCCGGTGGAGGAGTACGTGGCCTATCAGGAGCTGTCCGCCAAGTCCGACGCCGTATGGCATGAGGCCAAGGAGAAGAACGACTTTGCCCTCTTCGAACCCTATCTCCAGCAGATGTTTGATGCCAGCCGCCGCATGGCCGGCTACTGGGAGCCGGAGAAGGACCCCTACGAGACCATGCTCTCCACCTTTGAGCGTGGCCTGACGGTGGCCCAGTGCGATGCCTTCTTCTCCTCCCTGCGGGAGAAGCTGGTGCCGCTGATCCAACAGGTCACCGCCCACGCCGACCGGGTGGACGATGCCCCTCTGCACCGGAACTACCCCGTGGCTATCCAGCGCCAGTTCTCCGACTTCATCATGGACGTCATGGACATCGACCGAGACCACTGCATCATCGGCGAGACGGAGCACCCCTTCACCACCAACTTCTCCCGTGATGACGTCCGCATCACCACCCACTACTTCGCCGATCGGGTGGCCTCTTCCCTGTACTCCGTGGTCCATGAGGGCGGCCACGCCCTCTATGAGCTCCACACCGGCCGGGAGCTGGCCCGCACCTGCCTTGGAAACGGCGTCTCCATGGGCATCCATGAGAGCCAGTCCCGGTTCTACGAGAACATCATCGGCCGCAGCCGGGCCTTCTGCTCCGTCCTGCTGCCGTGGCTGAAGGAGCACTTCCCCGCCCAGCTGGAGGACGTGACGGAGGAGCAGTTCTATCGCATGGTGAACCGCTCCCGGCCCTCCCTGATCCGCACCGAGGCCGATGAGCTCACCTACTGCCTGCACATCATGGTCCGCTATGAGCTGGAGAAGCAGATGTTCGCCGGTACCATTACCGCCCACGACCTGCCCGCCGCATGGAATCGCCTGTATAAGGAGTACTTGGGCGTGGATGTCCCCTCCGACCGGGAGGGCGTCCTGCAGGACTCCCACTGGGCCAACGGCAACATCGGCTATTTCCCCTCCTACGCCATCGGCTCCGCCTACGGCGCCCAGTACCTGCTGGAGATGCAGAAGGAACTGGACGTGGAGGCCGCCGTCCGCTCCGGCAAGCTCACCGCCATCAACCGCTGGCTGGAGGAGAAGATCTGGAAGTACGGCTGCATGAAGGACCCCGTGGCCCTCTTCGAGTCCGTCTGCGGACCCTTCCGTCCGGAGGAGTACGTGGCCTATCTGGAAAAGAAGTTCACGGAGATATACGAATTGTAATCTATTACGATAATAATACAAAACATTATCGCCCCGGAGCGCTCCACAAAGCCCTCCGGGGCGATTTCTGTCCGTCCACCCGCCGAAAAATAGAAACCCTCTCCTGTCTATTCTCCACGGACAACAGGTGAAAGGCCTGTAAAAAATGACGAAATAGGACAAATACCACTTGCGCTCTGTCGATCATGGTGCTATGATACAACTATCAAGTGTGCGGCGAAAAGCCCATGGGCTTTTATCGTTTCTTAGAAACGATAAGGAGAGGTCAAAGAGGTTGCTATTCTGAGGAGGGGCGCAGCCCCGACGTGAGAGTCCGCATTCTCCTTGCAGCGCCCCATCGCCCCCCACACAAAAAAATAGGAGGAAGATACTATGACAAACCGCAAGAGTACCAAACGGGCCTTGCTGGGCAGCGTCATGGCCATGGTTCTGTGCCTGGCCATGCTGGTAGGCGCTACCTTCGCATGGTTCACCGACACCGCAAGCACGGGTGTCAACAAAATTCAGGCCGGCAAACTGGATGTTGCTCTGGAGATGAAGGATGCCAGCGGCAACTGGGTCTCCGCCGAGGGCAAGACGCTGGACTTCGTCAAGGCTGCTGATGCCAAGGGCGAGGCCATCCTGTGGGAGCCGGGCTGCACCTATACCCTGCCGGAGCTGCGTGTGGTCAACAACGGCAATCTGGCCCTGAAGTACAAGGTGATCATCACCGGTATTCAGGGCAGCGCCAAGCTGAACGAGGCCATCGAGTGGACCATCGGCGATGTGGCGATGGGCGCTGAGCAGCATCTGGCGGCCGGCGAGAGCAATGCCTTCACCATCAAGGGCCACATGAAGGAGTCCGCCGGCAATGAGTACATGAACGAGTCCATCGACGGCATCGCCATCACCGTGGTGGCCACGCAGGACACCGTGGAGAGCGACAGCTTCGACAAGGACTATGATGCGGGTGCGGAGTATCCGGTGGTGGCCGTGGCCAATGTGAACACCAATGGCGACACCGTGCTGAAGGACAAGGAAGAGGATCACACCATTCAGGTAACGGTGCCTGCGGGCGCTCTGGATGAGGGCGTGCAGTCCCTGAAGCTGGAGGTGGTGAAGAGCGCCGCGCCCGCTGGGGTGCAGGTTGCAAGCACCGAGAGCAGCCAGAGCTATGAGGTCACGATGAAGGACCAGAACGGCAACGCTGTCAGCACGAATGGTACGCTGATGACGGTGGAGATGAACGTCGGCAAGAACCGTACCGCTCTGAAGCTCTATCATGATGGCGAGAAAATGACAAACGACATTGGGACCCTAACGGATGCGGCGGATCACTATGTGTACGACGCCGCCACCGGCTATGTCACCATGAAGGTCAGCCACTTCTCTCCCTTCACCGCTGTGTTTGCCAGAGATTACTGGACTGACCATGCGGCGGACGGCTATGCCACGCCGGTGGATACCGCCAACAAGGTGGTGACGGTGTCCTCTGCCGAGGAGCTGGCCCTGTTTGCCAAGGAAGTCACGGACGACGGTAAGAATTACAGCGGTTATACCCTGGATCTCGCCAATGATGTAGATCTGGGTGAGTACCTGTGGAAGCCCATTAACGGCTATAAGCGGCTTTCCGGTATTGTCGTGAACGGCAACGGCCACACCATCCGGAATATGAAGGTACGTGGCTGCACGAATAGCAGCGTTTACGGTGTAGGCTTCATCGGTGATATCAACGGTGCAGTCACTGTTAAGGATATCGCCTTTGATGGAGCGGATGTGTTCTTTGTGAATTATGCAAAACCGCAGTTTGCGGGCAACGTGGGCGGTATCGTGCTGGGTTATACCTATGGCACGACTCTGTTCGAGAATGTCAGCGTCACCAACAGCTCCATTTGGGGCTACGGCAAGATCGGCATCCTGCTGGGCATGGGCGCCGATCCCGGCGTGAAGGTCACCTTCAAGGACTGCGTTTCCAAGAACAACACCATCCACGCCGCCTATGACATGGGCGGTCTGGCCGGCATGATCCAGCGTGGCAACGGCGTGGACAACGCCCGCGTGGAGAACTGCACGGTGGAGAACATCACGGTGGATTTTGATCCGAGCAGTACCTACGTGGATGTGAAGGGTACGGCGACTTTGAAGAGCAACGATCAGCCCAGCGGCACCGATATGACCAAGGCCATCGACGGTAAGTATCTGGACGAGCGCGGCTATTATTGGTGCGCTTACGGAGATTATTATGTCTCCTATGGCAATTCCAGCTATGATGCGCCGGTGGAGGGGTACAGAATGCGCCTTGCCAACAGCGAGTACTGCGTGAACAAGTAAGCCGGGAAGTATCCGGGCAAAAGTGAAGAAGGCTCCCTGCGCTGGGGGGAAGGCTCCGGCGCAGGGAGCTTTTGCGTGGGGCGGGGTAAAATACACTCTGGGGGGGAGGCAAAGTCTCCCTTGCAATGGGGGAAGGCTTGTGGTATACTGATAAACGTCGAAACATCCTGAACGGGGACGAACCCCGCCGAAAAGAGAATAGAAGATCGAGCGGTCTGCCCCATGCTGCGGGGCAGGCGGAATAGGGTGCAAAGCCCTGCGAGTGGGTCACTGTGAAGCCGGCCGAGCCGGATAAGTCAGATACGCCGGCCGCTGGATCGGATGCCTGCCGACACTGGGACATCCGCCGGGCCGCTTGGAAACAAAGCGGGTCCGCATCGGTATGCCGGTGCGGACCCGCTTTTTTGCATCCGTTCCTTCCGATTTTCTCCTCCGGCGGCGGAAATGTCTCCGTGCGGGAGACAACGAGAGTATCAGAGAAAGGAAGAAAGCAACATGAAAAAGAGACTGCTCTCCATGGTGCTGACGGTGATCATGCTGGTGAGCCTGATCCCCACGTCGGTCTTTGCGGCCAAGAAGTCCGTTGACGACTATTTCGACGGGCTCCCCATCGCCGCTGATCCCGGCGCCGGCACCACCGCATGGAAGGTCAGTACCAAGGACGGCGAGGAGGTCCTCATGTCCGGCAATGCCGGAAAGAACCGCTCCTCCAGCACCCTGACCCTGACCTTTACAGAAGATACCCACCTGACCTTCGAGTATAAGGTCTCCTCCGAGGCCAAGTACGACAAGTGTACCATCACACTGGGCAGCACCACCCTCGTCGACGGCGAGAGCGGCGACCAGAACTGGAAGGGTCTGGAGCTGGACGCCAAGCGGGGCGAAAAGCTGACCGTGCGGTATGAGAAGGACGGCAACGGCGACAAGTTTGACGACTGCGTCTATCTGCGGAACTTCTCCGCCGGTGAGGCGCTGGTGGTGACCTTCCACGCCAACAACGGCACGGAGGACACCGCCACGCAGAAGATCTTCGGCGGCAAGGGTACCCTGAAGGCCAATACCTTCACCTGCGAGGGCAAGATCTTCGCCGGTTGGGCCACCTCCGCCGACGGGGCTGTGGTCTATGAGGACGGCGCCGCCATCACCACGGAGACGGATCTGGAGCTGTACGCCGTGTGGTCGGACGCTTACACCGTTACGCTCCGCAACGGCGACACCGACACCACCGTTCTGGTCCCCCAGAACAGCGCCATCGGCAGCCGTATTCCCGCAGACCCCACCAAGAAGGGCTATACCTTCGAGGGCTGGTTCAACGGCGAGGAGAAGCTGACGGCGGAGACGGTGATCTCCGGCGACGTCATCTACACCGCTCAGTGGAGCCCCATTACCTACACCATCGCCTTCAGCGGCGGTGAGGGCGGCCAGGGAGCCATGGACTCCATCCCCGCTACCTATGATCAGGAGGTCACGCTGCCCAAGAACACCTTTACCCGCCCCGGCTACTACTTCAACGGCTGGAGCGCATCCTCCGGCGCCTCCAGCGGCAGCTATGCCGACGAGAAGCCGGTGAAGAACCTGACCACCAAGCAGGGGGAGACGGTCACCCTCTACGCCGCTTGGTACGGCCTGCCGGTGAATGTGACCCTGCACCCGAACTATGACGGTGCAGAGAACGGCACCCGCACCTGCATCGTGGGCAGCAACTACAACTACATCCTTAAAGAGGGCGGTGGCACCAAGTTTGACGCCATTCAGGACCCCGTCCGCACCGGCTATATCTTTGACGGCTGGTTCGATGCGGCGGAGGGCGGCAATGCGGTGGGCCCGTCCTACAAGTTCACCGCCGAGGACGCCGAAAACGGCTTCCATCTGTACGCCCACTGGACCAAGGGCATCACCGTCCACTTCGACGGCAACGGCTATAAGAACACGCTGAAGGACAGGACCGTGACGCCGGACAAGGTATTCTCCAGCCTGCCCTCTCTGAGCAGCTACTACTACCCCGCCAACAAGGCGCTGGACGGCTGGTACATCAAGAATGCCGACGGCTCCTTCGGTGAGGCCGTCACCAAGGACACCGTGTTCAGCGGCGACGAGGTGACTCTCATTGCCAAGTGGCGTGACTATCAGTATATCATCAAGTATAACGTCAAGTACAGCGACAAGAACACCACCACCGGCACCATGGCCGACCAGACGGCACCCTTCGGTCAAGATGTGCAGCTGACGCCCTGCGGCTTCAGCCGGGAGGGCTATAGCTCCGCCGGTTGGTCGGAGAGCAGCTACGGCAGCACCGTCAAGTATGCCGACGGCGCCACCATCAACCGCCCCTTCGAGGAGGGTGACTCTTGGGACGACGGCAGCGAGGACGGCGAGACATACAACCTCTATGCCGTCTGGACGGAGAGCAAGTCTCCGGAGCAGCTGGAGGCCGAGGCCAAGCTGGAGGCCGCCGAGAAGGCCATTGGCGGCACCTACAACGTCACCTACGGCAAGGACACCAATGCACTGACCATGCTCCGGGCCAAGCTGGAGGCTGCCGGGATCACGGACGTCACCGTCAGCATGAAGGAGGCGTCTTACAGCAGCTATAACCACGTGGGCATCACGGCCGACGGCACCATCCAGTATAAGTGGAACGAAAACGGCAGCACCACGGCGGCTTCCGGCACCGTGCGGCCTACGCTGGTGCTGACCTGCAATACCTACACCAAGGAGTCCACCGAGTGCCTGTTCAGCATTCCTCTGGACGAGGAAAAGGCCATGGAGGCTCTGCGTACCGTGGCGGCCCGCATCAGCGTGCCTGAGACGGTGGAGAGTGCCTCCGACCTCACCAGCCTGCCCAGGTATCCCCTGAAGGCCGGCGTGGACGAGAGCAAGGTGGACTACAGCAGCGGTACGGATCAGGAACTGTGGACCACCGCCACGTGGACCTCCAGCAACACCGGCGTGATCTCCTTCAAGGAGGTCTCTTACCCCTACTTTGCCCCTTATACGGTCACGGTGGCCCAGCCCAAGAAGGACACCAGCGTGACCCTGACCCTGAAGCTGGTCTATAACGGCCGGGAGGATCTGAACCTGAACAAGGTCTATACCGTGGTGGTCAAGGGTGACAATACGCCTCCCGCCATGGACTATCAGGCGCTGCTGGAGACGGCGGTGCGTGAGATCGGCCTGAAGGATCCCCGTGACGATTCCAAGCTCGACACCGCAAACGTGGTCTCCGACATCCAGCTGCCCACCACCAAGCAGCTCAGCGTCATTTCCGCCAGAGACTATCAGCAGGAGTTCGACGGCAAGTACACCCCCATCATGCTGTATACCAGCGACGCCGATGTGGTGGTGTCCGCCGGCCCCAACATGGCCAATGTGGCCCGGATGCTGACCTATCGCCCCCTGCCCGGTCAGGAGGCCAAGACCGTCACCATCACCATGAAGATCCTCTCCCGCCCCAGCGGCGAGGGTACGGATTACGCCTCCATGCCGGTGCTGGCCAGCAAGGATATCACCCTCACCGTTCAGCCTCTGACCCAGGAGGAGCTGGACACTGCCGCCGCCTTCATGAAGCTGGTATGCACCGAGGATGTGTACTGGGAGGGCATCCGCAAGGCCAACGTCGACCGTGACCACGTCGAGAGCGATATGCGCTCCTTCATCGAGATCGTCCCCGCCACCACCGGCTATAAGTTCATCCGCAACATGGACAGCTACAATGCCGTGGGCGTCAAGGCGGACGAAATTCCCGGCTGGTACGATGCTCAGCAGTACCGCTGCTTCCGCTCCAGCAACAGCGCTGTGGTGGCCCACGAGACGCTGCGGGTGACCCAGCCCAAGTACAACACCCGCATCACCGTGGACAGTCTTCTGACCTACACCCAGTACGCCAAATACTACGAGAAGTTCCAGGGCAATGCCGACTATGAGCAGTTTGCCCAGTTCTACAAGCAGCCCATTTCCACCACCGTCACCGTCATCGGCACCGAGGGCATCGAGGATCCCAATTTGCAGCCCCTGACCGTTACCGTGAATGTGGAGGGCAGCACCTTCAAGGAGGACTTCACCGATCTGAAGGGTGCCACCTACACCTGCTCCACCGGAGATCACCGCACGGCAGCGGATGCCGTGATGGCGGCTCTGACGGAGAACCAGTATACCTACACCGGCAGCAGCACCTATCTCTCCGGTATCACCGATCCCAACAGCGTGAGCCTTACCGGCGGCGATAGCGCCTTCGGCAGTTGGTCCGGCTGGATGTTCACCGTCAATGGGGAGATGCCCATTGAGCGCTACGACAACGGCCAGCCCATCTATGCCACACTGGGGACTTACCAGCTGAAGGACGGCGATGTAGTGCGGATGTACTACGTGGCCTGCCCCACGGAGAGCGGCCAGCACACGTGGGATGACGGTCAGATCACCACGGCGGCTACCTGCACTGAGAATGGCGTCATGACCTACACCTGCACCATGTGCAGCGACACCAAGACCGAGGTCATCCCCGCCACCGGTCATGCCTATGGCGCCCCGGTGTGGAAGTGGAACGATGATTTCACCGCTTCTGCCACTTTCACCTGCGCGAATGATACTTCCCATGTGGAGAAGGTCGATGCCACTGTGACCAGCGAGGTTACGGAGGGCAGCTGCGAGGTTGGCGGCACCCGCACCTACACCGCCAAGGTCACCTTCGAGGGTGAGGACTACACCGACACCAAGACGGAGCCTGTCCCCGCCAAGGGCCACACCCTGACCGCTGTGGCAGAGGTGCCTGCCACCTGCGAGACCGCCGGTGTGAAGGCCCACTGGAAGTGTGAGGTCTGCGGCAAGCTGTTCAGCGATGCTGAGGGCAAGACCGAGACCACGCTGGAGAAGCTGGCTATCCCCGCCACCGGCCATGCCTATGGCGCCCCGGTGTGGAAGTGGAACGATGATTTCACCGCTACTGCCACATTCACCTGTGCCAACGACGCTTCCCATGTGGAGAACGTGACGGCCACCGTCACCAACGCTGTGACCACCGAGGCCACCTGCGAAACGACCGGCGTTCGCACCTACACCGCCAAGGTCACCTTCGAGGATAAGGAGTATACCTCCAGCAAGACCGAGACCATTGCGGCCATGGGTCACGCTTACGGTGAGCCGGTGTGGAAGTGGAACGACGACTTCACCGCCACCGCCACCTTCACCTGCGCCAACAACGCCGCTCATGTGGAGAATGTGACGGCCACCGTCACCAACGCTGTGACCACCGAGGCCACCTGCGAGTCGACCGGCGTTCGCACCTACACCGCCAAGGTCACCTTCGAGGGCAAGGACTACACCGACACCAAGACCGAGGTCATTGCGGCTACCGGCCATGCTTATGGCGCCCCGGTGTGGAAGTGGAACGACGACTTCACTGCCACTGCCACCTTCACCTGCGCCAACAACGACGCTCATGTGGAGAATGTGACGGCCACCGTCACCAACGAGGTGACCACCGAGGCCACCTGCGAGTCGACCGGCGTGCGGACGTACACCGCCAAGGTCACCTTCGAGGGCAAGGAGTACACCGACACCAAGACGGAGACCCTGCCCGCTACCGGCCATGCTTACGGTGAGCCGGTGTGGAAGTGGAACGATGATTTCACCGCTTCTGCCA